>Ga0153989_1000201_pt1 | contig 15837 bp, 18 predicted proteins | sample TSNC073MetaG_FD_104701 | JGI IMG/M metagenome (GOLD analysis project Ga0153989, IMG submission 104701) | Attine ant fungus gardens microbial communities from North Carolina, USA - TSNC073 MetaG | ecosystem: Host-associated > Fungi > Mycelium > Unclassified | place: USA: North Carolina, Jones... | reverse complement strand
TCGGCGCTGTCGCCCAACGCGGACGAGAACCACGACTTCTTCTCGGGGTCGGGGTCGTCGTACGTGATCGGCAAGGCGGAGAGCACTGAGGACGAGGACTGGGACTTCTGAGCCTGGTCTGACCTGCGAGAGCGCCCCGCTGGCTTCGGCCGGCGGGGCGTTTTGCGTGTCCGTATGTCGTCCCATCAACGAGAACGGGAGCGGACGGGCTATCTGAGACGGGGCTCGTCAACCCTCTGAGTCGTTGAGCGGGTAATCGGCTGGTCGACCGGCCATTGGGCACCCGGTCGGGGGTGGTCCAGCTGACCCAGCACGGGCGAGTCCCGTCGCTGAACTGCCGTGGGGCAACAAAGTGGTACGTCGCAACTCGCCGTGGCTGAATGAGCTTCGAAGCACCCCTCCGCACACCGCCGCGGGAATTTCGTGCAGGGACAGAATTCGGGCGAGCGTGAGTCCATCCGTCGAGACCGGTCGCAGTATCTGAACCGCGACTCACACGGTCGGCTCGCGTGGCGCCGACTCTCTGGGCTGAAGTCGGTCTACCTTTTAGGCGCAGACGCCGCTGCTACGAAACTACGCACGCTCGAGGAATGGAGACGATATCTACTCGTTCAAGTCTAGGGCCCTACCCGCGGCCTTACTGCTCATCGTGGTATCCGGGGCGGCTTTCGAATCATTTTACCCCGCGGGCGGTGGCTCGAGTGGCAAAAGGGACGGGGCTTATGGTCCCGCCATCATAACGAGCGCTTCCGCAGTTTCCGTCCTGTTGATCGCCTTGGCGAGCGGCCTCGCGAGCGTCGCGGCAATCGAGACCATCAAGCGACTAACTCCGATTCGTGGGATTTTTCAACGAACACGCCTGGAATTGTGGTTAGGCCCTGAGGCGTATCGTGGTCTCTTGGCCCTCCTGCTTGGGTTCAGGGCCCGGACCAACGAACCCCTTCTAATCCGCTCTTCTCGTGTGGAACGCCGTCGCGTTCTTATGGTGCTAGATCTTCCACTCGAGCAATTGGCGGCTCGTATATCGTCGGCTTTCGAGCGCGCCGCAGACACGCCCGAATCGCACCGCGACCTCGTTCATCGACTTTTGCCTGGGGAGTCGACAGACGAAAATGGGGTTTGGTTGCTCAGCGATCTTCGTAACTCATCGGACCGCGACGATATGGTTCGAATGCGCGCCGCCGTGATCGCAGCGAATGCGCAAGAGGAACTGGATGCATTCCAGCTTGACGTCGCGCACGAATGGAGGCAATCACTGGCCTGGTGGTCTGTCGCGCTATCGGCTCTATTCGGCGCAGGACTCACATACGCAACCGAGCCTCGCCTGCTACTCGTGATGGCAATCATTTGCCCTTTCGTCGGAGGCTTCTCAGCTTGGGTTCTGCGGGACTTGACTGCGACAGTCGAGACCTGGCGCCGGCGATGACGATACCTGCTTTACTGAATCTTCGATCCAAGCAAGTTGGCGGCGGAGTCGCCCGGAAGGAAGATGTATCGCCGCCACCTCTCGGCCAGCGACGACTCGTGGTTCTAGTCCACGGTTACGCAACGAACGACGATTCAGCTGGCGAGGACTACAGGCGCTTCGTCCAAAACGTCGAGCAGTACCGGGGACTAGGGCGCTCGATTCCAGGGACCGATTGGCTCGGGGTCTTTTGGCCCGGGAATGACAAATCCTGGCTTGTTAACAGAATTTCTTTCGCCAGCCGCGTGGATGCCGCCGAATCGTCGGGGGAACGACTGGCGAACGTGCTCACGAAGGGGAATCACCGCGAGCTCTATCTTGTCGGACACTCGCTAGGTTGCCGTGCGGTGCTCGAGTCACTTGTAAAGCTCAGGACCTCGAGGCACATTGAGCACGTCACGGGCGCCCTACTGATGGCGGCGGCGGTACCCGAAGACCATTGCGCGCCGGACGGCCTGTATTCAGACACATTGACGGGACCCATGCAGCAGGTCGTATTATGGTCTCGCAGAGACCTTGTTCTCTCTACGGTATTCCGCGCCGGGATGAGGCTCGCGCGGGAAAATGCGTCCGCCGCCGTCGGCCGTACTGGCGGGCCTCTAGAACGGTGGCACAAGACCAGTCAGAGCGTCGGACTAGGTCATGGGGCATACTGGCGAAGCGCCACGAGCGCCCGTGCTTTGCTGAAGCTTATGGGGATAGATGGACCACGACTACCCCTAACCCGCACCGTGGACTCTATCGAGCCACCCGCTCGAGAACTTCTCTCTCGTCGCCCGTGGTCTCGACATTGAACGAGAGGGCCTACGGTACCTAATCTGCGCGCGTTTGTCGCCGGATCATTCCGCGCTACCGCCATCGACGCCGCCATGGGCGTGGAAAGTAAACCGAAGTCATGCCCCGCGTCACCAGGCCGCTTTGGTCGCAGCACGCAATCATCCGTCCGGTCGATACCGTGGCGCTCTGCGCGGAACGCAAACCCCGTTGCTCAACTCGTCGATGTGCACCATCGTAGTGCCCCATCTACTCGTGCAGCAGCTTCGAATGGACTAGCCTTCGCTGGCTCTAGGTGCCTCCTCGACGCTGGGTCGGATGGTCGATGGCAGGTCTCGTTCCTTTGGCGTGTAGTCAGGGTCGTACTGCCAGCGTCGCTGACCAGCCCACTGAGAGGGTACAAGCGTGTAGTCATTCGCTCCTAGTTTGATCGCGGTGTCGACAACGAATAAATGCGACGCCCGGAAATGCTCAACCGTCACATCCTGGAAACGGACCCTGGGACTGGTTCGGTGGTCGCTTGCGAAGTATGTCGCGACGGGTGCCACGGCGTCGAAGTAGGCGTATCGCTGGAGGTCGACACCGAGCGCGCCCAGCCGCGTGAGTCCGTCGAGCGCTTCGATCCATTCACTCATTTTCTGGGCACCCTTGCCCATGTCCCGTAGATCAAACACGGAGGGATAAAAGCTTGGCTTTGTCTGAAAAATCGAGTACCAGCCGTTGACCGTCTTGCGTTCTTCGTAATCCTGAACAACCAGGTCAAACGTGAGCCGAAGCATAAACATGGCATCGAGAAGCTCACCAGCCGCCTCCAGCGCCGACGCTCGCTCGATCAATCCTCGCGCTTGCTCGTCCTTGATGAACAGAAGCAGCGAGACAGCTTCTAGCTTCACCTCGAACGCTAGCTCGACGAGGGTATTGGTTAGGGTCACCGCAACGTCGAGGTGGCGCCGGATAGTCTCGTCACGAACTTGGTTTCCATGGTGCTTGAAGCCCACCCGCGCATTGTTCATGGCGATCGCGGCTTGACGCATCCCCGCTAGTTCGGGGGGACTGCCGAGGCTCGCCACAACGCCGTCGAAAAGCTTGTCGAAGTCGGGTCGGTTTGGCAGAGTCGCGCCCACCTTATCGCCGGCTGCCGACAGCGCGGACTCAACGACGTCCTGCATGATGTTGATCGCCAGCGAGTTGAGGGGCGGCGGCGCACCCGCCGCTTGCTGCGCAGCAAGTAACTGGTAGCGGATCAGGCTGAGGCGTTCCGCTTCGACTTCGCTCGGGCCGGTCAGATATGGCATAGATTGAAGTCTGCCATCGCCCTCTGACGCAACAACTCGAAACTTCGCCTTCGTAGTGGTTCGACGGTCCAGTTGTGCGTCAAGAACTAGTAATCGGGTCCTGCAGCGACCGCCCGTTGGGGAATCGGCTGTCGAGGTGATCGCGGACAAGGCGGTCCGTAGCAGTGGAGGCGGATCGTTTACGGCACGAGGACGATTTTGCCGAAGACGTCGCCAACATCCATCCGCCGGTGCGCAGCCGCTGCTGCCGCGAGCGGAATGACGGCATCGACGACAGCGCGCAGGTCGCCACGGACTGCCCCTCGAAGCCGCGGCCCCGACCTTCAGATCGAGGAGTCGACCGCCCAGAACTCAGGACCGGGCTTGCTGATGAGGCGCTGGTCGGCGAACGAGCCGTCGGCGAACGTGAGCCGGGCGACCGAGACCCCGCCGTGCGCGGTCCCCCGGTGTCCACGATCGACGCGACCTGTACCCGCGGGATCGTGACGAGGTGTTCCGCGGACAGGGCGACACACGCGTCATCGCGAAGCTCGACCGGCTCGCTCGAAGCCTTCGAGACGCGAAAGACATCGTCGACGAGCTCACCGCCAAGAACGTCAAGCTCAACATCGGCGGTTCCGTTCACGACCCCAACGACCCCGTCGGCCGCCTGCCATTCAAAGTCCTCACGATGGTTGCCGAGTTCGAGTCCGACCTCATCCGAGCTCGCACCCGCGAGGGCATCCAGATCACGAAACCAAAAAGGCCACCTCCGCGGGCGGCAACCCACGCACTCGGTCGCTAATTTCGCCGAGCTGTTCGGCATTGGACGAGCGACCGTCTACCGCTGCATTGACCGACAAGCCCACCCCAACCGCTGACCATCAGCTCCGCTCTCGACACCAGGCGTCCGAGACCGGAGCGTCATCTGCGACCAGAGCCGTCAAAGACCTCATCCAGCCTGTTCCGAGCGCGGGCGTTCGCTGATCGTCCGGATAACCGACGTGGGCGCTCTCGAATGTCTACGTCGGTTCGCCGCCCTCCAGGAGGCCGACACGCAGGACTCTGCCTGTGTCGCCGCAGTAAGCAACGGCGGGCAAGGCCCTGACCTCGGGCTTGGAGCCTCACTGTCTGACTCAATGGGATTAGTCGACTAATTCTGAGAACGGTCGTAGGAGCTGGTTGAGGTTCCCTCGCTCACGAAGGCGGCCAATCGCTCCATTCCAAGTGTTGGTAAGCGCTCCACGCTGGCCCGCGACCATGCCAACTGATACTCCTAGGTCGTCCGCAAGCGATCGCATTGCACCTTCGGTGGTCGCCGCAAGCAGCTCCTTTCGGCGTTTGCGGGGGACGATAGCTTCCGCCGCAAAGCTGTCAGCTGCTGTCTCCATCGCGTCTGCGTCATCTTGCGCGGATGCCCGCCCAACTTCGAGGAATGTGGCTCGTTTCGGGTGTAGGACAAGGTGTCCGATTTCGTGGAGCAAAGTGAACCAGAAGCTGTCGAACCTTTGATATCTCCCGGTCAGCGCGATGATCGGCCGGCCGGCGGCCACACGCGTGGCCCCCGAGATACGGGTATCTCCAACGTCCTCCACGAATACAAGCGCCACCCCCGTCCGTCCCAACAGTGCTTGGGCTTGAAGGAATCCATCTCGAATCGGCAAGCGCGTCAGGCCTGGGATCTCACCCGCCATCTGACGGAGCATGCCCGGGTCGTACGAGGCAGCAACGTCTAGATGCTCGGCAGCCCGTTCAGTCAGCCGCAGCCAGAGCGCGGTGGCGTATGAGTTGATCTCGAAGATCTGGCTTCGACGATACGACGCTTGGGGTCGCAGCCACGCCTTCTCAAATGCTTCCGGCGACGCAACCTGGAAGAACCGGAGCACTTTCTCGACCTTCGTCAGGTCGGAATCCGAGGCCCCGACGACCTCGTAGTCGACTAACGCCTTCCGCGGAAAGTTACTCAGCCATGGGGCGTAGTCGGCAAGTTGGGCGAGCCAATCGTTGCGCGCGGCTCTCGCGCGGTACGCCGCTTCAAGCCGCAGCCAAGTCTCCGCGGGCCCGCCCAGCACGCCTTCCAACGCAACTGCCATCTCGGGAGACAGCGGCGCATGTCCCTTGATCACAAGATTCACGTGCTTCGGGCTGAGATTGGTGCGCGCCGCGAGATCCGCCTGCGTAACGCCGCGGTCTTCTAATTCAAGCTGCAGCGTCTGCCCCGGAGCGGGCGCCCATTTCAGTTCGGTGTCGAGTGGAGTGTAGATCGTCATCTGCGTCCGGTCACTTCGCCGCTCGATGAAGGGAGCGGCCGTTGATGGTCAGGTCGTGTACGAGGAGCGCAGCCGTCTGATCGAAGGCGGCGGGAGTGGCGTTGATTGAGGGTACGACGATCTCCCCGTTTCGGCTCAGCAATTGGGTGCGCATGTTCGCTTCGCGCGCCGACAGGCGTAGCTCCTCCGAAGTCAAGGTCGCCTGCACCACCTGGAACTTCCGCAGCGCGCCGAGGGTTTCAGAGTGAACGACCAGGCCGACCAGGGTACTGATCGCGGCGCGCTCGGCCTCGCTTCGCGCGCCATCGAGCACCGCGCCGGTCACGCACCGTTCGCGGAGTTGCTCATCCAACCAAGCCAGTTTCATCTTTACCTCATAGGTAAAGCCGAACCGCGCTACGCTGGAGGCACGGAAGCTTTACCGAACTGGTAAAGCGTAACAGGTTCGAGCGCGCTGCGGCCGCGCTTGGAAGGAGCATCACATGAGTACTCAAGGACGTCAGCGCACGGTCATCGTGCACCTCGATGGCGAGCCGGTCGAGCTGCCGACGGAGGTCACTGGTAACGATCTCGCTACCGCAGCATCGACACCCCCTGCAAAGCACGTGTGGATCGACGTCGCCGACGGCGCCGACCGCTTGGTCGGCTCGGATGACGACCTCCGCTTGACGGCGAAGATGCGGTTCTACACGGACAAGGCACGCACGGTGTTCCTCGACGGCGACCCTTACACGGTGACCACCGGGTCCATGAGCGAAGCGGAGATCCGGGCCCTTCCGGCACCTTCTCTCGCACGGGAGGTGCAGATCTGGATCGACGTCGTCGACAAGATGGACGAACCGCTGCACCCTGGGTCGTACCTCCACGTCACCGACGGGATTCGGTTCTTCAGCCGAGTACCGCAGCTGCACATCTTCGTCAACGGCCGGAAGCGGACCGTGACGACATCGCATCTGCGGTTCGAGGACGTCGTCGAACTTGCGTTCCCAGGCGACACCCACGACGAGGCTGTCACCTTCACGGTGACGTTCACGCACGCCGCACCCGAGCGGCCTGAGGGCATCCTCGCACCGGGCGGATCGGTCGTCATCAAGGAAGGGGCTCGGCTCAATGTCACGCGAACTACTCGATCGTAGCCCCGACCTGCTGCACCTCGAGAACGACGGCTATGAGGTCCGAGTCGTCGGAGGATGCGTTGTAGTTGGCCACGTCCCGTACGTGACCAAGGACAAGGAGGTGCGGTTTGGGACCCTCGCGGCGGATCTCACCGCCGCCGGGGACATGGCGATCAAGCCCGCCTCGCACGTGGGCTTCTTCGCCGGCGATGAGCCCTGTGATGCCGACGGCCGACCCCTGACTGCCGTAGTGATCGGCTCGGTAGACCGGCAGATACTCGAGGTGTCGGAACGCTGGTGGCAGTTCTCAAGCAAACCATCTCCGGACGGCTATCCCGACTACTACGAGCTGTTCACCGCGTACATCGCCATCCTCGCCGGACACGCGCAGGTTATCGACTCGACAGCGACTGCCTGCACGTTCAGGCCAGTCATGGGCGAGCCCGAAGACATCTTCCGGTTCCGCAACACCGCTGCCTCCCGAGCCGGCGTCGAAATCGCCACCAACACCCTCCGCCTTGACGCCGTCGCCATCCTCGGCCTCGGCGGCACCGGTGGGTACATACTCGATTTCCTTGCCAAGACCCCGATCCGCTCCATCCACTTGTGGGACGGTGACGCCTTCCTTCAGCACAACGCGTTCCGCTCACCGGGCGCGGCAAGCGTTGAGCAACTGCACGAGCGGCCCACGAAGGTGAGGTACCTCGCCGACCAGTACAACCGGATGCATCGCGGCATCGTCGCGCATCCCATGCCGATGACTTCCGAGACGCTCTCAGAGCTGAACAACATGGCGTTTGTGTTCGTGGCCATCGACGACAGTGCCGCGAAGGCGCCGATCCTCGACCACCTCGAGGGGCAGAAGATTCCGTTCATCGACGTCGGGATGGGTATCGAGCAGACGGAGGAAAAGGCACTTACTGGTTTGGTTCGCACCACCCTGAGCACGGACCGTCCTGGCAGCCGTGAACGCGCCCGCGCGGACATCAGTACCTCCGGAAGCGACGATGCCGGTCAATACGGAACGAACATCCAGATTGCGGAGCTCAATGCCTTCAATGCCGCCCTCGCGGTGATCCAGTTCAAACGTACCCTTGGGTTCTATATTGATCTGGACAATCATGATTCTTCCACGTTCGCCCTCGACTCAAACCGCATCTTGAACACCGGGCCGAGGGAGAGCTCCGCATGACCCGCTTGCAACGCCTGCGACCACAGCCCGTAGATGAGATCCCGGAAGCACTCGACACAGGCATCCTCTACATCAGCCTCGTGTACGCAACGGCGATGCATCTTTGTGCGTGTGGTTGCGGCGTTGAAGTGGTTACACCGCTGGGCCGGCCGGGCTGGTCACTAACCTATGACGGCACGGCGTCGCTGCACCCCTCAGTGGGCAACGGGAACTTTCCCTGCCGATCCCACTACTACGTGACCCAAAACAGCGTGGAATGGCTCCGGCCCTTCGGTGTGGAGGTCGAGCCCATCAAGCGTGGCGCATACTGGCGCGCGGCTGCGTGGTGGAAGCGGCTCTTCCGTCGGCGCTGAGAGCACTCGTCGTTCATCGGAGCGTCGGGGTGGTGCTTGATCGACCTGCACTACCGCGGTGCGCGGACCGGCACGGGTTGTCCGATGCTCGAGATTTGGGTCGTCCATGAACCTGATTGGCGGCGTTGCTCATGCGTCTATCCGCGAGCCGGTCCTTTGACGATCGTGGAGGATTCGTTGGGTCACTGCCGCCAGCTCTTCGCCCGGCAGGATCGGCTGCTCCGCCACGAACGGGAGCGGGTTCCATCCGCGGTACCAGTCGCGCATCTGATCCGGCCGCACCTCAGACGCCAGTGACCGCCCCGCATGCCGCCGCAGAGTCTCCTCGAGTGAGAGGTTGACGGCGTAGAAGCGAGCATCAGATCACGCGCTTGAAATGCGCTTCAGCATCGTTGCGTAGCGATCCGATTGGAAAATACGTTCCAGAACGACGTCGTGGCCAGCCGCGAGGCAGTGCTTCGCTGCGAACTTCGAGGAGCCCTACGTGCTCCGTGCCGTCGGCGTGCCCGGCGTCCTGGCGCTCCTTGTAGATCGTCCGCCGGAAGTGATCTTGGCCAAGCACCGCCGTGGGCCAGCCCAGCTGCTGTTGCACCTGCGCGGCGAGGGTCGACTTGCCAGAGCCAGAGGCGCCGCGGATCACGATGAGCACGACATGCAGATGAGGACTCTGTTGGATGTCCGCGCTGTCGCAGCTGCCGATCGTCCACCGAGAGATAGTCAAGCTTGATGCTGACAACGCGCACGCTGGCCGAGAGCTCTGCACGCGGCCGACAGGCTTACCACCGTGCTCACCGAGCACCAGGTGCGGCGGCGATTGGGACAGTGGGGCCGCTCATCTGCGTCCGGTCAGAGGGCCGGCAGTTGCTGGCCCTCTGGCCACCGGATGGAGAGCGGGCTACTGTCGCGCTACGACTGCCGCAGCCTCACTGATGGTGGCGCCGGGGTGAGCTTCCCGGTGCCGTCGGACAGCTTCGGGGTCAATCGGTCCCGTCCCCGGGGTGGTGGTACTGCCGACGATGGGCGAACCGAAGGCCGTGAAGCAGAGCGTCGCGAGTGCGAGGATCCCTGCGTACATCGGTCCGAAGAGCGAGTACGCGAGGATCGCCGCTGCGAGGCCGCCGAGCGTGATCAGCGCTGACGTTCGCCGCTTCACGAGAAGCACTTCTGCTTGACGGCCGCGATTCCGAGGAGCTCGGCTCCGAGAGCTGCCGCTGCCCCTCCGAGGGCCTGGATCTTCTCCCACTCGAAGGAGGCACGCCAGAACAGCTGCACGGCCTTTGCGACGCCTCCGAGGCGATCGATGAGCTTCTTGATCCTCAGGATCTTCGCTGCGGGGATGCCAGTGGAGGCGATCAGCCACGCGATTGCGCCAGCGCAGCCGACGATGTCGGCGCGCGTGCCTCGCGTTCGCGGCCACCCAACGCTGGACGGCCGCATCACCCGCCAAGAGATCGGGTCAGGAATCTCGCTGATCGGCTCGAACCGCTGTTCCAGGTCGGCGCGACGATCGCCGACCTGGTCGATGTGATCGAGGTGAACGATTTCATCGTGGTCTCCTTCCAGCGCCAGCTCGGATGCTGGAAGGCCCATACTTCCTACCAATGTGTGAAGTGTCAACGCCGAAACTTCAGGGTGCGGAGCGATTGCGGCGGGTCAGACCCCGCCGAGCACCTTCCGCCAGGCCGCCGTGAGCGTGGCGAACTCATCGTCGGAGACGAGGTCGCGCACGCCGGTCGCGAGCACCGCGGACCGCACGGCTTCCTCGGCGCCGGCGCGGTCCCGCAAGTGCGCGTCCGAGTGCCGCACCGCGCGCCCGGGCTCTTGCGCGGCCTCGATCTCCTCGACGCGTCCCGCAGCGCCAGCGGCCTCGAGCGCGTGCTGCCACGCGGCGACGAGGTCGGCGTTCGTGACCATTCGTCCATCCGCGCCTCCCTGGATCGCGAGCGATGCGCTCGGTTCCGGCAGCAAGATCCCCTCGTCGGCTTTCCAGGTGACGTCGAGCGCCTCTGCCTCTTCGGCGGTGATCTGCCCGGCGCGGGCGATCATCGCCTGCAGCCCGGCGTTGCTGGTGGTGTCCGTCACGGTGCCCTCTCTGACCGACGCGTCCGCGTGGTCCCGTCCATCTTCCTGGCCGCCTCGCTTCCGGCGTTCAGCGATCACACATTGCAGCACAGAGCGCCGGCGCTGCTCACGCCGGCGGCGTCGTTCCCGCGCCCTCGGTATCGTCCGCGCCCGCCGGACCGGTACCGGCCTGGTCGAGGTTCTCGTGCGGATCGCCCATGTCGCCTGTTGCCTTGCCCGCGGGGGACAGCCCGAAGTGCTTGCGGACGGCGTTCTCCTCGGCGAGGGACAGGGTGTTCCCGGCTCCGGTGGAGGGTGCGCCCTTGATCGCGCTCTTCGCGTACCCGACGTGCAGGTCGGTGCCGTCGAGCGTGGCGTCCTCGACCGGCACGAGCGTGGTGTGACCCCCGAAGAGCCCAGTCGCGACGCTCACGAACGCAGCGCTGCCGTCCGATTCGGAAGGGAACACCTGCGCGACCGTGCCGACCGACGCTCCGTCGCGGTCCCGGACGGTCGCGTTCTCGATCTCGTGGATCGTGCTCTTGGTGATCATGGGCGTAGTCAACGCCCTGTGCCCGCGCGGGCCGGTCAGATAGCGATGTGCGTCACGGGGCTGACGGGGTCATCGTCGTCGTGCCGCGACGACGAAGACGGCGGCCGCGATGCCGAGCACGACCAGGACCGACAGCCACGCGAGGCCGGGCAGGTCGAACAGGAGTATCGCCACCGCGATGGCGATCAGCACGACGGGTGTTGCGAACCACAGCGCGGTCCGTGTGTTGGCGTTCATCGGGTCTCCCTGTGTCGCACGGACGCAGACGATGACCGACCTGGCGCCCGAGTTGGCTTCGGAGCGGATCGTTCGAACTCTAGCCGCACCCGCCCGGACGGCGGTTTGGGCTCGTCGGGAGGCGAGCCCCGTACCAACGCGACGCGATCGACGACTGCCGCGACAGCGGAACGTTGCTCGTGCGCTCAGACCGAAGCGGCAGTGAGCAGCGCAGCGGCCTCCCGTCGCGCGTCGCCGACGGCGTCGGCGCCGAGCCCGCACGCTCGGAGGCACGCGCCGGTGATCGCCTCGCGCGCCTGCTCGTCGACCTCCGCCGTGCGGCGCAACTGGATGACGGTCTCCGCGAGCTGGATGAGGATGCCGCCCAGGAGCTCGGGCGGCACCGCTCCACGGATGTCGTCCGTCGCGGCCAGGGCACCGAGCCGTCCGTACGCGTCCCGGAGCTCCTGGCGGTCGGCACGGAAGCCCTCGTACCGGTCGCCCTGCACCTCCGGCAGCAGGTAGAGCGTCCCGATGTTGTGGGGCGTACGGGTGAGTGTGTCGATGTCGATGAGGACGAGTGCGGCGAGGGCGCCCGCGGCGGAGACGGAGCCGTGGACACGCTCTTCGAGGCCTCGCACCACGTCGAGGCTCGGGCGGACCGAGGTCGCGAGCAGCTCGACGAGCACCTCGTCCTTGCCGGCGAAGTGGTGGTACAGCGATGCCTGTCGGATCCCGACGCGCTCGGCGATCGCCCGGGTCGAGGTGGCGCTGAAGCCGTTCTCGACGAACAGGGCTGCGGCGGCGTCGAGGATCTGGTCGCGAGGGCTCAGTCCGGACGCCGTGTCCGGGACGACACGCGGTCTGCCGATACGGGCGGGCCGGTCGTCGGAGGACATGCCACCATCCTCACATCCGAGCGTCAAACGTGCTCCCGGGCAGCGTGCCGGTAGGCGCGCCAGCCGCCGTGGTGCGTGATGTCCTCGGCGCCCTCGACGGCGTGCGCCTCGACGGTGAACCCGGTGACCGTGGTCCCGTCGTCGAGCGTCACCGAACCGATCGCCATCGGCGCGGGGAGCGCCGCGACGAAGGTCCCGAAGCCGGCGGCGGGGAGCCGCCACACCTCACCGACGATCGAGCCGGGATCGGAGGCCGACGCCGCCGGCGCGACCGGACCCGACCGGACCAGCCCCGGCTTCGGCGGCTCCGTGTCGAGTGCGTACAGCCGGTAGTCGGAGGCGGTGCGTGCCTCCCGGACGAACGTGCCGCCCGCGGCGACGAGCTGACCGTTCAGTGGCTGGTCCCGCAGGTGTGCGCCGACGACGAGCAGGTCGATCGTCGGCGCGGTGAAGGCCGCGGCCAGCGCGGCGAGGCGGCGGTCGCTGAACGCGGGCCCGGTGAGCATGACGCCGAACGGCAGCCCGTCGACGAAGCCGGCCGGCACCGCGAGGGACGCCATGTCGAGCAGGTTCGCGAAGTTCGTGTACCGCCCCATCCGACTGTTCGCCCCGATCGGGTCGGCAGCGACCTCGTCCAGGGTCGGGTGCCACGTCGTGGTGGGGGTGAGGAGCGCGGTGGTGCCGTCGAGGGCCGCGCGACCGGCAGCGCCGAACGCGTCGAGCCGCTCCTGGTCGGCGAAGAGCTCCGCGGCGGTGGGGGCCGCACCGCCGAGCACGATCCCGGCGACCGTCGGGTCCAGGTCCTCGCCGATCTCGTCGCGGTGCGCCTCGATGTGGGCGCCGACCGCCGCGTACCGCTCTGCGACGAACGCGCCGTCGTAGAGCAGCGTCGCGGCGTCGAGCAGCGGCGCGATGTCGACCTCGACGATCTCGTGGCCGAGGGCGCGGAACCGGTCCACCGCGCGCTCGAAGGCCTCGCTCCAGCCTGCCGCGAGTCCGTCGAGCTGCGACGGCAGCGGGACCGCGATGCGCGGCACGGCGGGAAGGACGACGAGGGAGCCGTCGGTCAGGGCTGCGTCCGTCCGGGCGAGCGGGTCGACGCCGTCGGGCCCGGCCATCAGCTCGGTGGCTGTCCGGGCGAGGTCGAGCGACCGGGCGAAGACCGTCACGCAGTCCTGCGACCGGCAGGCCGGGACGACGCCGGTGTTCGGGACGAGCCCCTTGCTGGGCTTCACGCCGATGAGGTGGTTCAGCGCCGCCGGGACGCGTCCGGACCCGGCGGTGTCGGTGCCGAGTGCGAAGTCGACGATGCCCAGGGCGACGGCCGTCGCGCTGCCGCTCGAGGAACCTCCGGAGATGCGGGAGGCGTCCCAGGCGTTCCGGACGGCGCCGAAGGGGGAGCGGGTGCCGACCAGACCGGTGGCGAACTGGTCGAGGTTCGTCTTGCCGACGACGACCGCGCCGGCGGCACGGAGCCGGGCGACCGCGGTGGCGTCGGCCGTCGGCGTGTACGCGTACGACCGGGCGGCCGCGGTGGTGGGCAGCCCGGCGACGTCGATGTTGTCCTTCACCGCGAAGAGGAGCCCGGCGAGGGGCAGTGACCGGTCCACGGACTCGGCCTCCGCCAGGACGGCGGCGCGGTCGCGCAGGGTGATCCAGACCTCGGGACGGTCGACGGCGTCGATCCGGTCGAAGGCGGCCCGGACGCGGTCCGCGGCGGTCACGCGACACTCCCGATCGCTGCCAGGACCTGTCCCGGTGCGACCTGGTCGCCCGGCTTGATGTAGATCTCCAACACGTGTCCTTCCACGGGTGCGTGCACCATCGATTCCATCTTCATCGCCTCCACGGCCAGCAGCCGCTGTCCTTCGTCCACGCGGTCGCCCGGTCGGACGTCCACCTGCCACACGGTCGAGGTGAACGGCGCGGTCACCGCGGTCGCGCCGGCGGGCAGGACCACCTCGTCGGGCAGGACCACGGCAGGTTCGTCGCGGACGTCGAACTCACCCGAGGCCCGCCACCGGTCCTTCTCCTCGTCGAACGCCCGGGCCTGCTGCGCCCGGAAGTCCGCGATCGAGGCAGCGTTGTCGCTGAGGAACCGGTTGTACGACGCGATCGAGAACTCGCCGTCGACGGTCTCGAAGGACCCCCGGCCGGCGTCGGTCTCGGCGCGCAGTTCGAGCAGCTCCTCCGCCCCGACCGGGTACCACTCGATGCGGTCGAAGAACCGCAGCGCCCACGGGTCCTCCTGGAACAGGCCGCCGCGGCGGAACCGGTTCCAGATCTGCACGGTGCGGCCGACGAACTGGTAGCCGCCGGGCCCCTCCATGCCGTAGATGCAGAGGTACGCGCCGCCGATGCCGACGGAGTTCTCGGCGGTCCAGGTACGAGCCGGGTTGTACTTCGTCGTGACGAGGCGGTGCCGCGGGTCGAGTGGTGTGGCGACCGGTGCGCCGAGGTACACGTCGCCCAGGCCGAGCACCAGGTAGCTCGCATCGAACACGGTGCGGAAGACGTCGTCCACGCTCTCGAGGCCGTTGACCCGACGGATGAACTCGATGTTCCACGGCGTCCACGGGGCGTCGTTCCGGACACCGGCCATGTACCGCTCGATCGCGAGCCGGGTGGCCGGATCGTCCCACGACAGCGGCAGCTTGACGGTGCGCGACGGCACGACGAGCTGGTCGGTCGGCGGGATCTCGTCCTCGAGCTCGCGGAGGAGTCCGGCCATCGTGCTCGCCTTCAGCACCGAGGCGTCAGTGTGCACCTGCAGCGAGCGGATGCCGGGGGTGATGTCGAGGATCCCCTGCGGCGCCTCCTCCTGCAGCTTCGTCATGAGGGCGTGGACGCGCATCCGCAGCGCGATGTCGAGGGTCATGTCGCCGTACTCGACGAGCACGTTGTCGTCGCCGTCACGCCGGTACGCGACGCCCGGTCGGGCGGGGGTCGCGTCCAGGCGCGCGATCACACCGTCGTCGCCGTCACCTCCGGTGCGCGGCACCGACCTGGAGGCTCGGTTCGCCTCGAGCGCGGCGGCGTCGGATTCGCGGACGGGGACGAACCGGACCGTGTCGCCCGGTCGGAGCTGGCCGAGCTTCCACAGGTCGCCGCTGGCGACCACCGCCGGACAGACGAACCCGCCGAGCGAGGGTCCGTCCGGGCCGAGGATGATCGGGGTGTCGCCGGTGAAGTCGATCGCGCCGACCGCGTACGGGGTGTCGTGGATGTTCGAGGGGTGCAGTCCCGCCTCGCCGCCGTCGGTCCGTGCCCAGCCCGGACGGGGGCCGATGAGTCGGATCCCGGTGCGGGCGGAGTTGTGGTGCACGGCGTAGTCGGTGGCGTAGAAGACGTCGAGGTCGGCGCGGGTGAAGAAGTCCGGTGCCGCGTGCGGCCCCTCGGTGACGGCGATCTCCCACGCGTCGGTGAGCGCGGTGCGTCGTTCGGCGGGGGTCGGGCCGCCGACCAGGCCGAGCCTCGTGCCGGCGGGGAAGGCAGGGTGCGGCGCGTCCGAGTCCGGGGACCCCGGTCGCAGGACGTCGCCGGCGAGCAGCGCCCGACCGGCGTGGCCGCCGAAGCCGCCGAGCGTGAACGTCGCGGCCGAGCCGAGGTACGTCGGGACGTCGAAGCCGCCGCGGACCGCCAGGTAGCTGCGGAGCCCGGGCCCC
>Ga0153989_1000199_pt1 | contig 15846 bp, 17 predicted proteins | sample TSNC073MetaG_FD_104701 | JGI IMG/M metagenome (GOLD analysis project Ga0153989, IMG submission 104701) | Attine ant fungus gardens microbial communities from North Carolina, USA - TSNC073 MetaG | ecosystem: Host-associated > Fungi > Mycelium > Unclassified | place: USA: North Carolina, Jones... | reverse complement strand
GCCCCACGCTCCGGATCCGGGTCGAGCGTGCGGAACCCGAACATCACGTTGACCCCGCTGGACCGGATCACCGACCAGCTCTGGTCGTGCTCGGGGACGTCCTGTCCCGGAGCGACGACGAGCGTCGTCCCGCCGTGCCCGGCGTCCGCCCCCATCTCGCCGAGGACGCCGCACTCGCGCTGCCAGAAGTCCGACACCCCGCCCGCCGTCGGTCCCGGTGGGAGCTCGATCACGAGCGGACCGGTCTCCGACAGGTCGAAGAAGTTCAGGATGTACGGGGTCGTCGCGTTGGCCGTGATCAGCCCGAGCTTGTCCCGGTAGGTGACGTAGTGCACGAGGTCGTGCTGCGTCGCGCCGAACACCTCGCGGTGCTGGGCGCTCCAGTGCGCGTAGGAGACGATCGGCAGCGCCCACAGGTAGGTCAGGCAGGCGAGCTGGTGATCGAGGTCGTCGAAGATCGCCGGGAGGCTGTCGCGCGGCGGGAGGTCGGTACCGTTCTCCGCATCGGTGGTCATGCCAGCGATCGTCGTCCCGAGCCGCCCTGGCGACATCACCCCAGCAGGGTGAGCGTCACTCCTCCATCTGGAGCGCCTTGCCGCGCATCACCAGCAGCGGATCAGGCGGCAGTGCGACCGACGGGTCCTTGTCCTCGTAGTCGAACTGCGCGAGGAAGTACCGCATCGCGTTCACGCGGGCGCGCTTCTTGTCGTTCGACCGGACGATCGTCCACGGCGCGTAGCGCTTGTCGGTCCGCCGGAACATCTCCTCCTTCGCCGCGGTGTAGTCGTCCCAGACCCGGAGCGACGCGACGTCGTTCGGCGAGAGCTTCCACCGGCGGACGGGGTCCAGCTGGCGGATCGCGAACCGGGTGCGCTGCTCCTTGCGCGTCACCGAGAACCAGAACTTCGTGACGTGGATGCCCGAGTCGACGAGCATCCGCTCGAACGACGGTGCCTGCGCCATGAACGTCTCGTACTCCTCGTCCGAGCAGTAGCCCATCACGCGCTCGACCCCGGCGCGGTTGTACCAGGAGCGGTCGAACATCACGATCTCGCCGGCACTCGGCAGGTGCTCGACGTACCGCTGGAAGTACCACTGGCCCTGCTCGCGCTCGGTCGGCTTCGACAGCGCGACGACGCGGGAGGTCCGGGGGTTGAGGTGCTCGGTGAACCGCTTGATCGTGCCGCCCTTGCCGGCGGCGTCGCGGCCCTCGAAGAGGATGATCGCGCGGCGGCCGTTGTCCTCGAGCCAGTACTGGAACTTCAGCAGCTCGACCTGCAGCCGGTACTTCTCGAACTCGTACTCGTCGCGGCTCATCCGCTCGTCGTACGGGTAGTCCTCTTTCCAGGTGTAGATCGGGTTGCCCTGCGGGTCGATCAGCTCCGGGTCGGGCGTGTGGGCGTTGTCGACCGTGTACCCGCGGGTCCGCAGGTCCTCGATGTACTCGCGCAGGTCGCCGATGGGGCCTACATCCAGCACGGGGTCCTCCTCTGCCGGCGCGGGTCGGGTGCGCGGCTCACCCCGGTATAGCAACTCGGGGTGAACAACGGACAGTGTTGACCATCCGGTCAGTCCGGCGTACTCCGGCCCCGTGGGTCGGCGTGGACGTTCGGTGACGCCGCGGCTACCGGCCGCGTTTCGCCTTGCGGAGGGCGAAGCGCCACAACCAGATGCCAGCACCGAGCCAGAAGATGCCGAGCGCCGTGTTCACGACAGCCAGGACCACGTCGAGATCAGGCCGGATGAAGCGGACGATCGACGTCGTCATGAAGACCAAGCCGAAGGCGAGGGCGATCGTACCCAGGACCTTCGCGCTCAACACATCCACCGCGCCAACCTAGCGCGCGCTCGCGTCTCGATGACCGATCCCCGAACGGTCGTGGAGGATCCGTTGGGTCACTGCCGCCAGCTCTTCGCCCGGCAGGATCGGCTGCTCCGTCACGAACGGGAGCGGGTCCCATCCGCGGTACCAGTCACGCATCTGATCCGGCCGCACCTCAGACGCCAGCGACCGCCCCGCATGCCGCCACAGAGTCTCCTCGAGTGAGAGGTTGAAGGCGTAGAAGCGAGCATCAGACGACGCGCTCGAAATGCGCTCCAGCATCGTTGCGTAGCGATCCGACTGGAAGATTCCTTCCAGAACGACGTCGTGGCCAGCCGCGAGACCGTGCTTCGCTGCGACTTCGAGGAGCCCTCCGTGCTCCATGCCGTCAGCGTGACCAGCGTCCTGGCGCTCCTTGTAGATCGTCCGCCGGAAGTGATCTTGGCCAAGCACCGCGGTGGGCCAGCCCAGCTCCTGTTGCACCTGTGCGGCGAGGGTCGACTTGCCAGAGCCAGAGGCGCCGCGGATCACGATGAGCACGACATGCAGATGAGGACTCTGCTGGCTGTCCGCGCTGTCGCAGCTGCCGATCGGCCATCGAGACGGGTGTTCGATGCGGTCTGTCGTTTCGAGAGTGGCGGATCTCGCCGTCGGTCAGGGCTGGGTGAGGTGGTGTTCGTGGGCGTAGATCGCTGCGGCGATGCGGTTTCGGAGGCCGAGCTTCGTCAGGACTCCGGCGACGTGCGTCTTGACGGTGACTTCGCCGATACCGAGCGCTTCGGCGATCTCAGCGTTCGATCGCCCCTTCGCGACGAGGAGGAGCACCTCGTTCTCCCTCGGGGTGAGGTTCGGGAGCGCGCCGGCCTTCGCGACCCGGGGTGACCCGATCGGGAGTTGCGGGGCGAATCGGTCGAGGAGGAGCCGAGTGATGCGTGGCGCGGTGACGGCGTGGCCCGCCGCGACGGCGCGGACTCCGGCGAGGAGCTCAGCGACCGGGGAGTCCTTCAGGAGGAATCCGCTGGCACCGGCACGGAGTGCTCGGTAGGCGTACTCATCGAGGTCGAAGGTGGTCAGGATGAGGATCTTCGCGTCGGGGTCGTCGGCGAGGAGCCGTTCGGTTGCCTCGAGGCCGTCCATGCCCGGCATCCGGACGTCGAGGAGGATCACGTCCGGGCGGAGCGCGCGCGCCTGACGGATCCCGATGCGTCCGTCTGCGGCCTCGCCGGCGACCGTGATGTCGTCAGTGTCGTCGAGGATCAGCCGGAACCCCATCCGGATCAGGGGTTGGTCGTCGACGAGGAGCACGCGGATGCTCATGCTCGATCCTCTCCGGTCCCTGCTGCGAGCGGGATCGTCGCCCGGACGCGCCACCCGCATGAGTCCCGGATGCCGGCGTCGAGGGTGCCACCGAGCTGGGTGACACGTTCTCGCATCCCGACCACCCCGGATCCGCCGTCCCAGGTGTCGCGACTCCCGCCGACACCGTCGTCCTCGACGTTCAGGACGAGCGCGTCCCGTGCGATCACGACGTCCACCGCGACGACGGAGGCGTTCGCGTGCTTGAGCGTGTTCGTGATGGCCTCCTGGGTCACCCGGTACACGGCGACGCCGACCGCTGCCGGAACCCGGCCAACGGCGCCGTCGGTCCGGAGCGTGGCGCACAGCCCGGCAGCTGTGGCGACGTCGACGAGCAGCGACAGCCCGTCGATGCTCGGTGTCGGGTGCAGTCCATCGCCTGCTCGGATCGTTCCGACTGCGTGGCGGGTGTCATCGAGGGCGGTGCGAGCGGTGCGTTCGATCAGCCCGACGACCTCGTCCACACGCTCCGGCTGCCGAGCCGCCCTGCCGGTGCTGGCCGCTGCGAGGGTGACGATCACGGCGAGGCCGTGGGCGATGACGTCGTGCATGTCCCGAGCGATGCGGTTGCGTTCGTCGGCGACTGCGAGCCGGGTCTGTTGCGCACGTTCCTGTTCGGCCCGAGCACTCTGTTGCTGCAGCACCGCGACCACGCGGCGGTGGCTGCGGACGGAGGTCCCGAGGGCCGTGGCGGCGAGAACGAACACTGACAGGACGGTCAGCATCTCGGCGAAGTGCAGACCGTGCGGCCATGACGCCGAGGCGGCCACCGCACCAGCCTCGGCGATCGCGACAGCGACAGCGGTCTCGCGTACCGGCCGATGTGCCGCGACCGTCGCGAGTGCCACGAGCGCGCTCACGTCGGCTGCGAGCTGCACACCGATCGACCACTGCACGGCTGCGACGACGCTGATGCCGAGGAAGACGGCCAACGGCCACCGTCGTCGCGCGATCAGCGGCGCGATCATCGCCAGCGACAGAGCGACGTAGGCGCCGAACAGGGGATCCCCGGCCCGGGCGTGGAACGCCAGCTGCGGTGTCACAGCGACGGCGAGGGCGCCGGCCATGACGGCATCCGCGACGATCGGGTGCGCCCGCCACCACCGCCGCACCATCACATCCCACTGCCGTCGAAGAACGCGGCCAGGGCGGGTGCCGTGTCCGCTACGGTCGACAGGTTCGCCAGGAGCACGATTCCGAGGAACAGCAGCGTTCCGGGGAGGAGGACCCCACCGCTGGCGAGCACCCGTCGGAGACGCCGATCGGGCTTCGGGGTGCGGGCGCGCTGCACCCAGATCGCTGCGGTCCCGGCGACGACCGCGATGATCGCGGCGACCGCGGTCACGACGAGCGCCGCGTGGTAGCGGCGGAAGTCATCGATGAGTGCCGCCAACGGCGGGGTCATCGTCCCGGACGCGAGCTCATCGCGGACATGAAGCACCGAGGCGCCGTCCATCGGGAGGAAGTTCAGCACCGATGACAGCGGCGCCACTGCGCCCTGCACGTTCGCCATCACGACCAGCAGCACGATCGGGGCGATCGGGGCACCCAAGACGCCGACCAGGAACAGTCCGACGCAACGCCCGCGCGAATTCGCTCGTGCGAACGCGGTCCAAACCCGTCGACCGACCGGGACCAAGACGACCAGGAGGGCGACCGCGACGATCGCCTTCACGACGTGGAACACGGCCCAGTACGACACGGCCGCGGCCAACGGGGAACTCGACGTCCGCCCGGAACCCACCCACTGGTCGAACCCCGAGGCCACGGCTCCGGGAAGCGCCGCGATGGACAGGTGCGTCCCCGAGGACCAGCCAGCGATCGCTGCCGGCCACACGACCACTGCGATCGTCAGCGCTCCTGCCAACGTGAACCAGACCACCCCGCGGCGATCCAGAGGTGCCGGCGTGTTCGTCATCGTCATCATCACCCTCCACCACGCCGGGAGCATCCCGACGAGGCAACGCTACGAGCCACGACCACGCTGCCGCGTCCTCCACGAACACGAGAAATGGCGCCGTGGCGCATCCTCCTCAAGCAGGACTCGCCGCACGAGCATGTACGTTTCAGACGCTCGGCAACGGGCTGATTGACGAGGCACCCGAAGTCCTTGCCCCAGGACGTTCGCGAGCGCACAGACGTCGTCGCTGTGGACCTTCGCGATCATGCTGCTGTCGTCGCGAGTCTCCGCGGGATCCAATCGCTGTCATGGATCGCACCATCACCAGCGCTCGACGAGTCCGATCCTCTTGCCTACTACGACGAACTAGCCGGAACGCTGCTAGGTGCGGTGACATCAAACGCGATCGGGCGGGTCGTCTTCCAGAGCAGCGTCGGCGCCGAGCGCCGGAACGGGGTCGGCGAGATCGACGGTCTCGCCGCCACCGAGCAACGACTTGACGCCCTTGGTATCGACGTGTTGCACCTGCGGTGCGGTCTGCTGATGAGCAACTTGTTGCTTGACCCGGGTGCGCTCGATGGTGGCACGATCCGCGTGCTTCTCCCCCTCGATCTTCCGAGGCCATGGATGGCACCTCGCGACGTTGCAGAAGTCACCGCTGCCCGACTCCTGTCGCCGCACTGGTCTCGGAGGGAAGTCCAGGCACTTGATGGGCCCGAGCATCTCACCTGGTCCGAAGTCGCGGAGGTTCTCAGCTCGACACTGAGCCGTCCTATCCAGGTGGAGCGCGTCAGAGACGAAGCGATGCGGGGAGACTTCCGGGTCCGTGGCCTTCCGGAACAGCGGCTAGCGGCGATCATGGGCATGTCTACGGGCATTCGACACGACTTCGTCCCCGAGCAGCGACGCGACGTCACCACAACCACGCCCACGACGCTGCGCGCATGGGCTACCCAGCTCCACCGCAGCTCAGTCAGTGTCCGATAGCCGATCGACTATCGAGACGCCGACTCCACACGTTCGTTCGGCAGTCCGGGAGCGGCTGGCTGTTGATTCGGCTGGCTGAGGTGAACCATCGCTGCGTAAAGCTGGTCGTCGGTCAGTGGTGGCTCCGTCACCGGGTGTGCGTTCTCGGCCCGGTAGGAGTCGAGCATGAGGTGCAGTTGCCGTCGCCAGGCGTTCGGGGCAGTGGAGTTGGTGGCCTCGATCATGCGGCCGTTGGTCCAGATCAGCGTGACGATGTCGGCAAGGGCGAGATCCTTCCGCACCCGTCCGGCCGCTTGCGCGCGCTGGAGCACGTCGTCGATCTGCTTGCACATGCGGTCGTGGATGCGTTCAGTCTCGGCATTGCCCGGGAAGCGGCGCGACAGGAAGTCGTTGAAGCCTCGATCACCGGCCTGGACGCCGAACAGGTTCTCGAGGTAGCCGACGAAGCCGTCCCACGGGTCGGTGACCTGGAGCGCGGCGTCGGCGCCGTCGAGGAACTCGGCGAGCCTTGGCTGGAACGCTGCCAGGAGCAGATCCATCCGGGCAGGGAAGTGCCGGTAGAGCGTGCCGATCGCCACTCCCGCGTCTCGAGCGACCTGCTCGAGTGACGCGTCGACGCCATGGGTGGCGAACTCCTGCTGCGCGGCCTCGATGAGCCGCGCCCGACGCTCCACGGCGTCTCGCCTGCGCCGCACGGGACCGTTCTGATGCTGTTCCTCCGTCACGTCGACAACCTACTGCGCATCGACGGGAATGAACTGAGGCACCCCTCCGGTTGTGTCGACAGAACCGGAGGGGTGCCTCATGTTGAGGCATCCCATCCGGCTCCCGGCTCGGACCACGGGCCCGGCAGCACGACGAGGAGCGATCAGCATGACGAGCATCAGCATCATCGGTTCGGGCAACATGGCCCGAGCCATCGGCGCCCGAGCCGCCGAGCACGGCCACACCATCGAGATCATCGGTCGCGATGCGGAGAAAGCGCGCTCGCTCGCGGAGCGCATCGGACACGGCACGACCGTCGGAACCTACGGCAGCACGCCCGCCGGGGACATCGTCCTCGTGGCGATCCTGTTCCAGCACGCCGTCGACGTGATCGCCGAGTTCGGTGACTCGCTCGCGGGCAAGACCCTCGTCGACATCACCAACCCCTTCAACGCGGACGCGTCCGGCGTCGTGACGACCCCGGGTGACTCGATGTCGGACCGCATCGCCGCCGTCGCGCCCGCGGACGCGCACGTGGTGAAGGCGTTCAACACGCTCTTCGGGGGTGAGATCGCGGCGGGCGGTCCGCTCGACGCGTTCTACGCCGGCGATGACCAGGAAGCCAAGACGCAGGTCGGTGCGTTCCTCGACAGCCTCGGGATGCAGCCACGAGACGCCGGCGCCCGCAGCATGGCCCACGCTCTCGAGTGGGCCGGCATCCTCCTGGTCGGTGTCGCGAACAACGGCGCCGGCTTCAACGCATCGCTGAAGGTCGAGGTCCGCTGAGATGGGCAAGCTCGACGGCAAGGTCGCAGTCATCACCGGCGCGACGAGCGGCATGGCGCTGGCGGGAGCGAAGCGCTTCGTCCAGGAGGGTGCCCACGTGTTCATCATGGGACGCCGCCAGGACGCCCTTGAGGCTGCCATCGCGGAGATCGGCGGGTCGGTCACCGGCGTGCAGGGCGATGCCGCGGACCTTGGCGACCTCGACCGCCTCTTCGACACGGTCCGGGAAGAGAAGGGCACCGTCGACGTCCTCTGGGCCAGCGCGGGAGCGGGCGAACAGGGACGTCTCGGAGACATCACCGAGGCGCAGTTCGACGCGGCGTTCGGGCTGAACGCCAAGGGCACGTTGTTCGCCGTGCAGAAGGCCCTGCCGCTGTTCAACGACGGCGGGTCGATCATCATGACCGGTTCCAACGCCTCGCTGCGCGGCTTCCCGGACTGGAGCGTCTACGCCGGCAGCAAGGCGGTACTGGCCGCGTACGCGCGAGTCTGGGTCGCGGAACTCCGGGACCGGAAGATCCGCACCAACGTCCTCACCCCCGGGCAGGTCTCGTCCCCGATGATGGAAGCGGTCCTTGAGCCGGAGATGAAGGAGATGTTCGAGTCGACGATCCCGCGCCGCGCCATGGGTCGCCCAGAGGAGATCGCGTCGATCGCGCTATTCCTCGCCTCGGACGACTCCAGCTACGTCAACGGTATGGAACTCGTCGCTGACGGCGGAGCAACCGTCATCTGAGTCTGCGACGCATCCGGACACCTCTGAGCTCATCCAGGTGTCCGGATGCTGAGGCAGGGGCGTCCGGAGAGCGATCCGCTACCGGCGCGGCTTGATGACGCCGATGCGAGTAGTGATCAGCGTTGCCTGTCCATGGCGAGCCCGATCAGGTCTCCGACCGCGACGTCCGAGAATTCGGGATAGAGGCCGCGATGCGCGTCGCGTACCTCGGTCTCGGTCAAGCCTCCCGCTTCGCGAAGCGACCGAGCCCACCGAGCCGCGTCCGACTCCAGCTCGTCAAGTCGCTGTTGCGCCGTCTCGAATTCGTGCTCCGGCACTTCAGGAAACGCCGCTCGTACATCCAGCGGAGCCCAGTGCCGCCTGCGGGCCACTGATGAACGGACCATCGCGTCGTGAAGCGACAATTGCGCCAGGGTGTCTTGACTGTGAACAGCTTCGTTCGATGTCGTCGTTCTTGCGGCGGTCTGTGGCGGATTCGCCCGAGCCTGCGTTTCTCCGCCGATGCTGGTGACTGAGAGTGCGTTAAGCCCGTCATGGAACTATATGGTCTGACCTGGCCTTTTCCTTCCCGCCCCGAATGGGGGCCGCGGGATGCGACTCAGGTTCCTCTTATGCTGCGGAAGCTGACAGCGGGTTGTGCTGTCACCTGACGTAGGAGGTCTCGTGCGCACATCGCTGCACGCTCCGCGCTCGAGGACGCGCAGCATCGCTGCCGCAACCCTCGGTGCGCTGGCACTGATTGGTTCTCTGCTGGTGGCCACACCGGCGCAGGCATTGAACGACACCGGAACGGGCGGTGTGTTCGTGCCGGCGACGGGCCGGATCCTGGACACGAAGAGCAACATCGGCGGCTACAACACTCCGATGCCGGCGAAGACGTGGCGAACCGTCACTGTCGCTGGCGTCGCTGGTGTTCCTGCTGACGGCTCGGTCGGTGCGGTGTCGGTCGTGGCGACGGTCGCGGACATCTCCGCGCAGGGGCAGCTGTTCGGTCGTCCGAACGCGGACGAGCCGACGACGATGATGGGCATCTACGGCGGTGAGAACAAGCAGAACACCTCCTTCTCCGCTGTCCTCGCCGTGAACACGGACGGGACGATCCAGGTGCAGGCCGAGACCACGTCCCGGCTGATCCTCGACGTGCAGGGCTACTACACCGCGAACACCGATGGCACCGCTCCCGGCGGGTTCGTGCCCTCGAACGGGAAGCGCATCGTCGACACCCGTTCCGGGCTCGGCGCCACGAAGGCCACCGTCGCGTCGGGGAAGAGCATCGACGTCCAGGTCACCGGCACCGCCGGCGTCCCGGCGGGTGCGTCCGGGGTGATCGTGAACCTGATCGCGGTGAACACCACCGACAGCGTCGGTTACCTCACCCCCTACGCCACCGGTGCGTCCCGTCCGGCGAACTCGTTCAACTACGCCGGCAGCGTCGCGACCAGCATGCAGGCACAGGTACAGCTCTCCGCCAGCGGCAAGATCACGATCTACAACGCCAACAGCACCACGAACATCGTCGTGGACGTGCAGGGGTATTTCACCGCTGCTGGGCAAGGTGGCGCGGTGTTCACTCCGGGTGCTGGGCGTGCGTACGACACGCGCACCGGCAGCCGCACCCCGCTTGGGAACAACGAGACCCGGTCGATCCAGATCGCGGGCGTCGCCGGCGTGCCCGTGATGGGGTCAGGGATCAACGCGGTCGTGCTCACCCTCACCGCGCTGAAGTCCACCGCCGGTGCCGGGAACGCGACGGTTTGGGCCGACGGGACGACACGTCCGAACACGACCTCGATCAACTTCGACGAAACCACTATCCGCACCAACACCATCACCGTCCCCCTCGGTGCGAACGGCAAGGTGGCGCTCAATAACGTCGCCGATGCAACGAACTACGTCATCGACGTCCAGGGGTGGTACACGAACACGGTGACCGCGGCCATCTCCTGTGCTTCGCCGTATTCCAATGGCAGTACAGGCTCCCCGCTGCCATCCGCGCCTATCTCGTGCTCAATTAGCGCCCCTGCTGCGGCAGCATCGGGGCAGGTTCTCGGCTATGCAGTCGACGGCTCAGCGGAAACCGTTGCGACTCTGTCTGAATCGGCTGGCACGGCTATCCCTGTGACCGTTCCGGCGAATGGCGGCTACCACGAGGTGTCCGTGGAAATCCGCTCTGCGTCTGACGAGCCTGTCAGCTCGACTCTGTATTCCTTTACTGACGGCGGTGCTTGGGCTGATGAGACGCTCGAACCCGCGGTTGGTGACGGGACCCACGCCTGGACCCAAGCACCCCTGCAGGTGAGCCCTCACGGCGATGTGTTCCCCGATGATGTGCAGGCGCAGTACACCATCACAGCCGCTGTCGACGCCTCAGCACCAGTCTGGGTCAGCGACACGTCACCGGCTTCAGACTCGGTGTCGGTTCCGTCTGATGTTCTGACGGCAGGTCAGACCTACTACTGGTCGGCGGCCGTTACCGGCAGCTCAGTGGGACGCAACACCCCGGTGTCCCGAACTGTGGGCCCCTGGTCGTTCGTGGCAACTGACACCGCGCTAGTCCCCGTCTGCGCCAACCTGCTGAAAGACACGGCTGACCGAAACGGCTTCACCGTGTCCGACGACGAGTGGGCTCAGTACTGCGCTGGCGACAACGATTACGACGCAAATAACCCCGCGGCGTCTCCAAGCGCCTCGACGGTTCAGGTGAAGGCTGCAACCAAGAGCGTCACGTTCACGGGCTGGGTCGGTAGTGCGGTGGGTGCCTTTGGCATGCAGCACAAGGGTGGCGTGTACTACAACGGTTCCAAGGCGTGGAAGTGGTACCACACGTGTGATACGGATGACTACGGCTATGGCTTCACGCTGCAGCTCACGAACTGCGGTACCCACACCACCGCTGCGAATTCTCTGGTGTCGTATATGACGACCCGGGTTTCGTTCCTCGTACGTGGTTTCCCTGCGTCCCGTACGATGTCGACCCATGCCACTGTAACGAAGAGCGGCAAGACCTCCTGGGGCAACGACATTGGCTACTGAATCAACCGTGAGAACGAGTTCCGGGTCCCGGGTTGTCGTATTTCTCGTCGCCGCAGTCACAGTCATCGTCACAGCGATTGTGCCGTTCACAAGCCTGATTGCCCTCGCCGTCTTGTTCGGGGTGCGGAAGCGGTTTGATCGACGAAAACTGCAAGTACTGGTTTGGGCAGCACTCATTGGCCTTGTGCTTCAGCTGACGTGGGTAGTGATTCTGTACATTTTGCCCCTTCAAGGGACAACAACCTTTCACTAGCTGAACACCAGACGGGTACCTCCTTTCTTGGAGGTACCCGTCTGCGTGCTCCGTGCTGATGGCACTGACCGTGTCGACTGCTCGAAGGTGGTGTCAGGCCGAAGTAAACCCCAAGTGTCCCTCTCGCATCCCTAGGGTTGCGAGACGTCTCGTCGACGTCGTGATGCTGCTCGTGGGTGCCGCGGAAACTCCTTTGTCGGCGAGTCTCGTAACCTTGTGTCGCAAGTGTGGGCCATGATCGCTGTCATGAAGGTTGGTTGCGAGACAGTGGCTGCTTCGTGGCGAAGCTGATCGGGTACGCGCGCGTGTCGACCCGGCAGCAGGACACGGACCGGCAAGAACAGGACCTGCTCGCCGCGGGCGTCCGCCGGGATGACCTGTACGTCGACCACGGTGTGTCCGGGGCTCGTGCCTCGCGCCCGGCGTTCGACCGGGCGCTCGACGCACTGCACGACGGTGACACATTGGTCGTCACCACGCTCGACCGGCTGGGCAGGTCCACGATCGACATGCTCAGCTTCGCCGCGCAGCTCCGAGAGGGGAACGCGGGGCTGCGCGTGCTGAACCTCGGTGGTGGCGACGTGGATACGGCAACGCCGATGGGGTCGATGGTGTTCTCCGTCATGGCGGCGCTCGCGCAGATGGAGCTCGAGATCAAGCGCGAACGGGTCCGCGACTCGGTCGGCAAACGCCGCACCGCCGGGAAGGATCTCGGTGGCCGACGTGCAGTGTTCACCGACAGTCAGGTCCGCGCTGCTATCCGGCTCCTCGACGCCGGCGAGCCAGCGTCCCAGGTCGCCCGCGACCTCGGGATGTCACGAGCGACCCTGTATCGCCGCATCCGGCTCCTGCAATCAGGTGATGCCCAATGAGCAAGCGGAAGGAACTGAAGGATCGGCCCGAGGTCGCGAAGCATCTCCACGATCACATCGAAGTCACCCGGACCGAGCTCGACGCGTTCGTGGGAGCCGATGACGCCGTACAACTGCTAGTCCTGGCTGAGTTGCGGTCCCAAGCGGCCGACCAGGAAACAACGCTCGTCCTCACTCTTGAAGCGGCAACCGTCGCGATCCTCGCTGTGATGCTTTCGCGGATCCCGACGGGGTCTGGGCCCGCGGTGCCGGATCTCGGATCGGGGTGGGTCGGAACTGTGGCATTCGCGATCGCGTGTGTCCTGCTGGGCGCGTTTGCCGTCGCGCTTGCGATGCCATCGGTGTGGCAAGCGGTGATCGGCAACCGGAAGCGTGCGCGAGCAGTGGTCTGGCTTGGAGCCTACGAGCAGGTCCTTGCGGAGCGCGGATCGACGGTCGCGATGGAGGCTCAGCCACGGTCATGGTTTGCGCGTCGCCGCAGATGATGAGCACCGAACAGGTGCAGGGCGGTGGAAGCGACATCGACCGAAGTTAGAAAGCCGACATCGAGCGATGCTGGTCACAGTCTTGACTGATCCGGTAATACTCCATGTCGCGATACTAGAGATGGCAAGGAGCGCAACGGCGTCTCGATAGCCGATCGTCAAGCGGACGGGCCGGTCTGAGGGACGAGACCTCTCGGCGGTCGCGACGATCGTACGAGCATCTTGCTGCCGTCGCGCGGGTCGCGCGGATCACCGACGGGCATGAACTATCCGTCCGGAGCACGCAGAGCCGCCGCTGGTTGCAGGCATTAGCTTCGAGTGGTGGACGAGATCCTCGAGGTGTCAGAAGTCATCGCCCTGCTGCGGCCGATGTTCCTGGTCATGCTCACGACCCCTGAACTCGCGACGCTCACGCTGGAGATCGTGCCGATCGACGACGTCACCGGCTCAGCGCTGGACGGGGACGATCTCGTCGAGCAGAACGGTGCCGTAGTCCGCTGGCGCATCATGCGCGAACGCGGTTGGTCCGGCGGTCTGTGGGTCGAGGACGGCCTCGACGCCCTCGTTCGCAACGTGCAGAGTGATCTCCAGGACTTCATCGCGGAGAGCCGATTCGGATGGGGTCAGCTCAGAGGGCCTCACGACCTACCGTGATGTTGACATGGTCGACGCAGTGACCTCGTCAGGACGTCCGGTGATCGATCGGCTAACGGACGAGCTTGTCCTGTTGCGCACGGCGCTCCCGTTCCTGGTGTCGAGCAACTCGCGGTCCCCGTGCGATCAGAATCGTTCCCGCAACAGCGGCAGCGAGGGCCGCAGCTAGCAGCGGTAGCCAAGGCGTGAAGTCCGTAACCGCCGCCACGATCGTCAGAACAATCAGGGCCACCGTCAGCGAGCCGATAATCCACGCCACCCAGAGCCGGTACTTACGCATCATTGCCCCATAGTGCACTGGCTCTCGGTAGAGGATCGGCTACCGAGACAGTCGGTTGGCGCTCGTCCTTGCCCAGGTCGCAGGCGGTGTCGGCACAGCGCATCTGCTATCAGTGGCGTCGGCGTTGAAGCAGCTGTATCCGTCGTCGCATCTCACTGTGCTTCGAGGAGCGCTGGTTGGCGCATCGCAGGCAGCCTGGATCCTGACGCCCGAAAATCGGCCCGCTCGCCGCGAGCGAGGCTTGATGGTCCTATCTGAGATGTACTCGCAGATGGATAGATACTACAGGTTTCTCCGTGGTACGCAGCTTGAGGCCGAGGACCGCGTCCGGCTCGCCGACCAGGAGTTGTGGTTGAGCGAGCGTCAGGGTGACGCCGCCTCGGTCAGATCCACAAAAGCGGTTCTCAACCTCCAACTCCAAGGGCATGGGTCCTCGGAGATTTGCCGACTCGCTCATCGCGACGAGACGAGGTGCGAGCCATGCAGATCGATCTCAGGGCTCGCGAGCTGGCGGTCGCATCGTCAGCTCGCAGGGAGTGTGTCGCTGAGGAACGGTACGAGTCGGTCGAGCAACTCGCGCGGCCTGTCCAGGGGAACGATGTGCCCGCTCGACGGGATCGAGACCCTCGCGAGCTGATCCGCGATTGGCTCGAGCTGACGAGCGGTGACGTCGCCGACGACCTGCGCACCGACCGCGAGCGTCGGGACGCGCAAGCGCAGCCGAGTGGTCGCCTCGGCGATCTGCTCGGCGTTCCGAGACATCGACCGGTAGTACTCGAAACCGCAGCGGAGCGCCTCCCGCCCGCCGTACGCGCTGACGAATGCGTCGCGGATGGTCGCAGCCACGCCCGACTGATCCGCGGTGCCGGCCCGGAGGAAGAAGTCGACGTACTCGGCTTCGTGGCCCTCGACGACGGTCTCGGCCAGGCCGGGAACCGCATGGAACCCGAACCACCACGGCGGTCCGTTCTGGAAGAACCCCTCGGCGCCGGGCAGCAGCCCGATGGTCGACTCCATCAGGACGAGCCGTGACACCCGGTCCGAGTGTTCGAGCGCGAGCATGAACGCCGGTGGTACGCCAGCGTCGATCGCGACGACAGCCGCCGATGGGACGTCCAGGGCATCGAGGAGCCCGACCATGTCGGCCGCCAGGTTCCGAGCATCGTAGCCACCACGTTCCCGGTCGCTTCGGCCGAGGCCGCGGAGGTCGGGCGCGATCACCCGATGGGATCGGGACAGGACGGGGATCACGTCGCTCCAGACCTGCCAGGTGTGGGGGAAGCCGTGCATGAGCAGCACAGGGGACCCGGATCCGACGATCGCGACGTTGAGTCGGGTGTCGTTCGTCGCGATCAGGGTCTCGTCGATCGATGGGTTGCTGGTCATGGCGCTCCCGGTCCTGGTTACCATTGGTGACCAGCTGATGGTAGGAGACCACCCATGCGCGGGAAAGACGGCACTTTCACGGAACCTGGTCACCCGCCGGTGACCGACCCCTCGCACCAGTCCCGGGGTGATCTCTTCGATCCGGCCTGTCCGACCCGTCAGCTCCTGGACCGGCTCGGCGGCAAGTGGACGTCCATGGCGGTGAAGGTGCTCGGGGACGAGCATCCGGGCGAGGTCCGCTTCGCCGAACTGAAGCGTCGGATGCCGGGGATCTCGCAGAAGATGCTCGCGCAGACACTCCGGAGCCTCGAACGCGACTCGCTGGTCGAGCGGCGCGTCGAGCCGACCACGCCGCCGAAGGTCCACTACCGGCTCACGGAGCTCGGCCGGTCGCTCACCGAGCCGATCGCCGCCCTGCGGGACTGGGCAGAACGCCACATGGCGCGGATCGACGCCGCGGGCCAGGCCTGGGACGCCGTCCGGCAGGGATCGGAGCCACGCGCCGACGCGTGACGTCTGGTGCCCCTGGAGGGACTCGAACCCCCAACCCTTTCCTTAGGACGGAACTGCTCTTCCATTGAGCTACAGAGG
>Ga0153989_1000197_pt1 | contig 15881 bp, 17 predicted proteins | sample TSNC073MetaG_FD_104701 | JGI IMG/M metagenome (GOLD analysis project Ga0153989, IMG submission 104701) | Attine ant fungus gardens microbial communities from North Carolina, USA - TSNC073 MetaG | ecosystem: Host-associated > Fungi > Mycelium > Unclassified | place: USA: North Carolina, Jones... | reverse complement strand
ACTTGAGGTTGTACATCAACTATCAAGATCTTAACAAGATAACTCATAAGAATTGCTATCTGATCCTATTGATTTCTGACCTTTTAAATGCCTCTAAAAAGACAAAAATCTATACAAAAATAGATTTGAGAAATGTCTACCACTTGGTATGCATTGCTAAAAACAATAAGTAGAAAAACTGTCTTCAAGATCTGATATGGATTCTTTGAATAGCTAGTTATATTTTTTAAACTATTGAATATCCTTGTAGCTTTTCAACAGTTTATAAACAAGCTTTTTGGGAACTTACTGAATATCTATGTGGTCATTTACCTAGACAACATCTTAATTTACTTAAACAATATAGAGGACTGCTAAGGTTATATAAAGAAAGTACTATAACGTCTCTGAGCCCACAAGCTATATACTTCACTGGCTAAGTGCACATTCTATTAAGAGAGTATTGAGTTTCTAGGGTTTGTACTGGACCTCAAGAGTTTAACTATAGATGAACAAAAGGTAAAAACTATCAGAGATTAGTCAGTTCCTCAATGATTCAAAGAAGTTCAATTGTTTCTGAGATTTTCAAACTTCTATCAACAGTTTATACACAATTATTCTAGGATAGTAGCTCTTCTCATTTGTCTAATATAAAAAAAGGTCCTCTAGGATTGGTTAGAAGATTGTCAGAAGGTATTTGAGACATTAAAAGAAGTATTCACTATGGCACTAGTATTGGCAAGATGAGATCCTGATTCCAAAATAATAGTAGAAATAGATGTATCAGACAGAGCCTTAGCAGCAATCCTTTCAATGTACAAGGGGAAGGATATTCATCCCATAGCCTTCTATTCTGGAATATTCAGTGACATAGAGCTAAATTATGATATACATAATAAGGAACTTTTAGCAATATTTGAGACCTTCAAGAAATAAAGACATTACCTAGAAGAGACTTTCATCCCTATGAAAGTGCTCACAGACTATAAGAACCTCATCTATTTTTGTGGCTCCAAGCTCCTTTCTCATCAACAAACACACTGGTTGGAGTTTCTCTTGTAGTTCAATTTAATAATATACTTCTAACCAAAAAGATTGAAGACAAAACCAGATACTTTGACCCACTACTGGGACATATACAACAAAGAAGAACCAATAGAGAACTCAAATTAATGACCTATATTTGTATTCAACCAACTATTGATAGAACAGAGCAATAACCTACAAGAACCCAAATAATTACAAATAGCAATCCTTCTAGACATAGAAACATTAAACTTAGACATCAAATGGGCAGTAACAGTAGACCTAACTTATCAAGAATACCTTAATACCATACAAATCCAAGAAAACACTAGGTAGACTATCAATATTAATGGATACCTATGCTTCAAAGAACGAATTTTTGTCTCTAATATAGAAGACCTCTAGCTGTATGTACTTAGAGCAAAGTGTGACTATATACTTGTAGGCTATCTAGGACAAGCCAAGATGCTACAGTTGGTCTGCTGGGATTATATCTAGTCCAACTTATAAACCTTTGTCATCAACTATGTAAACTTTTGCAGTACTTGCTCTTAAAACAAAGCTAGGCACTATAAGCTATATAGTACCTTAAAACAACTTTCTATTCCCCCTCAACCTTGGGAGTTCATATCAATGGACTTCATCAAGTGTCTATCTGAGTCAAAAGACTACATGGATATACTAGTAATTATAGATAGACTCACAAAGCAAGCAATCTTTGTTTCAATATATAACTCAATTAACATAATAGATCTTACCAACTTGTTTGTCCAAAATGTCTTTTCTAAGCATAGAGTACTGTCATGACATAGCCAAAACAGCTAAGTTATTATTTATATTTCTTTTCTTTTCTTTTTCATTTAATTAAATAATCAGTAGATGTATAAGAGAGAATGACTCAAAAGAGATGTGTGGGACTTTATAAATAGAAGTAAATACAGAATGTGTATAAGTAGTATACAGCAATCAAATAAAAACTCTATTGAGTTTTTCTTGTCAACTTGGGCTAGGAGTGGTTTTAAAATGTTATAGTCTAAGTTCTTATACTAGAACTCAATTTCTTCATCAGTACCACTCACCATAGAGCCTTGCCAGCTTATTCTCTTATCTTTCTTGGTACTTGGGTAATATAACTTAGGACCACTATAATATAGTCAGGCTCTGGGCTTGGGGAAACTTGATAGTCAGCTAGGAACTATTGATAGAAGCACAGTACCAAGCTCAGGTATTGTATCTGAGACCTAACCTCATAATTGAGTAGTGTTGTATAGCATACTTGTGCTGTTCTTAGTAAAAACCTTGTGCTAAAGTTCTATTGTGGACTACACACACAGAGAAGTAATACCATATTCTTAGAAAAGTGTTTAGGTTAGAGATCTTCTCCTTAAAGTGATAGTATGACCATATTACTAGGGCAGTAGTAAGTAAGGCAGTAGGTATTTAGCTAGGTAAAGATCTTGTGCTCTAGTAGATATAATATTAGTAAGATTATTCTTTATTATTTAACTTCTCTAGAGACATAGTATTATGTCTCTAGAGCAATATAACTCTCTCATAAACAGGATGCTCAACCAATGGTGTACCCTTGCCAAACTAAGGATAGAAATAGAGAAAAGAGAAGAAAGAGTATATTGGAAATATAAAAGGTTTAGGTACCTGGCCTGTAACTGCAGAAATAGAAAGGAGGAGATGAAGGAAAAACTGACTCTCTAGAATAAATTTGAGGTGATAGCAAATAGAATAATATAATGTAGAGTAAAAAAAAAAGTGAGTATAAGAAGACAAGAGATGGAAGAAAAGGGAGTACAATACTTTAGGTATTGGGGAATGGGACACTGCAAGTAGGAGTGTCCAAATATAGAAGTGGAAAAGAAGAAGTGAAGGAGTGAGGTGGTGGCATGTGTAGTTAATCCACCAAAGGTGCAGCAAAGAGAGAAACCAGTATACTTCTTATGAAAGAAGGTACAGGAATATAGTGGTGCATAGTGTATACCCCCAAGAAGTATAGCCCTAGAGAAGAGAGGTTGGAAGATGAGATAGAAAGTGCTAATGTCTGTAAAATATAGAGAATATGACTATAAAGGCACCAAGACAAAGGAAAACCAAAAATAGAATTTTGTCTCTGGAGAGAAACTGAAGAATATATAGTACAAGAGTTGTCTAGAGACATAGAAATAGAAAAACAATAAAGCAGGGAGTAAAATTAAATGTACAAAGTATAGAAAAAAGAACACAATAGTAGGGGAGAAAATATCAGAAGAGAAAAGAAGAAATATTTGGTGTCCAAAATATAAGATAGAGAAGAAGTGACCATGGTAGAACTGGGGGGTAGTAGTAGTAACTCTAGAAGAGAAAAAGATTGTGAGATAGACAGTAGACAATAAAGAGAATTAGGAAAGAGAAAAAGTTAAAGTGGACTATAGAAAGATTGAAGAAATAGTGCTATAGAAATTTTTAAAGTAGAGAAAAGTGTTTGGGAAAGTAAAGTCAGAGAGAATGCCAATGAGAAAAATCTGGGATTATGCCATAGATCTCAAGAAGACATTTAAACCTAGAAAAGAAAGGATCTACCCTTTATTTAAAAATAAAAGAAAAGAAGTTCAGAATTTCATAGAGGATTAGTTAAGAAAGAGATATATCAGACTGTCAAAGTCCTCTCAGATATCACTAGTTTTCTTTGTGAGCAAGAAAGATAAAAGAAAGAAAATAATAATGAACTACTATAATCTGAATAACCAGATAGTAAAGAATAACTATTCACTTCTGCTGATTACAGACTTAATAGACAATATAGGGAGCAAATAAGTATTCACTAAAATGGATCTTTGGTAGGGGTTTAACAATAAAAGAAAGGGATAAGTGGAAGGAAGTATTTATGACCCATATAGAGTCCTTTGAACCAACAGTTATATTCTTTGGAATAACAAATTTACCAGCTACATTTTAGACAATGATGAATGAAATCCTGAAAGATATGATTAATAAAAAGAAAGTAACAGCTTTTGTGGATAATATACTAGTGGGAACAAAAACAAAAGAAGGATATAATAAGATTGTGAAAAAAGTACTGAAGAGACCAAAGGAGAATAACTTGTATATCAAGCCAGAAAAGTGTATGTGGAAGGTATAAAAAATTAGATTTCTGAAAGTGATCATAGAACCTGATAGAATTAAAATAGAGAAGAAAAAAGTAAATAGAATACTAAGTTGGTCAAAGCCAAAGAATATGAAAAATACCAGAAAGTTTTTAGACCTTGCCAACTACTATAGGAGGTTTATCAAATACTTCACTTGAGTAGTAAGACTAATGAATATATTGACAAGGAAAGATGTAAAGTAGTAGTGGGGAGAGGAGCAGTAGAAAGCATTTAACAAACTTGGAGGAATTTTTATGACTAGACCAGTATTGGTAGCCCTAGATTTAGACAAAGAATTTAGGGTAAAAGTAGATGCTTTAAACTATGCTACTAGAGAAGTACTATTAATGAAATATTCTAATGAGTTGTGGAGACCAGTTACTTTTATTTCTAAATTTCTAAGTAATACAAGGAGAAATTACAAAATTTACAACAAAGAAATATTAATAGTAGTCAGATGTTTAGAAGTATGAAGGTATTTCCTAGAAGGAACGACAATAAAGTTTGAGATTTGGACAGACTACAAAAATCTTGAATATTTCATAAAGGTGCAAAAATTGAATAGAAAACAAGTAAGATGAATATTATACCTATCAAGATTTAATTTTATGTTGAAGTATGTTCCAGGAAGTAAAATGAAAAAGGTAGATAGCTTAAGTAAGAGGCTAGACTAGAAAATAGAAGTAGAAAGAGACAATAAGAATGAGATGTTAGTAAAGCCAGAGTGGTTGAAAGTGAAAAAAACAGAAAAGGTAGAAGTAATAGTGGAAGAAGTAGACTTACTGGAAAAAGTAAGACAGTCAAAAGTAAAAGATGATGAAGTGGTCAGAGTAGTAAAAGAAATGAAATGAGCTAGAGTAAAGATGTTGTGAGATGAAGAGTGGAAAGAAGTAGATGGTATCATATATAAAGAAAAAAAGGTGTATATGTCTAAAGATAATATATTGAGAGCAGAAATAATTAGGTTACATCATGATATACCAGTAGGAATATATGGAGAACAGTGAAAGATGGTAGAACTAGTTACCAGAAACTTTTGGTGACTAGGAGTAATCAAGGAGGTGAAGCAATATATAAAAGGATACAATTCCTGCCAAAGAAATAAGAACTGCACAGAACAGCCAGCAGACAAGTCAATGCCCAATTCAATTCCAGAAAGACCTTGGACATATATTTTAGTAGACTTTATCACTAAGTTGCCACTAGCCCAAGAATATGACTCAATCTCAGTAGTGGTAGATAGGTTAACAAAAATGGTCCACTTTATTTCTACTACAGAGAAAACATCAGCAGAAGAACTGGCTAGGCTATTCAGGGACAATATGTAGAAATTATATAGACTACCTGAGAGTATCATTTTGGATAGAGAACCACAGTTTGCAGCAGAATTAATGAGAGAGTTGAATAGAATATTAGGGATTGAAAACAAAATGTCAATGGTATTCCACCCTTAGACAAATAGATAAACAGAAAAGGTTAACCAGAAGTTGGAACAGTACTTAAGGATGTTCATTGACCATAAGCAAGAACAGTAGCCAGACTGGTTAGGAACAGTAGAGTTTATATACAACAATAAAGTATACTTGTTATAAGATGACTCCCAAGAAGGAAACTATTTCTCACACATTTATCAACTTAATAGAAAACACTCAAGAATACAACACAGAAAAGATATAAATAGTGTAGGAAGGATTATGTAAGATATAGGTAGTTCTTAGTAAAGGTCATGTGATTGCAGAAGATAGGTGCATAGACCATCTAATATTTGTATAAGTACCTAAGGGAATCCATGAGGAACTCTATTAAGTTCTTTCTAAACAACTACCTTGGTTGAGCTCTAAGTACTTATAACTACACACTAATACAAGAACTCAATATCTATTATTGATCCTGTACCTTACAGCCTCAACATTCTCTATTCTACTCACTCTCTCATCATCCTTGCTAGTGAGTACAGCACTTACAAGTATCTTGGATAGTAGGCCCTAGCTGTAAAGAGGACTTTACTGTTAGTTAGGAACAGTAAGTAAAAGGCCTGGACAAAACTTGTGTTTTTGCCTAAGATCTAACCTCCATACCAAGTGGGCTTATATATAGCTTTTCACTATCAGCTCCATGCTACTGGTCCATTGTGATCAGTCTATGCAGGAGAACAATAGTAACCTCTTAAAGGCCTGTCTAACTTAAAGATTTCTTCCTTAGAGATAATATTATTTTACTTTTCTAGTTAGTAACTAGCCATAAGTTTCAGACAAAGAAGATTACTCATTCTCCTATGAGAAATCATTATCATCATTATCACCATTACCATTACTATTACCATTATATATGTCTCAACAATAACAACCTATAAAGTAACCTGCTACTTCTGCACTACAACCCACTTCCCTCACTCAGAAGGAATAACTCCTTTCCCTAATAGCCAGCCTGTAGTAGCAGGTGGCCACTCTTTTGTAGCAGAATGAAGGAGCAAGAGTGAAGGTAGCAAAATCTTCTTTGTTTAGTAGAAAGATAGAGGAAGTAAGTGTGTTTATTAATACAGCTTGCTTGTATCTCAGCATGAAAATGATAGAGGAGTCAGAGGCAACAAAGATAGCCTGGATACTGTCTTATGTACAGGGGAAAGTAGTGGAGGTGTAGAAAGACAACCTACTGGATAAGCTATCAAAAGGAGAGTTAGAAGTAAAAACAGTGGAGGAATTGTTTAGCAAGATGAAAAATGAATTTAGAGAAACAGTAGAAGAAGAGAAGAAGATAGAGCAGCTAAGAACAATTGAGCAAGGGGAAAGGACTTGCAATAAGTATGTCCAGGAGTTCAAAAAGGTAGTAAGAAGAAGCAATTATAAGGGGTAGCCTCTTATTGAAGAGTTTAAGAGGGGATTAAGTAGAGCACTGAGGAGAAAGTTAGCAGAGATGGAGAGTCCCCCTAGTACAATAGAGGAATAGTAGGAGAGAGCAGTGAGGCTAGACAGAAATCAAAGACAGAGTAGAGCAGAAGAAAGGATATTGGAGAGGAATACAGCATGTCTACAGGGAAATGTGCAGTCTAGAAAAGGCATTGGAGAAGAATCATATAGAGGGAAAGGGGGACAAATAATATAGAGGACAAGGGGTTAGAACTTTAGAGGAGGAGTACAGAACAATTGAAGGAGACAAGGGCTAAGAAAAGACTCCAATGCAATGGATGTTGATAGAGAAAGAGGGGGAGATAGAACATGCTATGTATGTGGGAAGTAGGGCCATATGGCCAGAAACTGTTGGCAAAGGAAGAAAAGAGAGAGAAGAGTAGTAGAAACACTGCAAGAGTTGGCAAAAGACAATAGAGGACAGTGAGCTCTCAACTGGCCTCCAATAATTTGTATAGTATATTGCATCCAGAAAAACTGAAGAATAAATTGAATTGTCACAGCAACATTGAGAGAGCAAGAGATGTGTAGTATACACTACAACCACTAAAAGAAGTGTAGATAAAAGTAGGGTTAGAAAAGCTAAAGAGTCATGAAGGAATAGCAGTAAAGGCTCTGTTAGACAGTGGGGTGATAGGTTTGTTTATGGATACCAAGTTCGCAAAGAAGAAAGAATTTAAACTAGAGAAGTTAAAAAACCTCTTGCTAGTAAGGAATGTAGACAGAATAGCAAATATTAGGGAAGCAATTACTTACCAGATAAAGTGTAACATGTTCTTTAAAGAGGATGTTGAGAGAGTGCAAATGGATGTGTGTAACCTAGGAAAAACAAAAGTAATATTGGATATGCCTTGGCTAGTGGCTCATAATCTAGAGATAGACTGGGAAAAAGGGAAGGTCAAAATGACATGGTGTCTACCAATATGTAGAAAGAGAAAGCAAGAAATGCAAGAGAAAAGGTAGGTGAGAAAAACAGTGGAAGAAAAAACAGTGGAAGAATTAGTACCTAGGAGATTCTAGAAGTGGAAGAAAGTATTTGGAAAGGAGGAATCAGAAAGAATACCCACCCAAAAACCATGGGATCATGCAATAGAATTAAAAGAGGGGTTTGTGCCTAGAAAGGGGAAAGTGTATTTGCTATTGAGAGAAGAAAGAGAGAAAGTACAAGCATTCATGGAGGATCAACTGCAAAAGGAATATATTCAGCTGTCAAAATCACTACAGACCTTACCAGTCTATTTTGTAGCAAAAAAGAATAGAAAAAGAAGAATGGTACAAGATTATTATTATATAAATCAGTGGACAGTAAAAAACAGATACCCTTTACTCCTAATTACAGATATCCTGGATAAAGTAGAAAAGAAGAAGGTGTTTATAAAACTTGATCTTAAATGGGGATATAACAATGTGAGAATCAAGGAAGGCAATGAGTGGAAGACTACATTCATAATACATATCAGGGTATATGAACCAACAGTTATGTATTTTGGTCTGACAAACTCTTCAGCCATCTTTCAAACTATAATGAATGACCTATTCTGAGATATAATCAATCAGAGAAATATAGCAACCTTCATTAATAATATAATAGTAGCCATAGATACTGAAAAAGAACATAATAAGCTGGTAAAAGAGATATTGAAAAGACTGAAAGAAAACAACCTATTTATTAAGCCAGAAAAGTGTTGGTGGAAGGTAAAGAAGGTGGAATTCCTAGGCATAGTAATAGAACCTTGAGGGATAGAAATGCAGAAAGAAAAGATGGATGGAGTCCTAAGCTGACCACTACCAAGAAATGTAAAAGAAGTGCATAAGTTTCTAGAACTGGCAAATTACTATAGGCAATTCATTAAGGATTTTGCTAGAATTGCAGCCCCTTTGCACCTACTAGTTAGAAAGGAGGAAAAGTAGAGGTGGAGAGAAGAGCAAGAAGTAGCATTCAGGAAACTGAAAGAGGTGTTTACAACAGAACCAGTCTTAGCTATTCCAGATTTAGATAAAGAGATAAGGGTAGAGGTAGATACCTCAGACTATGCAACAGGAGGAGTACTATTAGTAAAATGTGAAAATAAGAAGTGGAGACTAGTTGCCTTTATCTCTAAGTCATTAAATACAACCAAACAAAACTACAAAATTTATGACAAGAAGATGCTAGCAGCAATTCAGTGCTTAGAAGCATAGAGGCACTACCTGGAGAGAATGAAAGTAAAGTTCAAAATCTGGATAGACTACAAAAACCTCTAGTATTTTATGACTAGCTAGAAGTTAAATTGAAGACAAGCTAGATGAGCATTATACCTATCATGATTTGACTTCATCTTGAAACATGTTCCAGAAAAAAGTATAGGAAAAGCAAATGGACTAAGCAGAAGACTAGATTAACAAGAAGAGGTAAAAAATAATAATGAGAACCAAATACTAATAAAGCCAGAATAGATAAAGAGAATAGAAATACTAGTAAAAGAAAACAACCTAAGAAATAAAATTAAAAAAGTGCAGAAAGGGAATGAAAGAGTAGTCAAAGCAGTAGAGGAGCTAAAGAAGACAGAGATGAAAACATTAAGGGATAAAGAGTGGACAATAGAGGAAGAAGTAGTCATAAAGGAAGGACAAATCTATATGCTAGAGAGGGAATTAAGAGGGGAGGTAATATGGTTGCATCACAATACACCAGTAGGGGAACATAGTAGAAGATGGAAAACAACAGAACTAGTAACAAGAAACTATTAGTGGCTGGGAGTTACAAAAGAAGTGAAAAAATATATGGATAAATGTGATGCTTGTCAACATTACAAGAATAGAAGTGAAGCCCCAGTAGGAAAACTAATACCCAATGCAATCCTAGAGAAACTATGGAGTCATATTTTAGTAGACTTTATTACCAAACTACCTTTGGCTCAGAATTATAATGCAATTCTAGTAGTTTATAACTGTTTTAGTAAAATGGCATATTTTATAGCAACTATGGAGAAAACATCAGCAGAAGAGCTTGCTAGGTTATTTAGGGATCATGTCTGGAAATTATATAGTCTTCCAGAAAGCATTATATTGATCAGAGGGGTGCAGTTTGTAGTAGAAATAATGAAGGAATTGAACAAGTTGTTGGAGATCCAGACAAAATTGTCAATAGCCTATTATCCCCAAATGAATAGGCAAATGGAGAGGATCAATCAGAAGCTAGAACAATACCTGAGGGTCTTTATTGATCACAGACAGGAGCAGTAGCCAGACTGGCTGGAAACTGCTGAATTTGTATATAATAACAAAATTTACTCAGCTACAAAAGTATTCCCCTTTAAGGCAAACCACAGTCAGGATCTACAAATAGGATTTAAGGGAAAAAGAAAGAAAAAGTTTGAGACAGCAGAAAAGTTTGTGAAAAGAATGAAGAGAATCCAGAAAGAGGTGAAAGCAGTATTAGGGAAAGTACAAGAGAGAATGAAGAAGTATATAAACAGAAAGTAAGGCAAAGGAGAAGAGTATAAAGTCAGAGACTTAGTACTATTAAGTACAAAGGATTTCAAGTGGTAGATGGCAGAAAGGAGATCAGAAAAGTTAACAGAGTGGTTTGTAGAGCTTTACAAGGTCAAGGGAATTGTCTCAACCAATGCTATAGAATTAAAACTACCTAGTTTTATTAAAATACACCCTGTAGTTAATATAAGTCAAGTACAGTTGTATAGGCCCCAGGTGGAAGGACAAAGGAAAACCCTACTGAAACCAGTTATCATCAAAGAAGAAGAGGAATTCAAGGTAGAAAAAAATACTAAACAAAAAAATAGTTAGGGAGAAGAAAAAGTTCTTAGTACAATAGAAGAGATATATGGCAGAGGAAGATACTTGGGAAAGTAGAGAAAACCTGAAGAATATGAAGGAGCTGCTTGAAAAGTTTGAAAGGAAGTACAGAGAAAAAGCTGAAGAAGTAAGGTAACAGAAAGAAGAAAACAATAAAAAGGAGTTCTCAAGAGAACTCCCAGAGAAGTTTATAGCAAAAATACTATAGGGGTGGTCAAATAAGAAATACAAGAGATAGAGGGAAAAAAAATAGGAGGAAAACTGGAGACAATAGAAAAATTCCTTAGAATGAGAAAACTTGAAAGGGGGGCTGTATTATGAAATAACTCCCAAGAAGAAAACTATTTCTTATGCATTTATCAACTTGATAGAAAATACTCAAGAATATAACATAGGAAAGATATAAATAGTGTAGGAAGGATTATGTAAGATATAGGTAGTTCTTAGTAAAGATTATGTGATTGCAGAAGGTAGGCACATAGACTATCTAATATTTGTATAAGTATCTAAGGGAATCTACAAGGAACTCTATCAAGTTCTTTTTGAATAACTACCTTGGTTGAGCTCTAAGTCCTCATGACTATATGCTAATAACACTTGAGTACAAAAACATTGCCCTTTAAAGCAAATTATAGGCAAGATCCTAGGATAGAGCTTAAAGTAAGAAAGAAGAGGAAGTATGAAGGTGCAGAGAAATTTGTAACAAAGATAAAAGAAATTCAGAAAGAAGCAAAAGCAGTATTAGGGAAGATATAAGAAGAAATAAAGAAATATACAAATAAAAAAAGAAAAGAAGTTAATAAGTATAAAGTAGGAGACTTGGTGATGCTTAGCACCAAGAATTTGAAATATCAAATAGTTGGTAGAAGGATAGAAAAGTTGATAGAGAAATTTGTAGGTCTCTATAAAATTAAGAAAATTATATTAGCAAATGTAGTTAAATTGGAGTTATCTAGTACACCCAGTAGTAAATGTCAGTAGGATATGTAGATAGATATGTAGGGCAAATAAAGGAACAGAGGAAGAAGCAACCAGCTCCAGTGATAATAGAAGAAGAGAAAGAATGAGAAGTAAAAAGAATACTAAACAAGTGGTAAGTTAGAGGGAAGGACAAATATCTGGTATGATGGAAGAGGTTCACAGTAGAATCAGATACTTGGGAAGGGATTGAGAACCTGGAGAATACAAAAGAAGCAGTTGAAGAGTTTAAAAAGAATTACTAGCAAAATATAAAAGATATTAGAAGGCAGAAAAGGAAAGAGGGAATATTTAAGAGAGAAGAACTACCAGAGCAATTTATAGTAAAAAAGCTATTTGGTTGGTCAGATAAAAGATATGATAAGGAATATTGGGCAAGGTTAGAAAAGAATTGGAGATGATAGAAAGAAGAAAAAGCAAGAGGACAAAGAACAATAGAAACAATAAAAGAGAAAGAAGAAGAAATTGGACAAGAAGATTTGGGACTCAAAAAGTGGACAAAAGAAGATGATGATGATATAGAGAACATTTGTAGCCTCTACTATGAGCTGTAAAAATCCTCAGAACAAGGAGGGAGATGGTGTCATAATATGGCCAAAATGGCTAAGTTATTATTTATATTTCTTTTCTTTTCTTTTTCATTTAATTAAATAGTTAGTAGATACATAAGAGAGAATAACTCAAAAGAGATATATGGGACTTTATAAATAAAAGTAAATACAGAATATATATAAGTAGTATATAGTAATCGAATAGGAACTATTGAGTTCTCTTTGTTAACTTGGACTAGAAGTGGTTCTAAGGCATTACAGTCTAAGTTCTTATAGGTACCAAGCCATATTATGTTAGATAGAGAGATAGAATTTGTCTCAAAATTCTTTTGGTTGCTAGCCCAAGCTTTGAATATAAAGTTACATTTTTCAGTGGGTTACTATCTAGAAGTAGATGGCCAAACTGAGCACACAAACCAGACCTTGGAGTAATACTTGTAAACCTACCATAATTATTAGCAATCTGACTAGTTCAAGCTTTTACTATTGGCAGAATTTACTTACAACAATACACCTTTATCTACCACAGGAATATCCTTCTTCTTTGCAAACAAAGGGTATTACCCCAGCATGCAAGTACAAATAGCCTAAGAGCTTGCATTCAAACTAGTAAAAACATTTGTAGTAGATCTCAAAAACACCCATGTGCAACTGAAACAAGCTATTGCAGAGGTACAAAGATACTACTAAGGTCCAGTGGATGCACAGTGAGCCAAAGCATCTACATTCCAAGCAAGAGATGCAATATATATCTTAGCAAAATTCATCAGAACCACCTAACCTTCAAAAAAGCTTTTAGAACGCTACCTAGGCCCTTTCTCTGTGACAGAAAGGATAGGATCTCACTCCTATCTTGTAAAGCTACCAGAACATCTTAGATCAATCCACCTTGTATTCTATATATCCTAGCTTTCTCTAGCTTTCTCTAGTATTATCCCAAACTACACTAATCTACTTCCACTATCTATTGAAATAGATGAAAATCTTGAATTTGAAATAGTGCAAATACTTGACTTGAAATTGGACAAGTGTAGAACAAATCCCTTAATATACTATATATGTTGGGCAGGGTATAAGGGCACCTCAGAGGAATATTTGTAGCTCAATACAGCCAATCTAACAAATACTAATGAATTACTTTTAGATGTCCACATCCTGAACCTGACTAAGCTAGGCCTATAAGGGGACCATACCAAACTCCACTCCTGACATACCAGTGGCAACAAGCTGGGATATCTCTGACAACTAATTAAATAAACGTTACTCCAGGTTTAATCAGCTGTTTATTCCTGAAACTCCTATCCCTGATAGCTGAGATGTTTGTAACCAAGGAAGCAGTATATAGAGTAGATCACCCTTTAGGAGCCTTATTCTATTCTTCAAAGTTTCTCCTGAAGGTGAGTTGTAACGTATTCTAAAGTATATTTATATATTGAGATTTCTCCTAGAGTTCCCTTTGGTTGCCCTTATAAAGCTCCACTGATGCACTGTCAAACTGATAAAGATTCACTACTATGCTACTATACTTGAGAGATTGGGTTCCAAGCAACAATTTGGTATTGGCCACAAGGGTATAGCCATTAAGAAGAAGGGGGTACTGTTATAGTCCCCTTGTGACATACAGTTATATTGCCTTACATAAGGACATTGTCATCTCAGTCACACTGTTTACAAACAGTTCAAGCTCTTTGTACTAGTTTACCAGAGCTCTTAGTTATAAGTCAGTATATGTAAAAAATCCATCTTAGCTTTGTTCTCTATTTAATAGACTTCTTCTGAGTTCATCGCTTGTTGATATCTCACTGAGCTCTTCTATTCTGTACATCAAGAGAGAAAGTATAGGGATTGATCCAGCTAGCTGGCTAAGATCAAGTCAAGATAGAATTATAGAGTCCTTACTTGACAATTACTCTTATTTCTAGAAATGTCTTGAAATTTTAGAATTTGTGAACTCAAAAGACTTGAGAAGTATAAAAGAAAAAGAACTGGTAGAATCTAAAAGTGTAAAGATTGACAATGATAACTGAGAACAATTGCTTTTGAAAAGAGAAAAAAAAGTGTAGAGGTAGTTGTTGGGCTATCTAGAGACTGACAGTTTTGGCTCATTTTCAACTTCCTTATCTTTTTTTTAATTTAATTTAATTTAATTTTGTCTTTGTTTCTCTAGTGTTGTTGCCCTTCTCTCTACTTACTTAATTTTCACTAAAATCAGACCATTTCATAAAAGATAAATTTTCCTTCTCTTTATTTTTCACTGTACTGGAAGAAAAAACAGCTTTCTTTCAAAAAAAAAAAAACTACTAAGACTTTTCTCTACCAAACTCAAGTACCTTCCTATACAATAAACTATGAAATTCTCAGAACAAGAACCTTTAAGAGAGAAGGTACTGTTATGAGTTGTTTTGACTAAGAATATATATTTATAGAATAATAGACAAGGGAATTGAACTGGCAGTCTCTTGGCTAGTTGCAGATGTATTGGCATATAGTTGTAAGGACTTAGAGCTCAACCAAGGTAGTTGTTCAGAAAAAACTCGATAGAGTTCCTTGTTGGATTCCACTAGGTACTTATACAAATATTGAATGGTCTATATGCCTATCTTCCATGATCACATGACCCTTACTAATAACTATACATATTTTACATAATCCTTCCCATGCTATTTATATCTTTTCTGCATTGTATTCTTGGATGTTTTCTATCAAGTTGATAAATGTATGAGAAATAGTTTTCTTCTTAGGAGTTGTCTTATAACAAGGTATTAGATTTGGGATAACATTTCTCTAATATATAGGGAATGGTGCCTAAGACAATATATCAAAGCTATCAATCACCATCTAGCACCACTACTCCAACCTCAATTACTTCTACTAACTACTACCAATCCCTATCTACATTCACTAACCAATTTCTCACTACATCTACTGTAGACCTGGCAATAACTATGCTACAGCAGATAGAGCTGATAACTGGATTACCAAGTATCTGAAAAGAAAGATATAAGAACTTTGATAGAATAAGAGAAACTTCAGCTGTCAATCTACTAGTTGATGTCTGAGGTGAAACTTTTATATTAGCTGATATGACAATTACTTACCAGAAAATACCTAGACAATTAACTTACTATTGTGCTAGGTAGATATCAGCTATCAACCTACTAGTTGACGTCTGAGACAATTAACTTACTATTGTACTAGCAGAATACTATTAATGTAAATGAGGGCAAATAGTATACTTGTATAAGTAGCTAGTATAATTGATTAAGAACCCTATTGAGTTCTCTTTGTAACCATCAGGGACTTAGCTGCTAAATTAATATTACAAATGGTCACTTACTGATTTGTGATTGGTTGATTTGATAATTAAAGTGCTTAAAAAAGCAAAGTTAGACAAGCAGCAAAAGATGTTATTAAGTCTGAGGTTTATCCTCAGACATAAAGTCCTTAAATACATGATTGTAGTGGTTTGTATACCAGGACAGCCTACCATATGGTTACTACCTATTGTT
>Ga0153989_1000194_pt1 | contig 16005 bp, 15 predicted proteins | sample TSNC073MetaG_FD_104701 | JGI IMG/M metagenome (GOLD analysis project Ga0153989, IMG submission 104701) | Attine ant fungus gardens microbial communities from North Carolina, USA - TSNC073 MetaG | ecosystem: Host-associated > Fungi > Mycelium > Unclassified | place: USA: North Carolina, Jones... | reverse complement strand
GCATCGCGATGAGCCGCTCGTGCGCGGGTGCGAGGACCCGGTCGTGCAGCGACTTCTGGAGGGAGTGGATCTTGAAGTCCTCGACCTCGAAGCGGTCGTCGCGCTTGTAGATCGCGAGCCCGAGGCGGTTCCCCTGGGTCGACGCGGCGAGGGAGAGCCCGGCGACGGAGGGTGCGAGGTCGTTGCTGTCGCACTCCTGCACGCAGATCACGTCGGCCTGCGAGGCCTCGGCCAGCGCGGCGAGCTCGCCGTTCGCGGTGTGCTCGCGGAGGTTGTAACTGACGACACGCAGCCCGGTCGGTTCCACGGCCGTGTCGGCTGCGATCGTCCCCTGCTGCTGTGGCGCGGCCATGCTGCCTTCCTGTTCCGGGCGTTTCCGGTCACCCTGCCGCGGTCACCGTACTCGGCGTTCGCGGACTGTTGCTGAGACTGTAGCGCGGCGCGGGTTTCGTCCGTGTGACCGTGTCGGAAACGGACGACGCCGTCGGATCCCCGACGTCAGGCGTGGACGCGACGGGCGGGCCGCACCGTCTCGCCGGCTGTACGGCTCATCAGGAGCCCCTCGACGCACGCGACGACGAGGAGCACCGCGATCACCCAGAACGCGACGTCGTACGGTCCGGAGCCGGTGAGTCCGTCCGCCGCGCGGATCACCACCGCGGCGACCGCGACGCCGAAGCCCGCCGCGGTCTGCTGCAACGTGGACGACAGCGTGTTCGCCGGGGTCATGTCGGCCTGCTCGACGTCCGCGAAGGCGATGGTGTTGTACGCCGTGAAGCCGACCGACCGTGCGGCACCGCTCACCACGAGCAGCACGGCGAGGAGCCAGAACGGGGTGTCCTCGGTCATGAACACCATCGCGACGACGCTGAGGGCGGCGACGGCGCTCGAGACGACGATCACCGGCCGGTACCCGAACCAGCGGAGGAACGGCGTCGTCATGGGCTTGATGCCGAGGTTGCCGACGAAGACCCAGAGCACCGCGGACCCGGCGAGCACCGCGCTCCACCCCCAGGCGTCCTGGAACAGCAGCGGCAGCACGAACGGCACCGCGGACACGGCCAGCCGGAACAGGCTGCCGCCGGCGTGCGACACCCGGAAGGTCTCGAGCCGGAAGGAGTCGAGGCCCATGATCGGGTGCGGAGCACGGCGGAAGTGCCACACGGCGAGCCAGCAGCAGACGGCACCGACGATCCCGGACAGCACGACGGCGAGCACCGGGACCGTGTCGAGGGCGAGCAGCGACGCCATCACGACGAGCGAGCCGAGCCCGAAGCAGGCGAGCACCGACCCGAACCAGTCGAAGGGCACCCGCTCCGCGGCGCGCTCCTGCGGGACGAGCACGAGCGCGGCGACGAACGCGATCACGCCGAGCGGGAGGTTGATGAGGAAGATCCAGTGCCAGGACAGGGTGTCGACGAGCACGCCGCCGACGAAGGGCGCGATGATCGGGGCCGCCAGGGCGGGCCAGGTCAGGATCGCGATGGCGGTGACGAGCTGCTCGCGACCGGCGCTCCGGAGCACGACCAGTCGGCCGACCGGGACCATGAGCGCCCCGCCGAGCCCCTGCAGGATGCGCCAGAGGGTCAGGTCGACGAGCCCGGTGGACAGGGCACACAGCCCCGAGGCGATCGTGAACAGCGCGATCGCACCCGCGAAGACCGTGCGCGACCCGATGCGGTCGGTGAGCCAGCCGCTCACCGGGATGAACACCGCGAGGGTCACCAGGTACGCGGTGATCGCGACGCCGATGGCGGCGGAGTCCACCCCGAGGTCCCGTCCCATCGCCGGCGCGGCGGTGGCGAGGATCGTACCGTCCAGGAGCTCCATGAAGAAGGTGCCCGCGACGAGCACGGCCACCGCCGTGCTCCCCCGTCGTCGTGTCGTCATCGTCGTCGTCATCGCCCTCGAATGCTATGCCCACCCGGGGTTCTGCACTGCACAATGACGGGAACGAGGGCGTTGCCCCGACGGACCCGTGACCGGGAACGTGGGGACACCGCACGACGCACTGGAGGCTCGATGACGACCACACCCGGCACGGTGACGACGAAGGGTGCCCCCGACCCGGCCGCCTCGCCGACGCGCCACGTCCTCGATCACGCGCACCTGCCCGTGATGACGCTGCGCGAGTCCGCCCTGGCGAACAACACCGCCGTCATGCAGGCCTACGTGGACCGCCACGGGCTCCTGTTCGCGCCGCACATGAAGACCCACATGGCCCCGGCGCTCGCGGCGCGGCAGATCGACGCGGGCGCCTGGGGCGTGACGGTCGCGTCCGTCCAGCAGGCCATGGTCGCGTGGGAGCACGGCGTCCACCGCATCTTCGTCGCGAACGAGGTGCTCGACCCCACCGGCCTCGCCTGGCTCGCCTCCCGTCGCGCCGCCGACCCGGATGCCGACGTCCTCTGCTCCGTCGACTCCCCGGCCGGGGTCGACGCGGCCAGGGCCGCGCAGGACGCCGTCGACGGCGCCTTGCACGTGCTCGTCGAGGTCGGGTTCCCCGGCGGACGCACCGGCGTACGGACCGCGGCACGGGCCCACGACGTCGCCGGCGCGGCCCACGACGCCGGACTCGCGCTGCGCGGGGTCTCCGGGTACGAGGGCGGCCTGCCCGACGTCGACGCGGCCCGCGCCTACGTGGAGGGTGTGCTCGCGGTCGCCGCCGCGGTGCGCCCTCTCGTCGGCGCCCCGCGGGCGCTGCTCAGCATGGGCGGGAGCGCCTGGTTCGACGGCGTGGTCGACGCCGTCACCGCACGCCCGGACGACCTCGACGTGCTGCTCCGGTCCGGCGCGTACCTCACGCACGACGACGGCTTCTACGCCGAGCGGACGCCCTTCGGCCGTCATCCGGAGGAAGGTTCGCTCGTCCCCGCGATCGAGGTCTGGGGGCGCGTCACGTCGTGTCCCGAGCCCGGACTCGCGCTGGTCGCGGTCGGCAAGCGGGACATCTCGTTCGACGAGGGACTCCCCGTGGTGCGTTCCGTCCGGCACATCCGGCCTGGAGGCACGGGTGACGTCGTTCCGGTCACCCCGGCCCCCGGGGCGGTCACCGTCACCCGCCTCGACGACCAGCACTGCTACCTCGCGCTGGCGGACGGGGCGCCCGGGCTGACGCCCGGCGACGTCGTCGTGTTCGGCATCTCGCACCCCTGCACGGTCTTCGACAAGTGGCGGCAGGTGCTCGTCCTCGACGACGACGAGACCGTCCTCGACACGATCGCGACGTGGTTCTGATGCGTGCGACGACACCGGTCACCCCGACCGCCGAGGACGCCCCGGCCCGGAACGCCGCGCTCTCGCTGCGCCGCGGTCTCCGGCTGCTCGACTGCATCGCGGACCGCACCCGGAACGGCGAGCCCGCGGTCTCCCTGACCACGCTCGCGGCGGAGCTCGGGACCTCGAAGTCCACCGTGCTCCGGCTGACCGCACCGATGGTCGAGAACGACCTGCTCCGCCGCACCCCGGACGCCGGCTTCACGCTCGGGCTCGGCGCGCTCCTGCTCGGGCAGAGCTACCTCGAGGGCATCGACCTGCGCGCCGCGGCGGCGCCCTTCCTCCGGCGGACCGCCGAGCGCACCGGCCTGACGTGCCACCTGGTCGTCCCGGACGGCACGGACATCGTCTACGTCGACAAGGTCGAGACACGCGGGACGGTGCGGATGGGCTCCCGCATCGGCAACCGGCTGCCGATGCGCAACACCGCGTCCGGCAAGGCGATGGTCGCGTTCGGCGAACCGGAGCTGCTCGAGCGCGTGCTCGCCGAACCGGCGCGGGCCATGACGGAGCACTCGATCGTCGACGACGACCGGTGGCGTGCGGAGGTCGAGCGGACCCACGGTCGCGGCTACGGCATCGACGACCGCGAGAACGAACCGGACATCCGGTGCGTCGCGGCACCGGTCCTCGACCACGCCAACCAGGTCGTGGGCGCGATGAGCATCTCGGGGCTGGCCTCCCGCTTCCCCGCCGCCGCCGTCCGCGAGCTCGGGGACGGCGTCGTCCGGACCGCGCTCGAGATCTCCGTGGCGCTCGGCTCGTCGTCGGCCCAGCTCGCGCTGTCGCGGGGCGGCCGGTGAACCCCGCGTCGCGGACCGGACCCGTCGTGACGTTCGGCGAGACGATGCTGCTGCTCACCGGCCGCGACACCGGTGCCGTCCCCGACCTCGACCACATGCACGTCGACACCGGTGGCGCCGAGAGCAACGTGGCGATCGGCCTCGTCCGGGCGGGCGTACCGACGACGTGGATCGGCCGCGTCGGCACCGACCCGGCCGGTGACCGCGTCGCCCGCGACGTCCGCCGCGAGGGGGTCGACGTCGTCGCGGTGCCGGACCCCGACCGGTCGACGGGCATCATGATGAAGGAACGCCTGTCGGACGGGCGTACCCGGGTGACGTACCACCGCCGGGGGTCGGCGGGCTCGGCGCTGCGACCGTCGGACCTGCCCCCGGGCGTGGTCGAGGGCGCTGCCCTGCTCCACGTCACCGGCATCACGCTCGCGCTCTCCGACGAGGCACGTGCGACCGTCGCCGCGGCACTCGACCGGGCCGACGCCGCCGGGGTCCCGGTCTCCTTCGACGTCAACCACCGGCCGAAGCTCATCGACCCGGACACCGCCCGCGAGCACTACCGCGCCGTCGCCCGACGGTCGTCGATCGTGTTCGCCGGCGACGACGAGGCGCGGCTCGTGCTCGGCTCGGCCGACGACGAGGGCGACGAGGTGCTCGCCCACGGCCTCGCCGCGCTGGCCCGGGGCCGCGCGGTCGTCAAGCTCGGGTCACGCGGCGCGGTGGCGTCGGTCGACGGCGAGTTCCTCCGCCGCCCGGCGACCCCCGTCCGCGTCGTCGACCCGGTCGGTGCCGGGGACGCCTTCGTCGCCGGTTGGCTCGCGGCGAGCCTGGCCGGTGCGACGACGGCCGAGGCGCTCGACCGTGCGGCCGACGCGGGCGCCCTCGCCTGCACCGTCGAGAGCGACTGGCGCCGCCCGGACCCGGCGGCGCTGCACGACCCGACCGTCCCCACGGACGTCGACCACACCGTCCACGACCGCGTCGACCGCTGACCCGGACCCGCCGACCACCAGGAACGAGCACATGACGAACACCACCAGCACCGGCACCGGCACCGGCACCGCAGCCGGCACCGCCGCTCCGGCTCGGCACCGGCACGCCGCGGGACCGGCGATCGCGATCCTCCGCGGCGGGACCGGCGAGCACGTCGAGGACGTCATCGCCACCCTCGTCGACGCCGGCGTCCGGGCGATCGAGATCACCACGAACACCCCCCGATGGCGGGAGGGCATCGCCTGGGCGGCCCGGCGGTACGGCACGGGCGCATCGATCGGCGTCGGGACCGTGCTCGAACCCCGGCAGCTCGACGAGGCCGCCGCGGCCGGCGCGGTCTTCGCCGTGAGCCCGCACCTGGACGCCGACATCGGCGAGCGGGCACACGAACGCGGCCTCGGGTGGTACCCGGGCGCGGCGACGCCGACCGAGATCGTCCGCGCCTGGCAGCTCGGGGCCCGAGCCGTGAAGGTCTTCCCGGCGGCGCAGCTCGGCGGCCCGGCGTTCCTCAAGCAGGTCCTCGCCCCGCTCGACTTCGTCGACGTGATCCCCACCGGCGGCATCGGGGTCGACGACGCGTCCGAGTACCTCGCGGCCGGGGCGGTCGCGGTCGGTCTCGGTTCCCCGCTCGTCGGCGACGCCCTCACCAGCGGGGACCTCGGCGCACTCCGGACCCGGGCGGAGCGTCTCGTGGCCGGGCTCGCGCGGTGACCGAGCCGGCGGGCCCCGTCCTGCTCCGCGGCGGATCCGTGCTCGACGGGCCGGCGGACGACTCCCCCCGGCGTGCCGACGTGCTCGTGGCGGACGGTCGGATCACCGCCGTCGGACCCGACCTCGGCCTCCCCGCGGACGCCCGCACGATCGACTGCGGCGAGCGCCTCGTGCTCCCGGGGTTCGTCGACGCGCACTCGCACGCCGGGTCGCTCGTGTTCGACGAGGCCGTGCAGACCGCGCTGCTCCGGCAGGGCGTCACGACCATCGTCACCGGACAGGACGGCGTCGGCCCGGCACCGGGCGACGGCGGCTACGCCGACCGGTACTTCGGCGCGATCGACGGCCCGCACCCGCACTGGGACGGCGGCGGGATCGGGGCACTGCTCGCGACGTACGACGGCACGACGCCGCTCAACGTGGCGACGCTGGTGCCCGCCGGCACCGTCCGGCACGAGGTGCTGGGCGACGACGACCGGCCCGCGACCGCGGCCGACCTCGACGCCATGCGCGCCCTGGTGCGCCGCGGTCTGGTCGAGGGCGCGACGGGGCTCGCGACCGGACTCGACTACGTGCCGGGGCTGTTCGCGGACACCGCCGAGCTCGCGGCGCTCTGCACCGAGGTCGCGGCGGCGAACGGGCTCTACGTGTCGCACATGCGCGGCGGGTACGAGGCGAACGCCCGCGCCGGGTTGGACGAGATCGCCGACATCGTCCGGGCCTCCGGCGTCCGCGCGCACGTCTCGCACCTGCACGCGCCCGTCGGGCTGGCGGTCGCCGCGCTCGCGGAGCTCGCCGCGTCCGGGGCGCCGATGTCGTTCGACGCGTACCCGTACTCCCGCGGCTGCACGATCCTGTCGATGCTGCTCCTGCCCGCCGAGCTCGCCCGCCCGGGTACGGACGACCTCGCCCGGGCGCTCACCGACGAGGCCGGACGGCACCGGGTGCGCGGCGCCGTCCTGGAGCGGGTGCTCGGCCGCGCCGACCTCGGGACCGACTGGGCGGACCAGATCACGCTCTCGCACGTCCCCGCGGCCGAGTTCCACGCCCTGCGGGGCAGGACCCTGGCCGAGGCGGCGGAGGCCACCGGCACGGACCCGGTCGACCTCGCGCTCGACGTCCTCGTCGACTCGGCGCTGCAGGTCACCGTGGTGATGCGGGTCCCGCGCCCCCGGACCGCCGACGACCTCGCACCGCTGTTCCGGCTCCCGGGGCACACGGCCGGCTCGGACGGGATCTTCGTCGGGACGCACCCGCACCCGCGGGCGTACGGCACGTTCGCGCGGTACCTCGAGGAGTACGCGGTGTCCGGTCGGCTCGGTTGGTCGGAGGTCGTGCGGCACCTGTCCACGACGGCCGTCGAGCGCTACCGGCTCGGCGACCGCGGGACGGTGCGGGTCGGAGCGGTCGCGGACCTCGCAGTGGTCGACCCGGACGGCGTCGCGGCGCGGTCGTCGTACGCGCGGCCGACGCGGCTCGCCGAGGGCATCGACGACGTGCTCGTCGCAGGCGTCCCCGTCGTCGCCGACGGCGCCCTGACGCACGCGACCCCCGGGGCCGGGATCCGTCGGGACGGATCCGGAGCGGACGGGTCCGGCGCGGACGGGGCCGGCGCGGACGGGTCCGGCGCGGACGGGTCCGGCGCCCACGGGTCCGACCCCGGGGGGCGGTGAGGCTTCACTCAGCGATCGCGGGGGTCACTCCGCGGTCGGGAGGACCGCCACCACGTCGATCTCGACGAGGATGCCGGCGAGGTGCGACTGCACGGTCGTGCGGACCGGGTACGGCTGGGAGAAGTGCTTCGCGTACTCCTCGTTGAACGCGGCGAAGTCGCGGTCGGAGTGCTCGAGGTGCACGGTCGACTTCACGACGTCGTCGAGCGTCGCACCGTGCTCGGCGAGGACGGCGGCGACGTTCGCGAGCACCTGGGCGGTCTGTCCCGCGACGTCGTCGGCCATCGCGCCCGTCGCCGGGTCCTGCGGGCCGAAGCCGGCGGTGTAGACGAAGCCGTTCGCGACGATCCCCTGGCTGTACGGGCCGGCGGGCTCCGGGGCGGCGTCGGTCACGATGGCGGTCTTGTTCGGCACGGTGCTCCTCGGTGCTGTTCTGGTCGGTCGGACGTCGGATCGAGGTCCGTTCGACGTCGGTGTGGACGTGCCCTCAGGCTAGGCGGCGACGTCGCCGTGGACCCGGCCACCCGCCGGACCGGTTCCGTCCTGCAGAACGTTCGCCGCGCCTCCAGGCCGCGTGGTGAGGAACCCACAAGCCGGCGGCGTCTACGCTCGTACCGTGCCCCCTGCCATGCCCGGACATCGCGGAGAGCCGCGGTGAGTCGACTGGACGGGACCCTGACGGAGTCGATCGCGAGCGGCCGTCGTCGCGTGCTCGACCTCGTGACCAGCCTGCCCGCGTGGGCAGCCGTGCTCCTCGTCTGGACGGGCGGCCGCATCGTCTCCACGTTCTGGCTGGCCCTGGCGTACCCGCTGATCGGCCGCGCGCTGCCGGAGAACGCGATCTGGGGCAACGGACACGGCTTCCTCAACTTCCTGACCGCGTGGGACGGCCAGTACTACGAGCAGATCTCGGTGCACGGCTACCCGACGACGCTGCCGCTCGACGCCGCGGGGCACGTCGCCCAGAACGCGTGGGCGTTCCTGCCGGCGTTCCCGTTCACGATCCGGATGCTCACGGCGTCCACGGGCGTGCCGTTCGACGTCGGCGCCCCCGTCATCGCCCTGCTCGCCGGGCTCGTCGCCACGTACCTGCTGCACCGGCTCGTCCGCGACCACGCCGGCGGCTCGGCCGCGATGTGGGCGGTGTTCTTCTTCACCTGCGGGCCGCTGTCGTTCCTGCTGCAGGTCGGGTACGCCGAGAGCACGTTCCTCGCCCTGACGTTCGGCGCGCTGCTGGCGCTCGAGCGACGGCGGTACGGACTGCTCACCGTGCTCGGCGTCGTCGCGGCGTTCACCCGTCCGGGTGCCCTGGCGATCCCGCTCGTGCTCGGGGTCGTCGCCCTCGTGCGGTGGATCGGGGCACGCCGGACCGACGGGGTCCGCTCGCTCGACGCCTTCCCGGTGGCCGAGCGGGTCCGGGTGGTCGCCGCCGGGGTCGTCATGGTCGCCGCCGGGTTCGCGTGGCCGCTCATCGCCGCGCACGTGACGGGGTCGCCGAACGCCTACCTCGAGACGGAGATGTCCTGGTGGGTGAACTTCATCGGGCGCGTCGACTTCACGCCGCTCACGCCGTGGTTCCTCATCGCCGCGCGCTGGCTCGGTGTCGGCGGGGTCCTGATCGTGGTGTTCCTGCTCGTCGCGTTCCCGGTGTGGCTGCTCCGCCGGTCGACGCGGAAGCTCGGGTTCACGACCGTGGTGTTCTCGGCGGCGTACGCGCTCTACGTCTTCGCCGTCTCGCTGCCGATGGCTTCGACGCCGCGGCTGCTGATGCCGCTCGCGCCGTTGTTCGGGTCTCCCGAACTCGTCGCCAAGCCGTGGTTGCGGTGGACGCTGGTGGTCTGCGCCGTGCTCGGGCAGCCGGTGCTCGTGGCCGTGCTGTGGCTGCTCGGCCCGCCGTGAGACGCGCCGAGCAGCCGACGGGCGGCCGCGGCCGCTAGAGCTCGACCGTGCCGTGGTGGCCGGTGTCGGGCTGGCTCTGCTTGCCGATCGCGGCCTTGAGCGTCTGCACGAGGCTGCCCACGGGACCGGTGTCCTGGGTCCAGTACTCGACCGAGTCGCCCTCGACCGTGAGCAGGCGGATCGTGGGGTCGGTGCGTCCCTCCGGGAACCAGGCCTCGGCGAACGGCGACCACAGCTCGTCGATGACGGAGTCGTCCTGTGAGACCGTGGCCGTCCCGGCGATGGACAGGTAGCCGCCCTGCGACTCGATCGCGACGTTGACGTGCGGGTTCCTGGCGATGTCCTCGACCTTCTCGCTGCCGTCCTGCACGAGGAAGCGGAGGGTGCCGTGGAAGGCCTTGTCCTGCACGGCGAGGGGCCGGGCGTGGAGCTGGCCGTCCTCGCTCACGGTCGTCAGCAGTGCCGTGTGGGCTCCGTGGACGATGTCCGAGATGGCTGCGCGCTGGTCTGCCTCTGTGTCGGTCATGGTGCTCCTCTCGCGTCGTGCGCCCCGTTGTGCTCGACGTGCGGCCGGGTCTCCCCGGGGCGCGGTCCGTTCCCGCCAGTCTGCCCCTCGACCCTGGGCGCGTCCGGGGCGGAACCGGCGGGTGCACACCGGTCGGACGCGGGCGGACGGGCCCGGCGGTCAGGCGGGTTCGCGGATCGTCGTCTCGACGTCGACGACCTGCGGGATGCGCGGCATCGACGCGAACCCGAACGCCACCGGCGGGTCGAGGGGCGCCAGGGACCCCAGCGGCTCCCCCGCCCACGTCCCGCGCACACCGGTCACGTCGTGCGCGCCGGTCACGCCGTAGTACTCGCGACGGCCGTTGCCCGCGGAGCCCGCCGTCCCCGAGCCGGGGGCGACGAGGCGCGCCACGGGGTCGATCACGGCGAGCCAGCGCGGGTCGCGGGCGATCGGCTTCGGGACGATGCGCAGCACACGGCCGAGCGGGGAGATCGTGCCGACGTCCACGGACGCCTCGAGCGGCCCCGCGGCGAGCTCCAGCCCGCGGGCGGTCCGCCGGGCCCGGACGTCGACGACCGAGACGGTGTCGAACCGGTAGGTGCCGGAGACGTAGGCGGCGACGATCTCGTCCGGGGCGAGCAGGACGCTGGTGCCGTCCGGGAGCTCGAGGAACACGTCCGTGAAGGCCCCGAACGGCGAGCGCTCCCACATGCCGACGACGATCCGGACGCCCGACGTGGTCCCGACGCCCATGATCCGACCGCGGAACCGACGCTCGACGGGGGACGGGACGGCAGCGGGCGACATGCCCTGGACCGTACCCGGCGCCCCCGTGAGCCGCGTCGGCGACCCGACCCGCGCCTCCCGGCCGGACCGCGCCGTGCCCCTACGGGACCGGGACCGGCTCGGCCAGCAGCTCCCGCACCCGCGGCGCGACCTGCGTGCCGTACAGCTCGATGGACCGCATCATGTCGTCGTGCGGGAGACGGCCCGTCGCGTACCGCATGTCGAACCGGCTGACGCCGAGGATCCGCATGTTCCGCGCGATCTTGCGGGCGACCGTCTCGGGCGAGCCGACGTAGAGCGACCCGCCGGCGGAGAGTCCGGCGCGGTAGCCGGCGACGTCGAGGGGCGGCCAGCCGCGCTCGCGCCCGAGCTGGTCGGTGACGGCCTTGTGGTACGGCCAGTAGCGCTCGGCGGCCTCCTCGTCGGTGGCGGCGACGAAGCCCGGCGAGTGCATCGCGATCGGCTGCTGCGGCAGGTCGAGCTGGGTGAGCGCCTGCCGGTAGAGCCGCGAGAACGGGGCGAACTGGGCGGGCTGGCCGCCGATGATCGCGAGGAACAGCGGGAGGCCGTAGGAGGCCGCGCGGATGACGGACTGCGGCGAGCCGCCGACGCCGATCCAGGTCGGGATGGGGCCGTGCTCGAGCTTCGGGTACACGTCCTGGTCGGTGAGCGGGGCGCGCTTGGAGCCGGACCACGTCACGGGGTCGCCGCCGCGGAGGGCCGCGAACAGCTGGAGCTTCTCCTCGAAGAGGACCTCGTAGTCGGCGAGGTCGTAGCCGAAGAGCGGGAACGACTCGGTGAAGGACCCGCGGCCGAGGATGACCTCGGCCCGGCCGTCGGAGAGCGCGTCGACGGTGGCGAACCGCTCGTAGACGCGGACCGGGTCGTCCGAGGACAGCACGGTGACCGCGGACCCGAGCCGGATCGAGGACGTCGAGGCGGCGATCGCGGCGAGGACGACCTCGGGTGCGCTCACCACGAAGTCGGCGCGGTGGTGCTCGCCGACGCCGATGAAGTCGACGCCGACCTGGTCGGCCAGGACCGCCTGGTCGAGGACGTCACGGATGCTCTGCGCGTCCGACTTGGTGCCGCCGTCGGGCGACTCGGTGACGTCGCCGAAGGTGTCCAGGCCGAGCTGCACCGGGCCGACGCGGTCGGGTGCGGGCGGCGGGACGTCCGAGGGGCGGTCGGTGCCGAATGCGTTGCTCATGGGTCCTCCAGATCGCACTTCCATGCGTTTGCATCAATCTAGCACGAACGGTGCCGCTGCGCAGCCCCCGCGCACCCGTCGCGTGTACGGTCCCCGGCATGCCGCAGATCCCCGACCAGACCGGCCGCCGCATCGTCGTCACGGGCGCGAACAGCGGAACCGGCAAGGAGACCGCCACGCGCCTCGCCGCCGCCGGCGCGTCCGTCGTCCTCGCCGTCCGCACGCCGTCCAAGGGCGACGAGGCCGCCGCCGGGATCCGTGCCGCGCACCCGGACGCCGACGTCGAGGTCCGCCAGCTCGACCTCGCCGACCTCGCCAGCGTCCGCCGGTTCGCCGCCGGTGTGCTCGCCGATGATCGGCCGCTCGACGTGCTCGTCAACAACGCCGGGGTGATGGCGCCTCCGACGCGCTTCGAGACGGTCGACGGGTTCGAGCTGCAGTTCGGCACGAACTTCCTCGGTCCGTTCGCCCTCACCAACCTGCTGCTCCCCGCACTCCTGCGCTCGCCCGACGCCCGGGTGGCGACGATGTCGAGCATCGCGGCCGTCCCCGGTCGGATCCGCTTCGACGACCTGCAGTGGGAGCGCGGCTACAACGGCTGGCGCGCCTACGCCCAGTCGAAGCTCGCCGACCTCCTCCTCGCGCTGCACCTGCACCGGCTGTCCGTCGAGCTCGACTGGCCGGTGACGAGCACCGCGGCCCACCCGGGCTACACGCGGACGAACCTGCAGTCCGCGGGTCGCTCCCTCGGGCGCGCGAAGCCGGTCCGGTCGCGCGGCCTCGCGCTGCCGTTCACCCAGGACGTCGAGCAGGGCTCGGAGCCGCTGCTCTACGCGGCCGTGGGGCCGAACGCGACGGGTGGTGCGTACTACGGTCCGTCGGGGCCGTTCGGGCTGACCGGTCCGACGACGACCGCGTCGGTCCCCAGGTCGGCACGGAGCGCCGACCTGGCCCGGTCCCTCTGGGCCGTCGCCGAGGACCTGACCGGGACCACGCCGCCCGTGTGACCGGGGTCCGCTCGCGCGGCGGCCAGGAGGCGCGGCGCACGTCCGTCCCGACGGCTCAGAACCGCACGTGGTCGCGTGTCAGGGCCGCGATCACCGCCGCCCCGATGGCCTGCTGACCGCGCGCGGTCGGGTGCACGTCGTCGGACTGCATCCACTCCGGGTGCCCGCGGAGCGGCTCGCCGATGTCGACGAACGTGCCGCCCTCGCGGTCCAGCGCGCGGCGCATCGCCTTCGTGATCGCCGCGAGCTGTGCGGGCGGCGCGTCCTGGTTCCAGATGGCGCTGAGGCCGATCAGCCGTGCCCGCGGCAGGCGCCGGTGGACGTCGTCGACGACACGGTCCGTCGCGCTCCGGATCTGGGCGGTGTCGAGGCCGAGGTCGTTCGAGCTGGCCTGCACGATCACGACCGCGGGGCGCAGTGCGGCGGCGCGTTCCACCAGCGTCGGGTACGCCGCCGCGCAGTCGTCGGCGTCACCGACCGCCGCCACGCCGGCACCGTCGCACGACACGTCGGTGAGCTGCCACCCCTCCTGCTCGGCGACGAGGGCCGGCCAGGCCTCCGCGGTCGTCAGGCCGTGCCCGGCGGTGATCGAGTCGCCGATGGTCACGATCCGGAGGTCGCCGGTGTCGTCGAAGGGTCGGGACGACGGCCGGGCGGTCGGGGTCGCCGTGGCGGACGCGGTCGAGGTCGAGTTCGAGGGGTGCGTCCGTGCGGACGCGGGGGCGTCGGCCGAGCACGCACCGAGCGCGCTGACGACGAGGACGGCCACGACGGCGGCCAGCGCGGTCCGGGTTCCGGTGGTCACGAGCCGTGACCGTACGCCGCGCACACACGGTGCGCACCGGACGTGCGCTGCGGGTGCGTTCAGGCGTGGTGCAGCTCCACCGAACCGTCCAGCCGTCCCGGCTCGGTGAGTCGCGCGTGCTGGAGCAGCGTCCGCCCCGCGCCGACCGCCGCCGCGACGATGGACAGCGTCGCGAAGTGGCCGTCCCGCTCGTGGGCGTCCCGGAGGATCGCGTCCGGGTCGTCCGGCGACAGTGCCGCCGACTCGGCGAGCAGGCCGAACCAGCCGCTCCAGCCGTCGCCGGCGTCGCCGCCGGCGTCGGCGGTGCGGAGCTCGTCGAAGGGTCCGAGGGCCGGCGGACCGGTCGGGGCGTCGACGGCCCGGAACGCGGCGAGCCATCGCCCGATCCGGGGCGCGGCGGGGTCGTCCGGTTCACCGTGCGTGACCATGTGCACGCCGGGGCCGAGCGCGGTCGTGCGCACCCGGGAGCCGTCCCACGTCAGGACCTCGGCGCCGTCGGCGGTCGCGCGGACGAGGTTGAAGGCCCGCGTGGTGGGCACCGTGCCGTCGTGCCCGGGCAGCACCCCGTCGACGGCGTCGAGCGGGACGACCCCGCGCGTGGTCCAGGTCCCGTCCTCGGTCGGCACGTCCTCGCCCCGGTTCAGCACGACGGCGAGCCCGCCCGCGTCCGAGGCCGCGAGCCACGCTCCGCCCGCTGACCGGTCCCGGACGCCACGGATCGCGGGGTCGCGGTCCGGCCACCAGGCCGCCGGCGGGTCCCACGGTCGCTCGGGCGACTCGTCCCGCAGGGCGAGCATCGTGACGGGCCACTCGGACCCGGGGTCGACGCGGACGACGACGGTGCACATGGGATCGATCCTCGCACGCCGCCACGGGTAGCGTGACGGACGTGAACGCACCAGCAGAGGGCCGCCTGACCGTCGTCGTGGGGATCACCGGGGGCATCGCCGCCTACAAGGCCGTGGGCGTGGTCCGGGACCTCGTCAAGCGCGGACACGACGTCCACGTCGTCCCGACCGAGGGCGCGCTGCGCTTCGTCGGGCTCCCGACGCTCGAGGCACTCAGCCGGAACCCGGTCACCACGAGCGTGTTCGACGACGTCGCCGAGGTCCGGCACGTGTCGCTCGGCCGCCGGGCCGACCTCGTGGTCGTCGCCCCGGCGACCGCCGACGCCCTCGCCCGGATGGCGGCGGGGCTCGCCGGCGACCTGCTCGGCACGACGCTGCTGGCGACCGAGGCCCCCGTCGTGGTCGCTCCCGCGATGCACCCGCAGATGTGGGAGCACCCGGCGACGACCGCGAACGTCGCCACCCTCCGCGAGCGCGGCGTCCGGTTCGTCGGTCCCGTGGTGGGCGCGCTCACCGGCGACGACGCGGGGATCGGCCGGATGGCGGAGCCCGAGGACATCGTCGAGGCCGCGCTCGCGGTGGTCGGCGGCGCGCACGGCCCGGCGACGGCGTCCGGCACCCCGGCCCGCGGCGAACAGGGCGACCTCGCCGGCGTCCGGGTGGTGGTCAGCGCGGGCGGCACCCGCGAGCCGTTCGACCCGGTGCGTTTCGTCGGCAACCGCTCGAGCGGACGGCAGGGCCTGGCGATCGCGGCGGACGCCGCCGCGCGGGGCGCCGCGGTCACGGTGGTGGCCGCGAACGTCGACCCCGGGCTCACCGCCGGCGTCGACGCGACGGTCGTGCCGGTCGGATCGGCCCTCGAGCTCGCGGAGGCCGTGCACGCCGCCGCTGACGAAGCGGACGTCGTCGTGATGACCGCCGCGGTCGCCGACTACCGCCCCGCCGAGGTCCGGACCGAGAAGCTCAAGAAGGAGGCGCAGGGCGACACGATGTCGCTCGATCTCGTGCGGAACCCCGACGTGCTCGCCGACCTCGTGGCCGCGCGTCGGACCGGGCAGATCATCGTCGGGTTCGCCGCCGAGACCGAGCCGGACCGTGCCGCCCGGATCGAGCTCGGCCGCGCCAAGATCGCCCGGAAGCCGGCGGACCTGCTCGTGGTGAACCACGTCGGCTGGTCGGCCGGCTTCGAGCGGGAGGAGAACGCGATCGAGGTGCTCGTCCCCGGCGGCGAGGTCGTGCGCGAGACCTCCGGCACGAAGGCCGAGGTCGCGACCGCGATCCTCGACCTGGTCGCGACGGCGCTGACCTGACCACTGCACCGACCTGGACGCTCCCCGGACGCGTGCAGGGCGGCACGGGCACGATGGGGGCATGCGACGACGCGAGCGCGCACGACGCGCCACCCGGACCGCCACCCTCCTCGCCGTCGTGCTGGGCGGGGCCGGCGTCACCCACTTCCTGCGGCCGAGGGGCTACGACCGGATCGTCCCGG
>Ga0153989_1000193_pt1 | contig 16029 bp, 22 predicted proteins | sample TSNC073MetaG_FD_104701 | JGI IMG/M metagenome (GOLD analysis project Ga0153989, IMG submission 104701) | Attine ant fungus gardens microbial communities from North Carolina, USA - TSNC073 MetaG | ecosystem: Host-associated > Fungi > Mycelium > Unclassified | place: USA: North Carolina, Jones... | reverse complement strand
CATTTGCCGTTCCATCTATATTCCTAACTAGAAGGGGTTTTTTCAACTTCTCCATTTTGAACCCCTTTTCCTTTGCAAAGGTCATGTCCATGAACAGACCTGTTGCCCCGCTGTCTAACAATGTCTTTACTGCTATTCCTTCATAACTTTCTAACTTCTCTAGCCCTACTTTCAACCAGACTTCCCTTAATGGTTGTAGTGTGTGTCGTATGTCTCTTGCTCTCTCAGTTGTATTGATGGAGTTTGATTTATTGCTTAATTTTTCCAGGCGCAATACACTGTATATATTATTGGAGGCCAGCCGAGAGCTCACTGTCCTCCATTTTCTTTTGCTGACTCCTGCGGCATTTCTACTACTCTTTCCCTATGTCTTTCCCAGCAGTTTTTGGCCATATGGCCCCACTTTCCATACACATAGCATGTCCTGTCTCCTCCTCTTCCTCTGTCCACATCCATTGCATTAGGGTCTCTCCTTGGACCCGTTTGAGCTCCTCCTCTATTAGGCGTATTTCCTCCTCCTCCTCCCTTGTACCCTCCTCCTGTTCTCCATGTTATCTGTCCCCCTCTTCCCCCATATGATCCTCCTCCTCTAGGCTGCGCATTTCCCCCTGGGCACGCCGCACTCCTCCCCAATACTCTCTCCTCTGCCCTGCTCTGTCTCTGGTTTCTATCTAGTCTTACTGCCCTTTCTTGCCACTCTCCAATGGTGGTTGGTGGTTCCTCTGCTTCTGCTAGCTTCCTCCTGATGGCCCCATTTAGTCCTCTTTTAAATTCTTTGATGAGAGGCCTTCCCTCATAACTACTTCCTCTGGCAACCTTTTTGAATTCCTGCACATATTTGTCACAGGTTCTCCCTCCTTGCTCAATTGTTCTCAGTTGCTCTATCTTTCTCTCCTCCTCCAATGTCTCCCCAAAGTCGTCCCTTATTTTTGCAAATAATTGCTCTGCTAACTCCACCTCTGACTCCCTCTTGGCCAACTCATCCAATAGATTATCCTTCCATGCCTCTGCTATTCCCCCTTGCATGTATGACAATACCCAGGTCACCTGGGTTGCTGCTGCTTCCTCTGTCATCTTCATCCTAATGTATAGGCGAGCTGCATTGACGAACGTGCTCACCTCTTCCATTCTTCCACTAAAAACTTGAGGTCTTGTGACCTTCACTCTGTTCCCTTGCTGTTGGAGGAGCATGGTATTGACCTGCTGTTGCAGGGTTGCAATCATGGCGAGGAGTTGCTCTTCTCTGGTTTGGGGGGCAGGTGCTGAAGGGTGTTCTCCCTGTTGCTGTTGTTGTTGGTGAGACATTGGTGATGGTGATGGTGATATTGATGTTTCCTCGTAGGAGGATGAGCAATCTTCTTCGTCTGTACTTATGGCTGACTACTGACTAAAAAGGGTGAAACAATACTATTCCTAAGAAGGGAATCCCTAAGCTAGGCGGGCCTTTAAGAGGTTTTCCATTGTTCCCCTGCGTAGACCAATCACAATGGATTGGTAGCACAGAGCTGCTAGTGAAGAACTAATTACAAGCCCACTCAATATAGAGGTCAGGTCTCAGGCAGGGACACAAGCTTTGTCCAGGCCGTCTACCCACTGTCCCTAACTGACAGTGAAGTCCCCTTTACAGCTAGGGCCTGCTATCCAAGAGGCTTGAGAGCACTGTGCTCTCTAGCGAGGAAGAGTGTAGAGCAAGTGTGGTGGGGGAAATCACTCGTAGGGCTGGTATAAAGCCAACTGCACCTTTAAGTGATTTTGAGCAGGGTTCGAGGTGAACAGTGCTCGGATGTGGTATTGAGTTCTTGTGTTATCAATAGGCAGTGAATGCTCTTAGTGATTACCCTAGGTGGATGTTCAAGAAGAACTCAATGGAGTTCTTCATTGGATTGCAGCCCTACTTATACTACTACCATAGTGGCTGTACCCTAAAGCCCCACAATCACATGCTCTTTCCAGAATGTTCTATGATCACCTGACCTTGTCACGTGATTTAACTTACTGTCTCCACCCTATTTATATCCTTACTCCATTGTATGCTTGTAGGGTTTTGGATTCAGTGTTCAAATGCGTGGGAAACCTTTTCCTGTTTTGGGCTCTCATAACATTATGCTTACCTCCAGAAGAAACCTCAGAGAATAGAATGAGGCTTCTAGAGAGTAATCTATACTATATATACTACTCCTCTAGTTACAGACTATCTTAGCAATCAGGAACAAGAATACAGGAGTGGGCAACTAATTAAATATGAGGTAATTGAAATTTAATTAGTTGCAGAGTTGCTCTGGTACACTACTACTAGTGTGTTAGAAGTGGAGTTTAGTGTATTCCTCTTATAGGAACTCTATCAACTACTAGAGGTACAACTGGCCTTCTCCACAGTCTGACATCTACAGACTGATGGACAAATAGAGTATATTAATCAAGAGCTCAATTAGTACCTATGTTTATTCATCAATGAGCAGCAAGACAACTGGTATGACCTGTTGTCTATAGTGGAATTCCAGTACAACAACTATATACATACCTCTACCCAACAGACTCTGTTTTTGCTCAATACCAGATATACTTCCTATATGGGCTTTGAACCTAGGCAACAACCCTCTAGACTGGAGATGGTAAATGAGTTTACAGAGTGAATAAAGACAGCAGTTGAAGAGGCCAAGTCTACTATCTAGAAGACATAGAAAGACATAATGTGCTATTATAACCTAAGATAGTCTCTGGCTCTAGTATTTTACCCTGGAGATTAGGTATTTCTAGATGTATCTGATATTAAGACTACATGTCTGTCTCTGAAACTATTATATTGTCATCTTGGACCCTTCATTGTGAAATGCCAAGTAGGACCCTTTACATATCATCTCAAACTACTATATGCAATGAAGAAACTTCATCCTATGTTCAATGTAATAAAGCTCTCTACTGCTCTAGAAGACTCCATACCAAGACAAAGACCACAACTACCACTCCCACTAATTATTGTTAACAGAGAAAAATCATAACTTGGCCAAATAGCTAAGTCATTATTTCTTTTATTTTTATTTTATTTTATTTTCATTAGGAAATCAACAGATGCATGAGAAGGAATGACTCAAAAGAGAGGTGTGGGACTTTATAAATAGAAGTAAATATAGAATGTGTATAAGTAGTATATAGCAATTGGATGAGGATTTTATTGAGTTCTTCTTGTTAACTTGGACTAGAAGTAGATCTAAGTTATTACTATCTAAGGTCTTACACTAGAACTCAATTTTACATCTAGAGCACCATTCACCTTGAACCTTGCTCATCTATACTCTTACAAACTCAACAACTGTAAGAACTTAGACTGAGGCATCTTAGAACTACTTCTAGTCCAAGTTGACAGAAAAAACTCAATAGAGTTCTCATTTGATTATGGTACACTACTTATACATATCTTGTGTTTACTTCTATTTATGGACTTCTGTGTATCTCTTTTAGTCATTCCCCAGTTTTCTAATTAAAAAAAAGAAAAAGAAAAAGAAAATAAATAATGACTTAGCTATTTTGACTGTATCATGATAACAACTCTCAACTGATAGTCACTATGATCACTAGTCATCTCTATATATAGCCTAGCCCTTAGCTTAAGAGGACTTTGTAGTCAGTTAGAGACTACAGGTGGAAGTATAGTACTAAGCTTAGGTATCGGCACTGAGACTTGATCTTGTAATTAAGTGATATTTAGTAGATACTTGTACTATTCTTAGTATAAACCTTGTACTAAAGTCCACTGTAACTTGTACACATAGAGAATTAACAGTTACTTTTTAGAAGGCTGTCTAGATTAGGGATCCTATCTATTGGATGATAGTTTAACTCTAGCATTAAGGTAGTAGTTAGTAGAGCAGTAGAACTCTGGCTGGGTAAAGATTCTGCACCCCAGCAAATGTAGTATAACTAGTGAGATCAACTATTTATTCCATACTATTAAGGTGTCAATATAATATCTTAATCCTAGTACAATTCCCTCATGAGTGGCCTGCTTAACCAAAAGTGTACTTTTACTAAACTAAGGGTAGAGTTAGAAGAAAGGAAAGAGAGGATGTATTGGTATTGTAGAAAGTTTGGGTATCTAACCCACAACTACAGAAATAAAAGAGGAGAGATAAAGGGGAAACTAATTCCCCAAAATAAATTTGAAATAATAGCGAGTAGGGTGATGCAATGTAGAGTGGAGAGGAGAATAAAAGTCAGGAGACAAGAGATAGTGGAGAAAGTAAAGTGTTTTAGGTGTTGGGAAGTAGAATACTATAAATGGGAGTGTTTGAATATTGAGAAAAGAAGAAGAAGCAAAGAAGAAACAGTATATGTAGCTAGACCACAAAAGGCACAACAAGAAAGAAGGCCAATATGTCCCAATGGAAAAAGGTATAGGAATATTGTAAAAAGGAAAGTATGCCCTCTAAAGGCACACTCCTGCTAGAGAGAGGATGAATAACAAGGGAGATGGTGGTAATATATATAGACTGTAGAGGATATGAAGATAAGAGGGTACTAACCCATGAAAATTAGAGACAAGAATTCCTCCTTAAGAGACAAGTAAGAAACATGTAGTGCAGTCTATATTAAGAAGTATGGAACTAGAGAGAAAGAGAAGCAAAGAGAGGAGAGATGATGAGAGTAGAGTGTGTAAAGCATAGAAGAAGAGATACAATTGTAAGAAAGGTATCAGAATGGGAAAAAAAAAAGATCTTATATCCAGAATACAGAGTAGGGAGAAAAAGAGAGTAGTGGAACTGGAGAGAAGCAGTATACTCCATAGAGGGAAAAGTGCAGTAAGACAGTACACAGACAGAGGCTTTAAAAAGTATAGCAAGAGAGAGGAATGAACAAAGAGAAGTAAGGAGGATATTTAAAATACTAAGAGAAGTATGACTAAACATTGGAGTAGAAAAGGTGGATATGTATGAGGGCATAACAGTAAAAGTACTCTTGGACAGTAGTACAACAGAGATGTTTATGGATTAGAAGATGGCAGCAAAACATGGATTTAGACTGCAAAAGTTAGAGAGACTAATAGCAGTTAGAAATATTGATAGGATCTACAACAGTGCAAAAGCTATTACCCATCAAGTAGAAGTGAATGTGTACTACAAGGGTCACATAGAAAGGATAAGAATGAATGTGTGCGGTCTAGGAAAGACAGATATTATACTAGAGATACCATAGTTACAAGCATATAATCCAGAGATAAACTAAGAAACAAAAGAAGTCAAGATGACAAAATGTCCACTACTGTGTGGAAAGAATATAAAGTAAAAAGAAGAAAAGGGAATAAAGAAAGAAAGAAGAGTAGTAACTCTAGAAGAAGAAAAGTTTGTAAAATGGGCAATAGATAACAAAGAGAATTAGAGAAGAAAAGAGAAAATTGAAGTAGACTACAGGAAAATTGAAGAGATGGTATTACAAAAATTCTTAAAGTGAAGGAAGGTATTTGGAAAAGTAGAGTCAGAAAGGATGCCTACAAGAAAGATTTGGAATCATGCTATAGATCTCAAAAAGATATTCAAACCCAAGAGAGAAAGGATCTACTCTTTATCCAAGAACAAAAGGAAAGAGGTTCAGAATTTCTTGGAAGACCAACTAAGAAAGAGGTATATTAGACTATCCAAATCCCCTCAGACATTGTCAGTGTTCTTTGTGAGCAAGAAAGATAAAAGCAAGAGGATAGTTATAGACTACTATAGTCTAAACAAACAAACCATAAAGAACAACTATCTATTACCATTAATAACAGACTTGATTGATAATATGGGGGATAAAAGAGTATTTACAAAAATGGACTTGCAGTGAGATTTTAACAATATAAGGATAAAGGAAGGAAATGAGTAGAAGAGAGCATTTACAATATACATAGGAGCATTTACAATATACATAGGATCATTTGAACTAACTATAATGTTTTTTAGGATAACAAACTTACCAGCTACATTTCAGGCAATGATGAATGAGATCCTGAGGGACCTGGTAAATGAGAGCAAGATTATTGTGTTTGTAGATAATATATTGGTAGGAACTGAAATAGAGGGAGGACATGATGAAATTGTAGAGGAAGTACTGAGGAGACTGGAGAAGAACAACCTTTATATGAAGCCAGAAAAGTGTGTGTAGAAGGTGAGGAAAATTGGGTTCCTTGGGATTGTCATAGGACCCAATAGGATAGAGAAAGAGAAAGTGGATAGAGTATTGAGTTGGCCAGAACCAAAAAATGTGAAAGATATCAGAAAATTCTTAGGCCTTGCAAATTACTACAGGAGGTTCATCAAGAACTTTGCTTAAGTAGCAAGACCAATAAATGTACTGATGAGAAAGGATATTAAGTAGCAGTAGGGAAGCAAGTGGCAGCAAGCATTCAATAAGCTCAAAAGAATCTTTATAGTGAAACCAGTATTGGTAGCCCTAGATTTGGACAAGGAATTTAGAATAGAAGTAAATGCTTCAAATTATGCAACTGGAGGAGTATTCTTAATAAAGTGCTCAGACAATTTATAGAGACCAGTAGCCTTTATCTCAAAATCTCTAAGCAATACTGAGAGGAACTATAAGATACACAATAAGGAAATATTAGCTATAGTTAGGTACTTGAAAGTATAGAAGCACTTCTTGGAAGAAACTACGACCAAGTTTGAGGTTTGGATAGATCACAAAAATCTCAAATACTTTATGAAGGTACAAAAGTTAAATAAAAGATAAGCTAGATAAACTCTATATTTGTCTAGATTCGACTTTACACTGAAACATGTTCCAGAAAGTAAGATGGGGAAGGCAGATAGCTTGAGTAGAAGGCTAGACTGGAAAGTTAAAGTGAAAAGAGATAACAAAGACAAAACATTGGTAAAGCCCGAGTGGCTAGAAGTTAGGAAAATAGAGAAGGTAAAAATTATTGTGGAAGAAGTCAATCTACTAGAAAAAGTAAAACAGTTAAAGATAAAAGACAATGAAGTGATAAAAGCTATTAAAGAAATGAAGTGGGCAGGAGTAAGAATGTTAAGAGATAAAGAGTGGAAGAAAGTAGATGGCATAATATATAAAGAGGGAAAGGTGTATATACCTAAAGATAATATATTGAGAACAGAAATGACTAGGCTATACTATGATATACCAGTGGGAGGACATGGAGGACAATGGAAGACAGTGGAACTAGTCACTAGAAACTTCTGGTAGCCAGGAGTAATAAAGGAAATAAAGCAATATGTGGAAGGGTATGATTTCTACCAAAGGAACAAAAACTGTACAGAACAACCAGTTGGCAAATTAATACCTAAATCAATACCCAAGAAACCTTGGACATATATTTCAGCAGATTTTATTACAAAATTGCCATTAGTCCAGGGTTATGACTCTATTCTAGTAGTAGTGGATCGATTGACAAAGATAGTATACTTTATTCCAACTATAGAGAAGACATCAGCAGAAGGCTGTTTAGAAATAATGTATAGAAGTTACATAGTTTACCTAAAAGTATCATATCAGATAGGAGACCCCAGTTCATGGCAGGATTAATAAGGGAGTTGAATAGGATGTTGAAAATTGAGAGTAAATTGTCAATGGCGTTCCACTCTCAAACTAATAGATAGATAGAGAAGGTTAACCAAAAACTAGAACAATACTTAAGAATGTTTATTGACTATAGACAGGAATAGTAGCCTGATTGGCTAGGAACAACAGAGTTTGCCTACAATAATAAAGTGCACTCAAGTACTAAAACATCACCTTTCAAGACAAATTATGGATAAGATCCCAGGATAGGGTTTTGTCATAATACAGCCAAAAATGGCTAAGTCATTATTCATTTTCATTTTCATTTTCATTTTCATTTCTTTTAATTAGGAAATTGGTAGATGCACAAGATGGAACAACTAAAAGAGATGCACAGGAGTTTATAAATAGAAGTAAACATAGGAGATGTGTAAGTAGTATACCATAATCAAATGAGAACTCTATTGAGTTCTTCTTGTCAACTCAGACTAGGAGTAGTTCTAAGATATCTCAGTCTAAGTCCTTACAGGTTTGAGGTGAGAAAGAAGAAGAAATATAAAAGAGCAGAAAAATTTGCAACAAAGATCAAAGAAATTCAAGAAGAGACAAAGGCAACATTAGAGAAAGTACAAGAAGAAATAAAGAAATATGTAGATAGGAAGAGAAGAAAGATCAATGAGTTGTTATGAGAGCCCTAAAAAGAAAATAGTTTTCTAAGCATTTGAACACTTGATCAAAAACCTCAAGATATACAATGGGGTCAAGATATAGATAGTATGGGAACTAAAGTCATGTGACAAGGTCAAGTGACCATGGAACATTCTGGAAGGGCATGTGATTGTGGATTAGTAGTACAGCCACTGTAAAAGTAGTATAAGTAGGAGACCAATCCAACAAAAAACTCCATCGAGTTCTTCTTGAACATCTACCTAGGGTGATCACTAAGGGCATTCACTGTCTATCAATAACAAGTATTGTGGTAAGAGAGGTATGCCTCCAAGAGGTGTAGCTCTAGAAGAATAAAGATAGAAGACAAGGTGAGAGATGGTAACATTTGTAGAGTGTGAGGGGTACAAGTACAAAGACACCAAAACATAAGAGAACTAGGAACAGGGTTTTGTCTCTGGAGAACAGCTGAAGAATATTTGGTGTAGCTGATGTCTTGAAGCATGGAGATGAAGAAAAAATTTGGCAAAAGAAAGAGAAGCAGTTAAAGTAAAGTATACTCAATGTAGATGAAAAGGTATGGTAACAAGGATGTCAAAAGAGGATAGGGAGAGAATTCTGTGCCCAGAATATGGAACAGAAAAGAAGTAACCATGGCAGAATTGAAGAGTAGTGGTATAGCCTATAAAGGCAAAAGCACAGCAAGACAGTATACAAATAGAGGGTCCAAAAGATACAGCAAAAAAGGGAGGTACAGAGAGAGACATAAGGAGGATATTTAAAATACTGAGAGAAGTATAGTTGAATATAGAAATAGAGAAAGTGGATATGCATAAAGAGATAATGGTGAAAGCACTCTTGAATAGTAGTGCAACAGAAATATTCATGGATTGGAAGATAGCAGTAAGACATGAATTTAGGCTGCAAAAATTAGAGAAACCAATAGTAGTCAGGAATGTTGATAGGACAAACAACAGTGCAGGAGCTATTATCCATCAAATAGAGGTGAATGTGTACTACAAGAATTATATAAAAAGGATGAAGATGGATGTATGTAACCTGGAAAGAACAGATATAATACTGGGGATACTGTGGTTGTAAGCACAATCCAGAGATAAACTGGGAGACAGGAGAAGTGAAAATGACAAGATACCTACCATTGTATGGAAGAAATACAAAGCTAAAAGAAAAAAGGATAGTGGCTCTAGAAGAGGAAAAGATTGTGAAATAGATAGTAGATGACAAAGAAGATTGGAGAAAAGAGGAAGAAGTTGTAGCAGACCATAGGAAAATTGAAGAGATGGTACTGTAGAAATTCTTGAAGTGGAAAAAGGTATTTGGGAAGGTAGAATCAGAGAAGATACTGACTAGAAAGGTTTGAAATCATGTTATAGATCTCAAAGAGATGTTTAAACCCAAGAAAGGAAAAATCTACCCTTTGTCCAAGAATGAGAGGGAAGAGGTTCAGAATTTTATGGAAGACCAGCTAAGGAAAAGGTATATTAGACCATTAAAATTCCCTCAGATGTCACCAGTATTCTTTGTGAGTAAGAAGAATGGAGAAAAGAGAATGGTAATAGACTATCACAACCTAAATAACCAAATAGTAAAAAATAACTATCTACTTCTGTTAATTACAGACTTAATAGATAACATAGAGAGTAAACAAGTATTCACTAAGATAGATCTTCAGTGGAGGTTCAACAATGTGAGGATCAAAGAAGAAGATAAGTAGAAGGAAGCATTCACAATCCATGTGGGGTTTTTTGAGCCAACAGTCATATTCTTTGGAATGATGAATTTGCCAGCTATGTTCTAGGCAATAATAAACAAAATCTTAAGGGACATGATTAATGAAAGAAAAGTTGTGGCTTTTGTGGATAACATATTGGTGGGGACAGAGACAAAAGAGGGATATAATGAAATTATAGAAGAAGTATTGAGGAGACTAGAAGAAAACAACTTATACATCAAGCTAGAGAAGTATATGTGGAAAGTATAGAAGGTTGGGTTCCTAGGAGCCATCATAGAACCCAATAGAATCAAAATGGAAAAGAAAAAGATAAATGGAGTGCTAAGTTGGCCAGAGTTAAAGAACGTAAAAAATATTAGAAAATTTTTGGGCTTGGCAAATTATTATAGAAGGTTTATCAAAGATTTTTCTTGGGTAACAAGGCCAATAAACATACTGACTAGGAAGGATATGAAGTAGCAATAAAGAAGAGAGTAACAGCAGGTATTTAATAAACTCAAAAGGATCTTTATGACTAGACTAGTACTAGTAGCTCCAGACTTGGACAAAGAGTTCAGAGTAGAAACAAATGCTTCAAATTATGCTACTAAAGGAGTATTATCAGTAAAGAGCTCTGATGGGATATGGAGACCAGTTGCCTTTATTTCAAAATCTCTAAGTAATATAGAAAGAAACTATGAAATACATGACAAAGAAATGTTGGTATTAGTTAGATGCTTGAAAGCATAGTATTAGCACAAAGTTGTGAAGGCTTTAGGGCTCAACCAAGGTAGTTATTTAGGAAAAACTTGATAGAGTTCTCTATTGGATTGTTCAACTATTTATACAAATGTCTGTTGGTCTGTGCACCTATCTTCTGCAATCACATGACCCTTACTAATAACTGTATATATGTATTACATAATCATTACCATGCTATTTATATCCCTCTTGCATTGTACTCCTGAATATTCTCTACTAAGTTGAGGAATATATAGGAAATAATTTCTTTTCTGGGAACTATTTCATAACATATGGAGGCACTTTCTAGAAGAAACAACCACAAAATTCAAGATTTGGACAGATCATAAAAATCTTGAGTATTTCATGAAAGTACAGAAGTTAAATAAAAGGCAAGCAAGATATGCTCTATACCTGTTTAGATCTGACTTTATACTTAAATATATTCTAGGAAGCAAAATAGAAAGGGCAGATAGCCTGAGCAAAAGGCCAGATTAGGAGGTTGGAGTGGAAAGAGATAACAAGAATAAAATATTGGTTAAGCTAGAATAGCTAAAAGTATGAAGGACTGAAGAAGTAGAGGTAATTATAGAAGGAGTAGATCTACTAGAAAAAGTAAGGCAATTGAGAGTAAAAGATGATGAAGTAGTAAAGGCAGTCAAATAAATGAAGCAAGCAGGGGTAAAAATACTGAAAGATAAAAAGTAGCAAGAAGTAGATGGTATCATATACAAAGAAGAGAAGGTATATGTACCTAAAAATGATAAGCTGAGGATAGAAATCATTAGGTTACACTATGACACACCAATAGGAGAACATAGAGAGCAGTGGAAGACAGTAGAATTGGTCACTAGGAACTTCTGGTGGCTAGAAGTAACAAAGGAGATAAAACAATATATGGAAGGGTATAACTCTTGTCAGAGAAACAAAAACCATACAAAATAACCAGCAGGCAAATTAATATCCAATTTGATACCTAAGAAACCTTAAATATATATATTAGCAGATTTCATCACTAAACTTCCATTAGCATAGGGATACGGCTTAATCTTAGTAGTAGTAGATAGATTAACAAAAATGGTTTATTTTATTTCTACTATGGAAAGAATGTTGGTAGAAGGTTTAACTAGGTTGTTTAGAGATAACGTGTGGAAGTTGCATAGGTTACCCAAAAGTATCATCTCAGATAGAGGACCCTAGTTTGCAGCAGGGTTAATGAGAGAGTTAAATAGAATATTGGGGATTGAAAACAAGATATCAATAGCATTCTACCCTTGAACAGATAGAGGGTTAACCAGAAGTTGGAACAGTACTTAAGAATGTTTATCAACCATAGGCAAGAGCAATGGCCAGACTGGTTAGGAACAGTAGAGTTTGTATACAACAATAAAACATACTCTAGTATGAAGATATTGCTCTTCAAAGCAAACTATGGACAAGATTCTAGGATAAAGTTTGAAGTAAAAAAGAAAAGAAGATATAAAAGAGCAGGGAAATTTGTAGCAAAGATAAAAGAAATTTAGGAGGAAGCTAAGGCAGTACTAGAGAAGGCATAGGAGGAGATAAAGAAATATGCAAATAGAAAGAAAGAAAAAGTCAATGAGTATAAAGTAGAAGACTTGGTGATGCTTAGCACCAAAGATCTAAAATACCAAATGGTTGGTAGAAGGACAGAAAAGCTGATGGAAAGGTTTGTAGGCCCTTATAAAGTAAAGAAAATCATATTGGCAAATACAGTTGAATTGGAGTTACCTAGCACAATTAGGATACATCCAGTAGTAGATGTTAGTAGAATACATAGATACATAGGGCAAGTAGAGGAATAGAGGAAGGAGCAACCAGCTCCAGTCATAATCAAGGGAGAAGAGAAATAGGAGGTTGAGAGGATATTGAATAAGTGATGGATTAAAGGAAAGGATAAGTATTTGGTATGATGGAAGAGATTTACAGTAGAGTCAGATACTTGAAAAGAAAAGGGAAATCTAGAAAATGCAAAGAAGGCAATAGAGGAGTTTGAAAAGGAGTATAGAAGAGATATAGAAGATATCAGAAAATAAGAAAGAAAAGAAGGGATCTTTAGAAGGAAAGAACTACTAGGAAGGTTTACAGTAAGAAAATTATTTGGATGGTCAGATAAGAAGTATGACAAGAAATACTGGGTAAGATTAGAAAGAAATTGGAGAAGATAGAAAAGAGGAAGAGTAAGGGAATGAAGAACAATGGAAACAATAAAGAAGGAAAAGGAGGAAACTGAACAAGAAAACTTGGAAATAAAGGAGTGGACAGAAGAAAATAATGATAAAATAGAAAACATTTGTAACCCCTATTATAAGTTGAAAAAATCCTTGGGATGAGGAACTTGAGAGAGAGATGGTATCATAACTTAGCCAAATAGCTAGGTTATTATTTATATTATATCTCTTTTTTTTCTTTAATTAGAAAATTGATGGACATATGAGAGGAAATAACTCAAAGAAGATACATGGAATGTTATAAATAAAAGTAAATACAGAATATGTATAAGTAGTATATAGCAATCAAATGAGGACTCTATTGAGTTCTTCTTATTAACTCAGACTTGGAGGGTGATTAAGTCATCTCAGGCTAAGTTATTATACAAGATTTGTGTGACCATTCTCTCTATATCCCCTTCCCCTTGTTTATATCTTCTATCAGTACTAGATAGTTTTATAAGATAATTTAGTTATTAGTGTGTGAGTTATGTGATCACTTGGCAACATGCACAGACTGCCTAGTATAGTATATATACTAGTAAATATATAGTAGAATATCTTATTCCAACATTGATTGGAATTTCTAGGCTATTTATTGTTTTATCTTAGGTCTGCTCTCATTACTAATACTTAGAGTAGTTAGATAGTCATCCAACACCCTTACAACTATTACAAATAGCTACTTACTGATTTGTGATTGATTAATTTAATAATAAAATAGCTCAAAAAAGTGAAGTTAGACAAACAACAAAAGATATTATTAAGTCTGAGGTTTAATTCCAGTTCTTATATATATAATTGTGATTGTAAGGGAACACCCTAGGGATACACTTAGTTATTAGGTAAGCTCAGTATCTATGGGCTAAGTGTCAAGTTAAAAGGGGATAGTAGTATAGAAAGACTAGAATATACTGTAAATTACTATGAATATACTATAAGTGCATACTCTGGGTTCCAGAAAGTGACACAATGAGTGGAGTTGAAGAGTGGAACACACTACTAAGTAAAATGAAAGATGTTGCTCTCTAGTTCTGTGGTTTTACAACTGGTCTAGAGTGAGTACAACAATAATACAGGAGTGAAATGACCTTGGCCTCAGCTTATGCACTATGCCTCAATCTTCTGTCATATGTGTGGTCACTTATTTTGGAATAGTAGAATGTCATCTGAGAGAGAGGTAAATTCAGGAGTAGGGAGTTATATAGCAGAGAGTACTACAAGAATATAGGGAAAGTGGCTTTATGATATTAAGACTTTATATCGCAAATGGCCACTTACTAATTTGTGATTGCTTGATTTGATAATCAAAGTGTTTAAAAAAGCAAAGTTAGACAAGTAGCAAAGATGTTGTTAAGTCTGAAGTTTATCCTTAGACATACAGTCCTTAAATATATGATTGTGGTGGTCTGTGTACTAGAATAGTCTACAACATGATCACTACCTATTGTTCCACATATAGGAGCGCTATTGTTCTTGAAATAAAGATAACCTAACCATCTTAGGGCAGTCCTTTGTTCTATTCAAGAACAGATGATAATTTATAGATAAAGATTAGTATTATGTACAAACATTGAGGACCTTGTATCTCCATGGGATCTTATTGCCTTGGGGTCTATTTATAGCCGAAAGAAGTACATTGAAGAGAGCTTCATGATGGTTATTGAAGCAAACAATTATGTTAAGCAGTTCCTAAGATATTAGTGATTTAGTATATGGTAACTTGGTGATTGCTGACTGATCTACTAATAACTCAGTGAATACTGATTGCTTTGAGATATTTTTGGTACTGTTTGAAAGGTCTTCTTAGGGCTTTTGGTGGCTATTTAGATTGTTGAAATAAGTCAAGTATTCCCAGAGTTATGGTCCAAATGAAGTTTGTAACAGAGGGAACCAGTCTGAAATATAATATCTCTAGTCTGAAATGTGATACTCCTATAGGAGGTAAACAATAATAATAATAAAGAAAATGAATATAAATATTGATTTATACCAAATTTTCTAGTATATAACACTAAGTATATCTTCTACATCATGTTCCCATTTTCTTTTATACTTTTCCTGTCTTATATTGTCATGATAATACCTAATTAACTATATAAGAACATTGTGGTATTATTGGTTAGTGTTTATGTAATTGTGCACAGACCACCTATTATAGTATATATAACAGCCTATATGGGTAGATCTATTTTTACTCAAATATTATACTAGCTTCCAGGACCTCTACTTAGCTTATTAAGGTAATACCTCTGAGTGTTCCCCTTATAGTAATAGTCTATACACCAGGATAGACTATTATATGTTCACTATCTATTGTTCTATATATAGAAGTGCTATTGTTCTTGAAATAGAAATAACCTAACTATCTTAGAACAGTTCTTTGTTCTATTCAAGAACAGATGATAATCTATGAATAATAGATCTGTAAAAACTTAGACTGAGATATCTTAGAACCACTCCTAGTCTGAGTTGACAAGGAGAACTTGATAAAATTCTCATTTTCTTGTTCAATTCCTATACACTACTTATACAACTACTACATGGTCTGTGTACTACTTTCCCACACTCATTATATGACTTTATTCATGTGATGTTACCCTGTTATGTGATATATCATGTGATACTTTCCTATACTCCTTTCTTATATAGTAAGTCCAAATAAGAAAATAAAATAAAAGAAAAGAAAAGTAAAGTAAATAATGACTTAGCCATTTTGCCAAGTTATGATAAGATCAATGTCATGTGCAAACATTGAGGATCTTGTATCTCCATGGGATCTTATTGCCTTGGGGTCTATTTATAGCCAAAAGAAGCCTATTGAAGAGAGCTTCACAATGAATGGTGAAGCAAACAATTATGTCTAGTGGTTCCTGAGATATCAGCAATTTAGTGTTTAGTACCTTGGAGGTCACTTACTGATCTCCTGATAACTCAGTGAATACTGATCAATTTGAGATGTTTTTGGTATCATTGAAAAAGTCTTCTTAAAGGCTTTCAGTGGCCATTTAGATTGTCAAAATTGGTTGAGGATTCCTGGAGTTATGGTCTGAATAAAGTTTGTGACACCTCTGTTCATATTTCAATACATCCCACCATCTAAAGAGTGGGAGCTTTCCCCATAGATCAGCACAACCTAAGTGGGTGCAGTTACTAATG
>Ga0153989_1000185_pt1 | contig 16245 bp, 14 predicted proteins | sample TSNC073MetaG_FD_104701 | JGI IMG/M metagenome (GOLD analysis project Ga0153989, IMG submission 104701) | Attine ant fungus gardens microbial communities from North Carolina, USA - TSNC073 MetaG | ecosystem: Host-associated > Fungi > Mycelium > Unclassified | place: USA: North Carolina, Jones... | reverse complement strand
TCTTCATAAATGATATTATTGTAGCAACAGAAACAGAGAAGGGATATGATAAGGTAGTAGAGAAAGTGTTGAAGCGACTTGAAGAGAATGATCTCTTTGTAAAACCAGAGAAGTATTAGTGAAAGGTGAAGGAAGTGGAGTTTTTAGAAGTAGTAATAGGGCTGAAGGGGGTAGAAATACAGAAGGAGAAGATGGAAGGAGTTTTAAACTGGCCAATGCTAAGGAATATAAAAAAGGTGCAAAAGTTTCTAGGACTTGCCAACTACTACAGGTAATTCATTAAAGACTTTGCAAAGCTTGCAGCACCACTATATGTGTTAGTTAAAAAGAAAAAGAAGTGGAGATGGAGGAAAGAACAAGAAGAGGTGTTTGAAAAATTGAAAGAGGTATTCATAACAGAGCTAGTCTTGGCAATACTAGACCTGGACAAAGAAATACAAGTAGAAGTAGACATGTCAGACTATACAACAGAGAAAGTGTTGTCGACAAAGTATAAGGATGGGAAATGGAGACCAGTAGCCTTTATTTCTAAGTCGTTGAACACAATAGAATAAAACTATGTGATTCATAACAAAGAAATGTTGGTAGTAATTCAATGTCTAAAAGTGTGGAAACACTACCTAAAAAAGACAAAAATGGAGTTCGAGGTCTGGATAGACCATAAAAATCTCTAGTATTTTATGATGAGTCAAAAGTTGAATTGGAGACAAGCCTGGTAGGCCTTGTATTTGTTATACTTTAACTTTACCCTGAAGCATGTCCTGGGAAAAAGCATAGATAAAGCCAATGAACTTAGCTGAAGAGCAGACTGGTAGGAGAGAGTGGAGAACAATAATGAGGATAGAACATTGATCAGGTCAGAGTGGGTAAGAGGAGTAGAAATACTAGTAGAAGACAGGAGTCTAAGGGAGAAAATTAAAAAAGTGCAGGAAAGAGACAAGAAAGTAGTAAAAGTGGTAAAAGAGTTAAAAAGAGCAGAGATAAAAAGCCTTAGAGATAAAGAATAGTTGATAGAGGAAGGAGTAGTTATAAAGGAAGGACATATATATATACCAGAGGGAGAACTGAGAGGAGAGGTAGTACATCTATATTATGACATGCTAGTAGGAGAACATAGAGAAAGATAGAAAACAGCAGAGCTGGTTACAAGAAACTACTGGTAGCCAGAAGTAATGAGGGAAGTAGGGAGATATGTAGATGGGTGTAATGTCTGCTAGCAACATAAAAACAGGAGCAAGGTCCCAGAAGAAAAGTTAATACCAAATGCAATCCTGGAGAAACCATAGAGCCATATCTTAGCAGACTTCATCACAAAGCTGCTCTTAGTTCAAGGATATAATGCAATTTTAGTGGTGTGTAATAGATTTAGCAAAATAGCATACTTTATAGTAGCTATAGAGAAAACATTAGTAGAGGGACTCATCAGGCTGTTTAGAGACCATATCTGGAAACTGCATGGGCTTCTGGAAAGTATCATATCAGACAGTGGAGTGCAGTTTGTAGTAGAAATGATGAGGGAGTTGAATGAGCTATTAGGAATCTAGACTAAGTTGTTAATGGTTTACTACTCCTAGATGGATGGACAGATGGAGAGGGTGAATCAGAAATTAGAGCAGTACCTGAGGGTCTTTATTGACTATAGACAAGAACAATAGCTAGACTGGTTGGAGACAGCTGAATTTGTATATAATAATAAGATATATTTGGCTATAAAAGTGTTACTATTCAAGGCTAATTATAGTCAAGATCCAAGGATGGGATTCAAGAGGAGAAGGAAGGGGAGGTATAAAGTGGTAGAAAAGTTTATAGAAAGAATACAAAAAATTCAGAAGAAAGCAAAAGCAGCCTTAAAAAAGGCTTAAAACAAAATGAAGAAGTTTGCAGACAGAAAACAAAGTAAAGGAGAGGAATATAAAGTAGGGGACTTAGTATTGCTAAGCACCAAAGATCTCAAGTGGCAGATGAAGGGAAAACAATTGGAAAAATTGATGGAATACTTTATGGAGTCTTATAGAATAAAAGGAATTGTTTCAAGCAACATGGTAGAATTAGAATTGTCTAGTTCTATTAGAATACACTCTATAGTTAACATAAGTCAAGTACACCTGTATAAGCCACAAGTGGAGAGGCAGAAGAAGGTACCACCAAAACCAGTTATTATTGAAGGAAAGGAAGAATTTGAAGTAGAAAAAATACTAAACAAAAGGGTAGTATAAGAAAAGAAAAAGTTCCTAGTATAATAGAAAGGATATACAGCAGAAGAAGATATATAGAAAAGTAGGGAGAATCTGGAGAATGCAAAAGAGTTGGTAGAAAAGTTTGAGAAAGAGTATAGTAAAAAGACTGAAGAAGTACAATGATAAAAAGAAAAAGAGGATAAAAAGATATTCTCAAGAGAACTACCAGGGAAGTTTACAGTGAAAATACTATGGGGATAGTCTAACAAAGAGTATAAAAGACAAAGGGAAAAAAGATAAAAGAAAAACTAAAGACAATGGAAAAATTCTTCAGGACAAAAAAACTTGAAGAGAGGGCTGTGTTATGAGACAACCAAAAAGAAAACTGTTTCTCATGCATTCATCAACTTAATGGGAAACATCCAAGAATACAATACAGGAAAGATATAAATAGTGTGGGAAGGATTATGTAAGATATAGATAGTTTTTAGTAAAGGTTATGTGATTGTAAGAGATAGGCATATAGACTATCTAATATTTGTATAAGTACCTAGTGGAATCTAACAAGAAACTCTATTGAGTTTTTTCTAAATAACCACCTTGATTGAGCTCTAAGTTTTCATAGCTTCATACCAACACTTTGGGGTCTATGTATCCAAATTAGTAGCAATATTAGAAACAGGTTGACTTAAGTATTCAAGAGATTCCTTTATCCAATTTGATGGTTTAGAATCTTATCTTGTTCTGTAGATTGTAATAGGTAGTTTCTTATCCAAATTTGGCACTTTATTTTGTGTCTGCTCTTGAGTTGGTATTTCTACTGGTGATAGTACGTTATCATAATGAAGCTCTTGCATTGTCAATGGTCTTGGGACTATGCCCAGCTGAGGAGAACAAGTTTTTGTATTTTTAGATGCTGGTTCTATTGCTTTGTTTATTATCTGAGCTGGTTTCAAAGGAAAGAGGTTGTTTTCCTCTAAAAAGACTGTTGGTATTGGTTGTTTAGCCAGATGAGTTGTTTTTTCTTCAAATATCACATCTTTAGACCTAAAAACTGCTCTAGTACTTCTATCAAGCTAGCCAAGTAGAGTAACTTATGCCAATCTTGGACTAAGTTTAGATAGTTCTAAGTCTAGAGGAATATATGCATAAGCTGTTGTTCTAAAAGGTCAAAGGTAAAAAATATCCTATTTGTGACCATTTCAAAGTTCAGCTAAAATCAATCCTAGGCATCTTACTAAAGGAATAAAATTTTGAACATAAACCACTGTGTTCACTGTATCTGCCCAATACTTAAGTGGTAGACCTAATTTGGCCAGAACTGATCAGATACTATCAAAAAGAAGACATATATTCTTTTCTGCTATACTATTCTGTTGGTGTGTATATAGTATTGTAAACTCAAATTTGATTCCATGAGCCTTTCCATATATTTCCCACATATTGTTCAATCATTTCTTTTCCATGTCTAGATATACATTTCATAGCTTCTTTCTAGAATAACATTTGGTCTCTACATAGTAATTCTTGAAGACTTTCAAGATAGCCTCCACAGATTTTGAGCTTAGAAATGCAACCTGGCAATATAAAGAATATCTATCCATGATTAGCATGAAGTATAATACCCCTTCTGCTAACTGTACTAGAGCTGGACCTCATATGTCAACATGTATTCTTTCAAGTAAGTCTTTCTTTCTGATCCTATTATTGTTATAAAAGTAGGCTATATATTTACCAAAGATACAGTCCTTACATAGACTATCTATTTCAAGATCTTCCTAGATGTTCAAACCATCAACAAGCTCTTTTGAAGCCATTGTCCAAATAGTATCTACATTGGTGTGTACAAGGTATTAGTACCAGATATCAAAACTGACCACTTTATGCTTTGAATATGTTGCAAAAGCAGTTGTGTTAGGTCCATGTACATTGACTGTATATAACCTACCAAAATACACTCCTACTATGATATTCTTTCCCTCAGGTAACTTTGTCAAAAGCTTGCCTCTACCACTCTTAAAATATGCTCCCTTATCTTCTAGCTTTGACAAGGAGATTAGATTTGATCTTATTTCTGAAGTTTGTAATATGTTTTTGAATTTTACTTTCCTCTTTATACTCTTAATATTAGTGATTATCTCAATATTCCCCTTTTCTACAATAGGAAAAATCACTCCTTTGTTGGCTAATAACCTAGTTGATGGCTGTTCCAGTGGTTTGTATATCATAAAGAGGGACTTATCTACAAAACAGTGATCACTAGCATCTAAATCAATTAAAGTGAGTCTGTCTGATAAATAATCTATATTTGTATGCTAAACAATAACATCTTCACCAGTCTATTATTTCCTTATACATACTTCTGGCAATCTACACACATAATTCTTTGTTTTATCATTACTGGTAGTTGGAGTGTTGTTAGAAATATAAGTGGTGTGAGGAAGTAAGGAAGTTGGTACCTTATGATTCTGGCTGATAGAGGTTATATATGTAAAGACTGGTTGCTTATTATCATCAGGGGTATTTGCTATATTTGCAGATAATGTTGATGAACAGAACCCTCCTTTGTGGGTATTTAGTGTAGTTCTCTTTGTACTACTATGCTTCCCAAAACCAGAAGGGAATTGCTCTTCCTTTCCACTACCTGGCCAATAGCAGGTTTTGATTATGTAGCCTCAATGGTTGCAGTTGGGGTTTATACAAAGAAGTTGGTTTTGGTCTCTTCAAGGAGGTCTGGAGACTTGGAGCACAGTGACTAGGTTAAAAGGTTTGTTTTGAGTAAGAAGATAGTCTTAGCTAAAGTTCTGTTCTTTAGACAGACAGTAATGATAGAAGTCCATGAAGGGAGATAAGGAGGTCATCAGAATAGATTTAAAGTCATCATTGTCAATTGTTGACTCTAGTGTATTTGCTTTAGCCCATTTATTTCTCATAATAGTAATGAACATAAGAAAATCTTCAGTTTTAGAATATTTGGAGTTCTTTAAGTCTTGCTCTATAGTCAATCTAGCTATCTCAGTGGCTACCTTGTATCTCTCAATATAGGATGCCCATGTATCAGCAGTAGATCCTTTTGTCTTTATCCCTAGGCCTACAGAATTCTTGGTATTGTATAATACAAGACCTCTAACCCAATTGTCTTGAGTGTTTTACTTTTTCTCTAATAGGGTAAGCAATTGCCATTTGGTTTCAATATCACTTGGAGCTGATGTAATTGCTATAAAAGTAGATGTTGCAGTTTCTGATAAAATAGATTTAGTATCTATAGTAGTAGGTTTGGTCGATATACTAAGAGTTGTTTTAGCAGAGATAGGTTGTTTTATTATGCCAATCAAGTAACCAAAAGCTTCTCTTATATGGGTAGCAATAGTAACATTTTTGCTCTAGGTTATTCAATTTGTTCTATCAAATTTCTTATTGTCTAGGAAAAGAGATAGTAAACTTTCTCTAGTAAACAACATATTTGATCAATATAAGTATAGTCTGGATGTGTTTTCTAATGTAAGATCTTTAGAGTGCAAGACCCATAATCTATAGTAAATTAATATATACTAGACATAGATATAAGTATATGTTAATAAAGATAATTGCTTGTATTCATCTCAAATATTACTGCAAGATAGACAAATAAGGTAGTACTACATACTGGAGAAATATATATATAGATAAAAGAAAAGAGTATCTGTGCAGGTACAAGATACCTATATTAGAAATGGAATGGAAAAGATAAGTAATTAGTCAAACTAGTATGACTGGTGTGGCACTCTCTATTGATAGTAGAATCAGAAACTGTATTAGAGAAAAGAACTAGTACTGGAGTTCTCAAAATTTCAGGTGGGCTTTTAGCAGGTTTGGGGCTATCTTAAAACTTGCTAATAAGTACTTTCTCCTTTGACAAAGAATTAATTATAAACTAGATGAGGCTTTTGTAAGGATAACTTCAGTACTCAAAGTGACATAAAAACTAAAGTATATATTATGCTACATAGTACTTTATATATAAGAACTAGTAGCTGTCAGTGTCCATAGAGAATGTAGAATAATACCTAAATTACTAGATGATTAATGGTACTAATAAGAATAATAAGAGATATATTTAAAAAGACTTAGCACCAAAGATAGCATTGTTGTAAGTTTGCTAATCTAATACTTTCCCTTAAACTACAGCAAGGCCAAGTCCACAAGCAAAATATTTGACTTTTGGCAAGAAAAGAGCTTTTGTGAATAAACCAGCAATCATGTCTTTAGTAGATATAAGGGTGACTGGAGTAAACTCCAGAAGAAACCTCAATATATAAATAAGCTCTGGAATATATTATAGCTTACCTCTAGAAGAAATCTCAAAGAATAGAATAAGGCTTCTGGAGAGTGATCTATACTATATATAATACTTCCTTAGTTACAGATTTTTGGCTGTCAAAAATAGGAGTTTAGAAGTAGGTAACTAATTAAACCTGAAGTAATGCTTATTTAATTAGTTGTCACAGTTACTCTGGCTCATTGCTACAGGTACATTAGAAGTGGAGTTTGGTGCAGTTCTCTTACAGTAGAGCAGTAAATGAGCTAAATTTTGTTTTTTTTAATGATCCAACAAATAAAATAATAGTGAATGTTGTGAGAATCAAAATTATGATAAAAACAAAACTGGAATGTCGTAATGCTGGGTCATAAAAACTTGTATTAAAGTGTAGAATAAAAAGTTCAGTACACACTGGTGAACCTACTAAAGTCTTCTCCAAACTGTACAAGATAGTTACCCATCATACAGCTCTCCAACTTGAACATATATTAACTATGGTTCGGTATTTATTGTAAACTTTCAGTTTCAAAATTATTATGGTCTTTTAATATTACCATTACCCTGTTTTTATTAGACAATTTATGTAGCTAGAGATAAAAGACTAATTAGGTTTATCATCATAGTTGAGTGCACAGTTAGGCCAATTAAGTAGTCTATTTTACTCTGTGGTGTATTTCTATTTTGTGAGTTTGTACTACATATAATACATGAAACTCCATATAATTTAACTGTTCTGATTATTATTCATTTTAGGAAATTTAAAAGGTTGATGTACCTATTTTGTTTGTTTTATTTAAACAAAGGTTTACTTTAAGGTAGCTTTGAAGTCTTTTTTTTAGAAGAGCAAGGGTTTTTGTTTCGTAAATTTATGTATGGAATTCTGATTTTTATCTTCAAGTTATCTTTCATATTTGATTGAGATACTAATATACTTTGTATATGTATGATACTGATGATCTTTTGCAAGTGCAATAGCAGATTTATTGTCTAAAAAGAGTATTGTTGGAAGTAGGATAAATTTAAAGACCTGTAAGATAAGCAAATAAAGCCAAATAGCTTCTTTAGCTACATGTATTGCACTTACATACTTGGATTCTATGGTGGACAGTGTTATCACCTCTTGACATTTTGCACTCCAGGAAACAATACTACCATTAATAATAAAAGTATATCCTAATATAGCATGGTGATCCTCTACTATGTTACTATTTGCATCTGCAAATCTAGCCAGTTCCTCTCTAGTACTACTATAAGTCAACTAGAGGTCTTGGATGCCCTTAAGATAATGAAAAACCCTTTTGACAACTTTCTAGTGTACTTTTCTAGGATTCTTTGAAAATTTTGAGAGTACTTATACCAAGTAGACAATATCCAGGCATATTCCAAGAGTAGCATATATGAGTATACCAATTGCTTCTTAATAGAGGATATTGGTTATACAAGCAATATCAACCATTGACTTGGGGAACTGATCAGAGGTAAGTCAAAGTGTGGGGTCTATTGATGTATTGACTGGTTTTGTATTCTCAAGTCCAAAATAGTGGAGTGAAGCACTAATGTATGATTGTTAGGACAGCATTAGCTTATCAGCTTTGTAATCTCTTTTTAATTCTATACCCAGCAGCCAGTAGATCTCTCCTAAGTCTATGATTTTCACAAACTCCTTTACACCAGCCTTTACTTAGTCCACTAGTCCAATCAAGATTGCTGCAATTATGTAGTCATCAACATAAACAAGGATAATAGTGAGTCTATAACTTTTCACCTTATAAAACACACTCTGGTCAATATCACAATGTGTAAAACCAAGTTTATTTATCAAGATCTTATATAACCACTGATACTATTGTCTTCCAGATTGTTTTAGGCTATATAGCATTTTTTTCAGGTAGTAGACTTGGAGAGGATGAGTAGAGTCAATAAAACTAGGGGATTATCATATGTAAATATACTCACTGTCAGTGAGTTTTCTATTGAGAAATGTTTCTCTAATATCAATTTGATAGATTTCTATATTATGAGTAGCTACAATGGCAAGAACAGCATAGATTGATATGAATTTAGCAACAGAAGCAAAAGTATTAAAGTAATCAACATCTGGCACTTGAGAAAATCTCTGGGCAACTAAATACATCTTATAGCATACAATATTGCCTACTGCATCCTTCTTAGCCTTGAATACCCATTTTGACCCTATGGTATTGGCTTTAGATAGTAGGTCAATGAGCTTCTATATGCTAGTATTGTTTAATATAGTAAGTTTCCCCTTTATTGCTTTCTTCTACAGCTCTTAGTTTGTTTATCTCATAGCTTCTTTTAGGTTACTTGGCTCTAGTGCCTTTATCTCCTTAATCTCTACTGCAAAAACATAAACTTCTGCCTAGTCCAAATCTTTAGCTAGTATAATAGCTTTTCCTTTGAGAATTTATAGACTTTGAGACTTAGGTTCAGAATATATTTAGGTCTTCCAATAGGTACAACAGATGCTTTTGGTAAGTCATTAGCCTTGCAGTCATAGATAGTATTGTTAGGCTTCTCATTTACAATGGTAGGATCAGGGACTATATTAGAGAAAGAAGCTGGTATGGAAGAAATAGAATTTGGAGCTTTCAAAATTTTGGATAGACTTTCAGTAGGTTTGGGGCTACTCTGAGACTTGCCAGTAGATATCTTCTCCTTCTTGAGTCCAGAGTAACCATTGTTAACAAAATAGAAGTTGTGTTCAGCTTTGATAGCACTTGTATTAGAGAAGTAAAGAGCCATTGCTCTTACTATTATATCCAATCCAATATTCTTGTTTTGTATGTCTACCTAGCTTGTTACTATTTGTCTGATGTACCAACATCTTATTTTTCCATTTCCTTAATGCTCTCAAGCCTGATTTCTTTCTATACACTAACTCAAAAGGTATCATCTCTTCTATTGCCTTGGAGCTTATCCAATTCATCAGCCAGACAATATAGAACACTACATGTGTCCATAATAACTTTGGAAGATGGCTAGCATAGAGCAGTGCATGAATACATTCAACAATGGTGTGGTTTTGATATTCTGCAATGTTGTTCATTATGCTAAGGGATATCATGAATAGTAAGTTTCTGCTTTGTTCTTCAAGACTTGAGATATGACTGAAACTCTGTAGACATATATTTCCTTCTTCTATTTGAATGAAGGATTTTGATTTGTATATTGTGTTGGGTTTTGCACATTACATTAAAGGCTTTGTAGAACATCAGAACTTCTGATTTATTGACAGAGAAAATCAACATGAGTCCACTATAAGTAGTCATTGATAAATGTCATATAATAGCACTATCTTTTTTTAGTTTCAGATTGAGCAGGTCTCCATATATCAGAGTGTATTTTTTCACAAAATACTTTTGCTCTTTCACTCTCCTGGACTTTAGAAATTGGTATCCAAGTCATCTTGCCATAGGTACAAGACTTACAGAAGAGATCAATCTCTCTGCTTTTTTCCAACTCTAGACTAGTAACTAGACCATCACAAACAAGCTTTTGAGCAGCACTATGTGCAGTATGGTCCAGCTATTGGTATAACAAAGCCAAGATAAGTGATTCACTAACTATATTTACCTTTCCTACCTCTTTAACTAGCTTGTATAGACCTTTTCCATTCCAGGAAACCTCAGCAATGTAAGAACTACTGGCATTATAGATAATACACTTTCCATTTGCAAATAGAGTTGAAAAACCAGCATTATTGAGCTGTCCAATCAAGACAAGTATATATCCAGCCTCAGGATAGTAGAGAACTTTGCTAAAATGGAGTTTAGAAGAGGTTGTACTATTGAATAAGTCCAAAACAAGTTCTTCTCTCCCAACTACACTGAAACCTTGTTTGTTTGTAGCTCACAGGATCTTAGATACAATAGACTGGAAACTGGAGAAGTTGTTCTAGTAGAAAGTAATGTAAGTGGTGGTACCTAAGTCAAAAATCTCAGTTTGGATGGTCATAAGTTCAATATTGCTGACAATTTTTTTGATAGCAAGTTCTTTAATATCTAACCAATTCTCTACCTCTTTTTCAAACTCCTCCTCAGATCAAGACTTGTCTGAAATCCCCTCACACTCAGATACATTTATACTTTTCTCATTATCTAAAGTCTTTTCTATCTATGAAAGCATAATTATTATCTTCCTCAATGGTATTTGTACTGTTGCCCAACAGTTTAACATTGCTACTATTGCTACTTTTCTTATTCTTTTTGTTTCTATTAGGACAATTCTTTTTGAAATGGTTACCACTATAAATCTAGTACAGTCTCTTTTTTCTATTCTTTCTCTTGTCTTTCTACTTTTTTTTTTTTTTTTTTTTTTTTTCTTTTTAATTATAAATTTTTTTTTTTTTTTTTTTTTTTATTTTTTTTTCTTTTTTTTTTTTTTATTCTTTTTTTTCTATTTTTATTATTTTTTTTCTAATTTTTTTTTTTTTTTCTTCTCTTGCATTTCAAATACTAATATATTGTTAATATTATATTACAAGCTATTTCTTCCACTTGGATGAGTATAGTCCCATTTGTTACAAATAAAGATAATTAGGAGTTCAGGTTTGATATCATGGCCAGTAAGACAAGCAGCAGTGAGTTGATTTGAGATAAAAGTGACCAACCAGTGAGATAAGGATTGGATGATAGAGTTCCAGTAGTTATCATCATTTATATTAACACCAACAGCTGATAGCTCAGCTTTTTTCATGTGAAGATCATTCAAGAAAACTTGAATATTTCTCTTTTCTAGATAGCAAATACTCATAAATTTATGGTATAAACAAGCTTGTGAGAAGACACTTGTCATAATTTGGCAAAACAACTAAGTTATTATTTATATTTCTTTTCTCTTTTCATTTGGACTTACTATATAAAAAGGAGTATGAAAAAGTATTACATGACAAATGTTACATATCATAGTCATATGTCAGGATGTCACAGGATCATATCACATGATAAGTGTAGGAAAGTAGTGCATAGACTATATAGTAGTTGTTTAAGTAGTGTACAGAATCTAATAGAGACTCCATTGAGTTCTCCTTGTCAATTCAGACTTGAAGTGTGATTAAGTCATCTTAGACTAAGTTGCTATAACACTCTTGTAAGTATAGTCCTTTGTAATGGCATCCCACATCAACTTGACTAATAGGTGAGAAGAGATAACAATGAATATAGAGTCTGGAAGATGTTTGTAAGAATAATGTCTGACAGAAGGCTAGAGATTACACTAGAAGCTAGGTAAGGGTCCTGGAAGCTAGAGTAATATTTGAGTAAGGGTAGATTTATCAGTACAGGCTCCTATATATACTACAAGAGATAGTCTATATACAGTTATGTGAGTCAATAGCTTTCTAGGTAGAAATAAGAGCAGGAGTAGTCAGAGCAGATATAGTAGAGATGGTAGTAGCAGCAGTAGTAGATGCAGAGATAGCTGTAGATAAACACTGTATAGGAGGAGACAATACTGGACAAGCTAAGCTACCATCAAAATGCCCCCACAGCTCTTTTTCTTGGATTACAGTCTGAAAATGGAGTGCAAAAATGGCCCAGTTTATTCCAGACATATTTAATTTGGGCACAGAGGTGAGTAGTATATCATTTGCAGTATTAGATATGTTTTGTTCTGATATTTAAGTTTCTTTCAGTAATGCAGTGGGGTAGTGTTACACCATAAATAAATTTTGTGTAAAAAGTAACATTTGATACACTTTATAACAATGAATTTGTAAGAAGAATTTGTTCTAGAACCCATTATACATATATCCCTAGGCAAGAGTAGGGTCAATGACCAGTCTAGAGCAATACTTAAGGTGGACAAAACTCACTACTAAGACTTAAGAGGCAAGAACAGTAAGCTGGCACCAGGTTGAAAAGACATTTTGGATAGAACAGTGATCTAAAACCACTTGTAGATGACTATAGTTCAATATAGCAATAAAGTCTCTAATTTATACTGGAAGGTCAGAAAGGACAGACTTAAAACTAGAGATAGTGCTTACAAATGAGCATTGATCTCATTAGTACTACTTTATTTTCAGATAGGATATATAGGTTGCCACTTGGAAGGGTATAGTATTTCAAATAGATATTACTAGATATTTAATAGATAATTGGGATGCTGACTAAGGCTAGAAAGAGATAGGATGAATAAACTAGAAAAGAGGGAAAAGGTTCTGGAAGAAATACATCTTGAGTATGCATCATCTTTGATAGGAAGGCTCTAGAAGAGAGATGTGTTATCTTAGGGATTAGAGAACTTAGCATAAGAAGGAAATTAAGATAGTACCAAAAGTAGTAATAATTTCCTTTATCATTTTATTTCATTAAGTCTCTATAATTTGTAATATTTAATATATAGTTCTAGGAGCAGATGGAATAGCAACAAGGACTTATCTTAGTATATGTCTCTATTTCTACTATCTCTGGAATTGTTTAATATAGTATATCTTGAGTAACAGCTTTTGGAACCAGTATAGTATTAGGATCAGAACACAAAATATACCAAGATTTGATCTAGAACCAAGTTGCAGACTCAACTTGGGCAGGCTTTGGAAAGGACAGTAAGCTGGGAAAACTTGGCTAGGTACACACTTGGATTGCATCATACCTATAAGGTTTGGTGTTGGGGGTATAGACAAGAGGGTAACTGAGTGTAGAGGGTCCAGGAGAATTGACTAATTGTATTTTCCAGAGGAACTTTTGTTATGGTGTATAAAGGTCAATATCTTAGGGAGAATATGCAATATGGATCTAAAATGACCTTATGTTTGTTTAACACCAAATAACAATAAAACTTACATAAAGCTGTATATAATTTCTGATACCCTTCTTTAATCCTCCACTTTTGTTTTATCTCCTTAAACCTTTAGCATACAATTAGAAGCTGGTACCATACCTTATTTTCTATTCCAGTAAGCAATTCTCTTTTGTACCCTTTTAACAGTACCCAGAGAAACCAGGTCCTAATTCCTGTTACTGCCCATCTGTAAGGGCAATGTCAGATAGAAGGCTGGAGGTCATACCAGAAAACTAGATAAGGGTTCTGGAAGCTAGAGTGATATTTGAGTAAGGGTAGATCTACCAATACAGACTCCTATATATACTACAAGAGACAGTCTGTGCACAGTTATGTAAGCTATAGTCCAATAATAGTACTTCCTAATTAGAGTAACTAAAATAATTGCAATAGTATATAGACAGAGAAATAAAGAAGTAGATAGATATATGTCATAAAATAAGATCTACTAGATAGATTACAAATCAGATACTTAGCTAAGCCTTATCCTAAGGTAACTGTTGTCCTCTTATATCACTCTACTCTGCTTCCATATAGATTAATTAACCAATCATTCTTACTAGTTGTAATATATATGCTAGAAGACTACAAGAACATAGTCTTAGAGAAGAAGTACTGTCATGGTTGTGATCCTGACTGGTTAGCATACCTAAGAGCTTGTCACAGCTTGTCCTACCATAATTGTAGTTGTTTATTTTAAAAGCTCTCTGACAAATACTTAAATAGTTAGATTAACAGTATCACAAACTTCATTCGGACCATAACTCTAGGAATACTTGATCGATTTTGATGATCTAAATGGCCACCAAAAGCCCTTAAGAAGACCTTTCAAACAGTACCAAAAACATCTCAAAGCAATCAGTATTCACCTAGTTATCAGCAGATCAGTCAGTGATCACCAAGTCACCCAATACTAAATCACCGATATCTCAGGAACTGCTTAATGTAATTGTTTGCTTCAATGACCATTGTGAAGCTCTCTTCAATATGCTTACAATAGGTAGTGATCATGTGGTAGGCTATTCTGGTGCACAGACCACTACAATTATGTATTTAAGAACTGTATGTCTGAGGATAAACCTCAGACTTAACAACATCTTTTGCTGCTTGTTTAACTTTGCTTTTTTGAACACTTTGATTATCAAATCAAGCAATCACAAATCAGTAAGTGGCCATTTGTGATAAACAGTAGTACCTTAGTTTGTTCTCATCTAGCTATCTTAGAATCCATCTATCCTATCCTTTGCTCTGTGGAAGAGCAGGTTAGCTTTATCAATTGGTAGAGGAACAGTTACTCTCAGAATTTGCCCTTTGGTGCAAGAACCCAGTCTAGGGCTTTAACAAGTACAAACCATAGACTGATAAGCTTATATCATCTCATTATCATCCATAGTTAATCTAGCACCAATTTCCAACAACTACTGAGCATATTGATTATCAGCTTTAGAGTGGCCCAAGTACATATTATGTTTGAGATGTAAGAACTTGATATATCTCCATAGATTTCCTTTGCAAAGAGATGCTGCTACCACTTGTTGATGTGTCCCTTCAGGTACCACAGGCAAAGTTTAATAAAAATCCTCTCCAAATACCACTGTGATTCTACCAAATGGATGATTATTCTAGATAATATATCAATTCAACAGCTATTAAGTGCAAGTGATCATTTACTTCAAGCAAGTGTCAGTGACTGACTCAAGAACCTTAAGTTAGGGTTTAACTCAAGGTAGTTTTTTAGGGTTAGAAGAGAACTCAATGGAGTTCTTGTTCAATTACAGCCTACTATATATACAAGTATACTATTTGTTCTCATTTAAACTACAAGTTGTCCATTGGCTATTGGTTCAACTCCAGTCCATGTCTGTTCTATTTATAGCTTCTTGTTATAGTTGAGGTGACTTATGACAAAAGGTGTCTAACACATGTCATGTATTGAACATAGGTATTAGATGTTGCTGTCTCAAAAGATAAAGAAGGATAGTGAATATTAATGATATTAGTGTGAGGTATTAGGTATAATACAGGTCCCTCAACAGCCATTGTGGCCAGAAGGGAGGAGATGGTGGTGGTTAAAGGAAGAGAAGGGGATGGGCTCTAGGGAATTGATTCTAGTATAACATATATTAATTTCAGAGTTTTAGAATTTATATCTTTAGTGATATTAGATGATTAATTCAAAAACACTAAAGTTTTGGAAGCTACTTTATGTGTCTGAAAAAGACTTAGTACTAAGAGATAGTGTTGTGAGTTTACCAATCTAATAAGAATAATATAATTATGTCTCACAGATGTTATCCCCTACTCAACTAGATTCCTTTCATTTACCCCTTTTCCATAGTTGTTGTTCTGTATTTAAGTAGAGCTCTCTATTACAGACTGCAATTAAGCACCATGTAATAAACTGTTGACCCAAAAAAAATCTAGTGTGATGATAGTCATATAGCTCTTTAATTCAACAAACTCTATTCATTGAGCATATTCCAATTTCTGCTGTTGTATGATCCAATTTCTATGCTTGCTCCAAGAATCTAGATCCATTTAAACCAGCTCTACAACTTTATCCAATTTATACTCAAGCTTGGGATCATTCTGAAGAGCTCCTAATATATAATCACTCCAAGACAGTATGAGATGACAGTCACAACTGTAATTTCACAAAAATGGCTTACACAACAGTTCCAGGTTTCAAAGCTATTGTGTTTGCTCCAACTGAATAACTCTCGGATCTTAGACTGAGACACATAACTTCCAAAGGCAATTTTTTGCGATGCCAACACTCATACGCTCGGAGATATTGTGTGCGATTATGGACTTTGAAAGGGACCTTCTCATCGATACTCTCTGCACTGGGCCACGTTACTTCACGTGTGTACTGAGCAGAAGCATTCTCAAGTGAGCGAGAATGAATCTTGCCAATCTTGAGAAGCTCTTCGTACACCATCCATGATGCATGCACATCATTCG
>Ga0153989_1000180_pt1 | contig 16415 bp, 10 predicted proteins | sample TSNC073MetaG_FD_104701 | JGI IMG/M metagenome (GOLD analysis project Ga0153989, IMG submission 104701) | Attine ant fungus gardens microbial communities from North Carolina, USA - TSNC073 MetaG | ecosystem: Host-associated > Fungi > Mycelium > Unclassified | place: USA: North Carolina, Jones... | reverse complement strand
GCCGCGCTCGCGGGCGATGTCCATCGCGGTCCGCCCCTCGGCGTCCTCGACCCGGACGTCCGCGCCGCGCTCGAGCAGGGCCTCCGTCGTACCGCGGTTGTCGAACCAGACGGCGGCGTGCAGCGGGGCGAAGCCCCAGCGCGGGTCGACCTCGTCGATGCCCGCCGGGTCCGTGCCGATGCCGTCGAGCGCCAGCGAGAGTCCGCCGACGTCACCGTGCGCGGCCGCGCGGACCGCCGGGGTCGCCCACTCGACCCAGCCGTCCGGGACCGGGCCGTGCCAGCCGTGCGCGGGGCGTGCCTCCAGGGACGACCAGTCCTCTTCGTCGACCGGGCGGACCTCGATCCCCACGTCGCGGAAGTGGATCGCGAGCTCACCCGTGGGGGAGACCAGCAGGCGGAGCTCCCAGACGTCGGCGTCGACGTGCGCGAGTTCGCCGCGGGAGACGTGGACGTCGCCGGCGAGCAGGTCGAGCGCGTCCGTGTCGGACGGGTCGAGCACGGCTCGGTCGAAGCGGAGCCCGACCCGCGCGTGGTTCCAACGGCGCCAGAGGCCGTCCGGGGTGTCCAGGACCTCGTCGGTGCGGACCACGAACGTCGCGTGCACGGTGTGCGTCGGGGTCGCGTCCACGCCGGCGTCACCGTGGCGGCCGGCCTCCTCGATGCGCCAGGCCTGTACACGTGCCTCGTTCCACGTGACGGACGCGAGGGCGGCCACGGAGGGCGGGGCGTCGGTCACCAGGCGGGCGAGGTGCTCGGCGTAGCCGTCGACGTCCTCGAGGGAGACGTACCCGACTGCAGGCCAGCCCACTCGACTCCATCGCACAGGTCGACTGTAGTGGGATGCACCCTCGACCGTTTGCAATACAACATGTAAAATACAAACATGTTTGCGCGATCCGAGCCATCCTCCCTCCGGCTCGTCCCGGAACTCCGCGCTGTCCACCTCGAGCGACACGTGCGGTTCGGCTCGGGGCGCCTCCTGTACATGACCGAGAAGTACGACCTCGGCGGGCAACCGCTGCCGCCGGGGATCGAGAAGGTGACCCTGTGGGGCGCCGTCCGTGCAGTGTGGCGCTCCGATGCCGACGTGTTCGAGGTGCCGGAACCGCTCTGGATGCGCTTCCTGTCCGCGCTCGCCGTCCTCGTCCTCTCGTGGCGGCTCGGGGGCGCGCTCCGGGGCCGCCGGCGCACCACGGTGACGTACGCGATGGAGCTCGCGCCGCTCGCCACGCTCCTCGGCGGCGGTCGCAGGGTGCCCCGGTGGCTCGTCCGCGCAGCGGCCTTCGTGATCGGCGCGTTCACCGCCGCGTCGTTCGATCGCATCGGGTTCGCCAGCCCGACCGCGCGGGACCTGTACCGCTCGCTGCCGTTCGTCGGTCGCGTCCGATCGCGGCTGGTGCTCGAGTTGCCGGCCCCGGCGCGCGGTGTCGAGCGGGGCGCGGTGCACCGAGCGGCGGCGGGCGCGGACGTGGCGTTCGTCGGACTGCTCGCGCCGCGCAACGGCGTCCGGGCACTCCTCCGGGCGTGGGAGGTCGTCGAGCGGGCACGGCCGGACCGGTCGTTGGCGGTCATCGGGGGCGGCGACCTCGAGCACGAGGTCAGCAGGTGGGCGGCGCGCCGCCCGGCGTCCCGGATCGCCACCGGGCAACTCCCGCGCGCCGTCGTCGTGGCGACCCTGGCCGAGGTGCCCGTACTCGCCGCGCCCTCGATCCCGGACGGACGGTGGATCGAACAGGTCGGCCTGCCGATCAAGGAGGCACTCTCCCAGGGGTGCACCGTGGTGACGACACGGCAGACCGGGCTCGCGGACTGGCTCGACGGGCACGGGCACCGGGTCCTCGCGGTCGACACCGGCCTCGTCGAGTCCCTGGCTCGGGCGCTGCTCGACGCGATGACGGACCCGCTCCCGCGCTCGGACGTCCTCGGCTCGCTGCCCGCCGTGGAGGGGCGCGAGCGCTCCCACGGCTGGCTGCATGCTGTGAATGTGGATGTCACATGTGAACGACTTCATGAAATCGGTGCGACTGTGGCTTGATGGAGCGATGCACGTCGTTCCTCCCGCACGCTTCACCTCGTTCCTCAGAGCCCGACGCCGGATGGCCTCCCTGGCCCTCCGCAACCGCTTCACGAAGCGCGCCGCACTCGGCGACGGGCCGGTCGTCTCGCTCACGAGCTTCGGTGTCCGCATCGAGACGGTGCACCTGGCGATCGAGAGCATCGCCGCCGGCCGTGTCCGACCCGCTCGACTCGTCCTCTGGCTCGACGACGGGCACAGCGTGGAACACCCGACACCTGGCCTTCGCCGTCTCGCCGCGCGCGGCGTCGAGATCCGCGCCTGCGAGGACGACGGCCCGCACAAGAAGTACCTGCCCTACGCGCAGTCGTCGGCACACCACCCGCGTCCCCTCGTCACCGCGGACGACGACGTGCTGTACCCGCCGGAGTGGCTCCTCGGACTCGCCCGGGCGCACGACCGACACCCGCGGGAGATCCTCGCGTACCGTGTCGACCGCATCGCCGTCCGAGGCGGTCGCGTGCTGCCGTACGCCGAGTGGGACCGGGCCACCGACGCGATCGCATCGCCGCGCAACGTCGCGGTCGGCGTCAAGGGCATCCTCTACCCGGCCGAGTTCGTCGATGCACTCCGCGAGACCGGGACGGCCTTCCGAGCGCTGGCGCCGGGATCGTCCGACGTGTGGTTGCACCACGTCGCCCTCCGTCACCGACGACCGGTCCGTGCCGTCCTCGGGTTGCCGATCGACGCGATCGTGCCGATGCGAGGGGGCCGTGCGCGCCGCGGCCCGAGCCTGGAAGCGCAGAACATCGCCGGCGGACGCAACGACCGTGTGGTCGCAGCGGTCTTCCGTCCCGACGAGGTCGCCGCGATCGTCGACGACGACCTCGGCCGGATCGAACCGGGGGTGCCGGCATGAGCCCGGACGTCGTCCGTGTCCTGCCGGAGCTCCGGATCAGCCACATCGAGGATGCGCCGGCCCTCGCACCGGCGACCGTCTACTACCTCCGCGAGAACTACGACGTGGCCGGGGTCTCGGTGCCCGACGGCTTCCACCGGATCGGGTTGCCCGGACTCATCGTGGCGCTGGTGCGTTCCCGGGCTCGGGTGCTCGAGGCACCCGAGCCGCTGTGGATGCGCTTCCTCCCGCGGTGGCTCGTGCTCGTCGTCGTCTGGCGGCTCGGTGGCATCGCCCGGGGCGTCCGCCGACGGACCGTCGTGTACGCGATGGAGCACAACGACATCGCCGTGCTGATCGGCGGTCCCCGCGGCGTCCCGCGCGTCGTCGAGCGAGCGTTCCGGATCGGACTCGGGCTCTGCGTCCGACTGCTCGTCGACCGGATCTGCTTCGCCACCGAACCCTCGCGGGACGCCTACCTCCGGCTGTCCTTCGTGCACCGGGTCGACCACGCCGTCGTCCTCGAACTCCAGGCGGCCCGACCACAGGCGTCCGGGCGCGTACCGCGGCGGGGTCGGGTCGCGTTCGTCGGTGTCCTCGAGGAGCGGAAGGGGCTGCGGTACCTGGTCCGAGCGTGGGAACGGGTCGAGCGGGAGCTCCCGTCCGCCGAGCTCGTCCTCGGCGGTGTCGGGGCGCTGGAGGACGAGCTCCGAGCATGGGCGGCTGCTCGTCCCGAGCAGCGGCGGGTGGTGGGCCGTCTCGGTCACGACGCCGTCCACGAGCTCATGGCCTCGGCCGACGTCGTCGTCGTCCCGAGCATCCCCTGGGGGCGCTCACGTGAGCAGGTGTGCCTCCCCGTGCTCGAGGGGTTGTCCAACGGGTGCACCGTCGTGGTCACCGACCAGACCGGGATCGCTGGATGGCTCCGGGAGCACGGGCACCACGTCGTCGACCTGCAGGACCGCTCGGACCGGTTCGTCGTCGGCCTCGCCGAGGCCCTGGCCCGGGCGGTGCGCGCGCCGCTCGACCGGTGCGCGGTCCTCGATTCCCTCCCGGACCAGTCCGGCGTCGTGCGGTCGAACCGGTACCTGCACGGTTGATCCCGCTGGTCGTGCAGACGGCCAGCGGGACCGGCGGCTCAGTGGGTGGAACGGAGCGGAGCGGCGGCGCGGTGCAGGCCGGCGACGAGCTCGTCGATCCGGGGGAGCACGCGGCGCGCGTCGTCATCGCTCTCGGCGCGGACGGCGCCGACCCGGGCCTCGTCGAGGAGGAGGCGCCACGGCTGGATCCGGTCGCGCACGCCCACGGCCGCGTTGTGGTCGCGGAACTTGTGCCCGGGCATCGCCGGGGCGGAGTCGTCGAACGCGATGTGGGCGGTCGGGGTGCCGAGGGCGTGGGAGAGGATCACCCCGTGCAGGCTCGAGCCGACGACGAACTCGGCCCTGCTGATCGCGTCGATCATCGCCAGTGGGTGCGTGGTCGGGCCCATGACGCGGTAGCCGGCGGAGGCGAGCGCACGGAGTGCCGCGCGGTGGTCCGGTCGCGCGTAGACCTGGAAGTGCGGGATGACGAGCCGGCCCGACCGACGCCGGCCACCCAGGCCCATGCCCCGGACGGCGAGGCCGGGGTCACCCAGCGGCAGGTCGGGGTGCAGGCCGAGCGCGGCCCGGACGATCGGCCCGCGGACGGCGAGTACCTGATCGCGTGCGGGGGCGATGTCGTCGGGGCCCAAGGTGTTCGAGCCGTCGCCGCTGCCGAGCACCATCCCGCGTCCTCCGTGCGCCAGGTAGGGCACGAGGACGGAGCCGATGCCGACCAGTTCTTCCCGGCCGAGCGGCGCCCACCGGACCGGCCTGCCCACGAGCTCCGGGAGGACGACCGCGTTCAGTTCGTCGCCGTGGTTCGTGAACGCACGGCCGATCGGGCTCGCGGTCCGGAGCCACGAGCCGGAGCGCTGACGGAGCTCGACCGCCAGCGTCCGGACGGACCGGCGCGGTGACCACCAGTAGGCGGGGACGGGTGCGCGCATCGGAGCCTCTTCTCTCGAAATACTGACATCTGTTATGTTAGTGTAGCATTCCCTTTCCGCCGACCGAGGAGACCGCGTGTCCCGCACACTCGCACCCGACACGACGCCCGTACCGCGCAAGCGTGGTCTGGCCGGCGACGTCCTCGTGACCGTCCTCGGTCGCGGGTTCGCCCCGCTCTCCGCGATCGCGACGGCGCCGATCATGGCCCACGCCCTCGGTGTCGACGGACGCGGTGCGGTCGCCGCCGTCACCGCGCCGCTGTTCCTCGCGACGACGGCCGCGACGTTCGGGGTGCCCGGCGCCGTCACCTACGCGATCGCGCGGAGCGTGGCGCTGCGCTCGGTGCTCGTCCGCGGGGTGCTGCTCATCGTCGCCGCCGGGCTGGTCGCGACGAGCCTCGTCCTGGTCATGAGCGAGTGGTCCGCGGCCGGCGACCCCGACCTGGCCGGCCTCATCCGCATCTCGGCGGCCGCCGTCGTGCCGAGCCTGGTCGTCCTGGTGCTGCAGGCGGTGGCGAGTGGTCGGCACCGCTGGGGCCTCGTGCTCGCCGAGCGGACCGTGACCGCCGGGGTGCGGCTGGTGGCCTTCGCGCTCTGTGCCGCGGCCGACGTGCTCACCGTGGAGGTCGCGGTCGTCGTCCTGGCCACGACCCCGGTGCTCGGAGGCGTCGTGTACTGCGCTCTGCTGACGCGGCGCGCGCCGGGACCCGACACAGCCCGGGCCGGGTCGATCACCACCGGCTCGATGACGTCGTACGGACTCCGGGTCTGGATCGGCTCGATCTCCGGTGTGCTGCTCTCCCGGATCGACCAGGTGCTCATGACACCGCTGGTCGGGGTCGGTGCCCTCGGGCTCTACGTCGTCGCGGCGACGATCTCGGAGATCCCTCGCGTGGTGTCCGACGCCGCACGGGACGTGACCTTCAGCGCGGACGCGCGCGACCGGTCGGACGAGCGCCTCGTCCGCACCGCTCGGCTGTCGTCCGCGGCCGTCGTGGCGATCTGCGCGCTCGGCGCCGCGAACCTGTGGTGGGCCGTCCCGCTCGCCTTCGGGCCGGGGTTCGCCGCGGCCGTTCCGGCCACCCTCGTCCTGCTCGTCGCGACGGCGACCGGCAGCGCCTCGAGCGTCGCCGGGGTCGCCCTCATCGCGCGAGGGCACCCGGGTGCCCGGAGCGCCGCGTTCGCCGCGTCGTGCGCCGTGAACCTCGGCCTGGTCCTCCTGCTCGTCCCGGCCTGGGGCGTGATGGGGGCCGCGGTGGCCACCGTCGGTGGCAGCGTGGTCCTCTTCGTCCTCAACTCCTGCTTCCTCTGGCGGTACCTGGACATCGCACCACACCGCATCCTCGGCCTCAGGCGGGGCGACGTCGACGCCTGTCTCGCGATCCTGCGCAGCCGGGGCGGTGGACGGCGATGACCGCGATCGCACCGGTGTCGCCGCGCGGGCCCCGTCCGGTCGGGGAGCTCGTCGTCGGCCTCGGCCTCCTCGGCGTGTTCATCGCCGGGACGATCCTGTCGACGGTCCTGCCCATGGCGCCCCAACTGGCCGTGGTCTGCACGATCCTCCTGCTGGTCCTCGTGGTCCCGGCGGCGTACCAGTCGCGTCGCGGCGCCGACATGTCGATCTTCCTGCTCGCGCCGACGATCATCTCCGCGTTCCAGAACGTGTACCTCCTGCCCGTCGTCGGACAGCTCACCGGCGGGCAGTTCCAGATCGTCATCGTCCTCAACTTCATCGACGCGGTCGTCCTGCTCGGGGTGCTCGCCTTCGTCCGACCCGAACGGTGTCCGCAGCAGTCGGGGATCGATCGACTCGTGCGGCTCGTCGCGGTGCTGGCCCTGGTGGTGACGCTCTACGGGCTGCTCTCGGCGGTGCTGTTCCGCGCCGACCTCACCTCGGCGCTGGCCGCCTACCGGAACCTCGTGACGCCGATGCTGTTCGTCCTGCTCGGCCTCGTCGGCGCGCGGTCCACCCGCGCCAGGAACTACCTCGGCGCCCTCTGCGCGCTCGCCGTGGTGGTCGTGCTCTTCGGGTTCTACGAACTCAACGCACCGGCCTTCTGGCAGAACGCGGGGCTGACACGGCTCTGGGATGCGAAGGGCATCGGCACCGCCGCGAGCACCGGGGTACCGGCGAACTTCTACTCGTCGGAACAGTTCGACGATCGCCCGGTCCGGCGGATGGTCGGCTCGTTCGCCGACCCGGTGAACTTCGGCACCTTCCTCTTCGCGGCGTTCGTGGCGGCTTGGGTGCTCCGCCGGTGGATCGTCGCCCTGCTCATGCTCGTCGCCATGGCCCTCGCGGTCAGCAAGGGCGGCGTGCTGACCGTCCTCGTGTTCGCGGCGCTGTGGACCCGGGTGTACGCCAACCGGGCCGTCCAGGTCGTGGCCGTCGTCGCCGTCGTCGCCGCCGGCGCTGTCGTCTACGGGTACACGGTGACCAACTCGACCGGCAGCACCGAAGCGCACATCGGCGGCTTCACGGCGGCCTTCACCGAGTTGCCGGGGCATCCGATGGGGCGGGGCATGGGCAACGTCGGCGTGCTCGCGAGTCTGTTCGACGACGGCTCGGGTTCCGAGGTGCAGGAGTCCGGTCTCGGGGTCACAATCGCACAGCTCGGCGTCGTCGGCGTGGTCGTGTACGGCTGGTTCTTCGTTGCCCTCGTCCGGGCCGCCGCGCGGATCGGGGACGAGCGACTGCGCCTGGCCGCCCTCGCCCTCACCGTCGGGTTCATCGCGAACGCGGCGTTCAACGAGGTCGCCATGAGCCCGAACTCCGCATCGCCCTACTTCGTCGCCATCGGGTTGTGCATCGGCGCGGGCGCTCTTCCGCGCACACGGGGCGCAATCCGGTTGACTGACATGTCACATTGCAATACCGTGGAAGCAAGCAATCGTTATGGAAACGCCTAGGAGACCTCGATGGACCTCAATGACATCATCCGCGTGCTGCAGCGTGGGTTCTGGTTGCTCGTGGTCGCCACCGTGCTCGGCCTCGGGGGCGGTGTCCTGGCGACGCTCATGGACACGCCGACGTACCAGGCGAGTGCTCGCCTCTTCCTCTCGGTGCAGACCGGGGAGACGAGTGCGGCGGGCATCGCTCAGGGGTCGAGCGCGGCGGCGGCGAAGGTGGAGTCCTACGCCGCGGTCGTGACGAGCCAACCCGTCCTCGGGCCCGTCGTCGAACACCTGGGGCTCGATGAGACACCCGGCGCGCTCGCCGCGGCCATCACGGTCACCGCGGGTTCCTCGCCCGCGCTGATGGACATCAAGGTGACCGACACCGACCCCGCCCGAGCAGCGCGTGTCGTGAACGCCGTCGTCGACCAGTTCGACGTCGTCGTCGCCGACCTCGAGCAGCCCCTGCCGGACGGGTCGAGCCCGGTGAAGATCACCACGCTGCGGGAGGCGACCGCTCCGACCACGGCGATCGAGCCGCGGCCGGCGTTCAACATCGGGCTGGGGTGCGTCGTCGGCCTCGCCCTCGGTGTCGGTGTGCTGTTCCTCCGCGCGATGCTCGACACCCGCCTCCGTACCGTCCAGGACGTCGCGTCCGCCGCGCACGGTCTGCCGATCATCGGGATGCTGGGGCACAACGCTGCGAACGACACCGCCCCCCTCGTCGTCCGGGACGAGCCCCGGAGCCCGCTCTCCGAAGCGTTCCGGGACTTCCGGACGAACCTCGCCTACGCGTCCACCGGCGACGTCCGGACGGTGACGATGATCACCTCCGCACTGCAGGGGGAGGGCAAGACGACGACAGCGGCGAACCTCGCGCTCGCGCTGGTGGAGAACGGCGCCCGGGTCCTCGTCATCGACGCCGACCTCCGCCGACCCCGGCTGGCCGAGGTGTTCGGCCTCGACAGCGCAGCGGGCCTCTCGGACGTCCTGGTCGGCCGCGCGGAGCCCGACGACGTGGTCCAACCGTGGGGCGCGGGCGGACTCCACGTGCTGCCGGCCGGCCGGATCCCGCCGAACCCGAGCGAGCTCCTCGGTTCCGAGACGATGCGGGTGCTCGTCGAGGACTTCGAGCGACGCTTCGACATCGTGATCATCGACGCGCCCCCGTTGCTGCCCGTGACCGACGCGTCGGTCCTCAGCGCGCTGTGCGGCGGGGTGGTGGTCGTGGCCGCTGCGCGGCGGAGCCGTCGTCAGCACCTCCGGGCCGCGCTCGACCGGCTCGAACGCATCGACGCGCGAGCCGTCGGGCTGGCCGTGACGATGATCCCCGTGCGCCGCGGCAAGATGTTCTCGGTCGGCGGCTACGGCTACGGCTACGGTGCGTACGAACCACGGCCGGATGCACCGCGTCTCGTGCTGGAGCCGCGACGATCGCGTCGCGCCCGGACGGCGACCCGCGGCTGAGCCACGGGACGACGGGGTGCTGCCGACGACGGTCGACGGCGCCTCGTCATCTCCGTACATAGGGATATTTTGTATCCGAAGAAGTCCGCTCCGGTGCCTCATCGGCCGTAGTGTCCGGGCATGCCCCTCCTTCGTCTTCCTCAACCACCCACGGCAGTCGGGCCCCGACGCGTCCGATGGCTCGCAGCCGTGTCACTGTCCGCGCTCGTCCTGAGCGTCGGGACGACCCTCGCTGATCCCGGTCCGGCCGACGCTGTCGGCGCGTGCACACCGGTACCGCAGCCAGTCATCCCGGAGGGCCTCCCGTACCGGACCGACTTCGGCGCGCCGCAGCACCTCGACTGCACCACCTCGAACGGCGGCCCGATCGACTTCGGCGAGCTCGCCGAACCGCCCGCCACGTCGCCCGCTGCCGACTCCGGCATCGACGTCATCGCGCACTGGTACCAGGGCTTCGGGCTCGAGGCGACGTTGACGGCCGGCAAGTGGAGCGGGTGGTACGACTGGAGCTGGAACGCCGCGTCGAACGCCGCGACGCCCGGCTCCCGGTACAGCTACGACCCGGCTCGCCAACCGCTGCTCGGCAACTACCGCGGGGACGACCCCCGGGTGCTCGGCTGGATCGCCCACTGGCTCGCGACCGGGGGAGTCCGCGCTGTCGCGTTCACCGACACCGCCGGCTTCACGACGGACGTCTGGGACCGGCCCTCCCCGTCGTGGGTCGTCGAGTACTTCGACAACACGCCGAACGCAGCAGCGCTCGACTACGTCCTGCCCATCGGGACGAAGGGCGATCCCGCCGAGATCCGCCGCCGGGCTGCCCAGCTCGTGGAGTTCTACGCGTCCCGACCCGGTGCGTACGTCGAGCGACGAACGGACGGGCAGCGCTACGCCGTCGTCAACGCCTGGGACCTCGAGATGCTCCGGGGTTCCTTCGACAAGTACAACGGTTCGAAGCGCACGGAGGCGTTCCTCGTCGGCCTCGCGAGCTGGTTCCGGAGCACCGGGAAGTTCGACGGGGTCACCGTGCTCGGGCGCAACGGCGGAGTCCTGGCCTCGACTGCCGCGTCGCGCCTGCGGGACCAGCACGTGAACGTCCACTTCGCCACCTACGAGGGCAAGTACGCCTCGTCAGCGACCGACTACGCCTCGTACGTGGCGAGCACGGACTACGACGCGATCGCGAGTCGACGGAACAGCGTGCTCGGCGTGTTCACGTCGCTCGACACCGCCTACCCGCACCCGTCGACGTACGCGATCACGGGCGCGACCCCGGAACTGTTCGCCCGTCAGGTGCGAGCAGCGCGTGAAGCGATCGTGCGGAACGACCTGCCGAAGATGCTGACCGTGTACAACGTCTCGGAGTGGGCGGAAGGTGGCCCCGGTCTCGTCCCGAACGCGCAGGACGGCTTCGGCTACCTCGAGGCGATCCGGACCCAGCCACCGATTCCCTGACGCTTCGCGGACACGCACCTCACGGACACACGGAAGGCGCGGACCCCATCGGGTCCGCGCCTTCTCCGTGCTCGGATCAGCGCTTGTTGAGGGTGTTCCGTTCGCCCTCGTCGGTGACCTTCGGGTCGCCGCCGTGGGTGAGCGCGTTCCCGTTTCCGAAGACGGTGATCGTCGCCGCCGACGCGGTGGTCACGGTGTTGTCGTTGCCCTCGATCTGCAGCGTCTCGACCGGGCCGAGCTCGATGCTCGAGCCGTTCGTGAGGACGTTGACCGTGGGGCAACCCTCCGGCAGCGTGATGTCGGTCACGTCGGCGGTGATGGTCGCGACGCCGTCGACGCACGCACCCGTGGGGGCCGTGTAGTCCGGGTCCGGCGTGGACGTGACGGTGGGTCGTGGCGTCGGTGTGCCGCCTGCGTCGACCTGCGCGGCAGAGCAGCCGGCGAGGGTCGATGCCGCGACGACGGCCAGGCCGGCGACGACGATCAGCTTCTTCATGTCGGGTTCCGTTCTCCGCAGGAGAGGGCTCCTGCGCGTGCAGGAGCCCTCTCGGTGGTGCTACTTGATGGTGATGGTGACGGGGTACGCGTCAGCGATCTGGCTGGCCGGGTTGGCCTTGTAGTAGATCGTGAACGTGTGGGTCCCGGGGGTGGTGATCGCGGCGGTGGTCATCGTCCAGGTGTTGCCCTGGACCGTGCCCTCGGCGCGCTTCTTCGAGTTGAGGAAGGCGGAGACGAGGCCGCCGTCCTTGCCCGTGCCGGTGAACGTGATCGGACCCCCGGGGACGGTGGCGCCGTTCGACGGAGTGCTGATCTCGAAGTCCTTGGCCGGCGGTGCGATCGTGAGGTTGAGCACCTTGCTGTCCGCGGTCTTCGAGCCGACCGGCTTGTGGAAGACGGTCACGTCGTAGCTGCCGTAGTTCAGCTCACCGGTGAGGCTCCACTGGCCGTTGGTGCCGACCGTGCCTTCCGCGACGACACGGCTGCCGCGGAGGACCTTGACGAGGCCGTTGCCGGCGCCCTCACCGCGGAAGGTGACCTGCTTGTCCGCGGTCTCGACCGTCGAGCCATCGGTCGGGGTGGTGACCTCGAACGGCTTCACCACCGCGCCGTCGGTGACGACGATGTGGAGCTTCTGCTGGACGGCACCCGAGGTCGGGGTCTTCTTGTAGTACGCGGTGAGGTCGTAGTCGGCGTAGTTCATCGTGGAGGTGAACTTCCACTGACCGTTGTCGTCGACCGTGCCCGTGCCGACCGTCTTGGCGCCGTGCTTGATCGTGACGATGCCGCCGGTGGTGCCGGTGCCCTCGAACGTGACCTGCTTGTCCGGCGCGGAGATCACCGCGTCGTTGGCCGGTGCGGTGACGACGAACGGGTTGTTCTGCTCGTTGTTCGTCACGGTGATGTGCAGGGGCTGCTGGCTGGTCACTGCCCCGGTCGGGTTCTGCTTGTAGTAGACCGTGAGCTCGTAGTCCGCGTGGTTCATCGTCGCCGTGAACTTCCACTCGCCGTTGTTGTCGACGAAGGCCGTCCCGATGTTGCGCGGGTCGTAGTTCACCGACACCTTCCCGCCGGGCTTGCCCGTCCCGGTGAAGGTGACCTGCTTGTCGTTGGTGCGGACGACCGAGTCGTTCTCCGGGCTGGTGACCGCGAAGGGGAACTGGGTCTGCTTGACCTCGATGTCGAGGGTCTTGCTGTCCTTCTTCACGCCGCCGATGAACTGGTCGAAGGTGACCGCGTTCTGGCCGACCTTGAGGTCGGTGACGGTGGTGGACCAGGCGCCCGTGGTGGCGTCGGCGGTCGCGATGACCGTGCCGTCGCGCTGGATCTGCGCGCCCGGCGTCGCGTGGCCGGAGATCGCAGCAGTGCGTGCGACGTCATCGACACTGTCGACCTTCGCCGTGAGCGGGGACTCTTCCTGCGCCTTCTCGATCGTGAAGGACAGGTTCTGCTGCGTGCGGAGGTCGCCCTTCGTGATCTGGGTGACGACCACGTCGTGCTTCGCGTAGTCGAGGTTCGACGATGCTCGGACGCTCCACGCGCCGTCCTTGACGGTGGTCGTCGCGACGAGCACGCCCGCCTCGCGGATCTCGATCGTCGCGCCGTCCGTGCCGGTACCGGTGAACGTCGGGCGGACGTCGTTGATGGTCGAACCGTTCTCCGGGCTCGTGACCTCCAGGCCGGTGTTCTGGCCGTAGTCGAGCTCGACCGAGACCGGAGCGGACTCCGCCTCGCCGGACGGGGTCTGCGTCACGGTGAACTGGTGCTTCCCGCCGACCGACGGTGCCGGCACGTCGAACGAGTACTCGTTCTCGCCGTTCGCGGTCGTCGTGGCGATGACCTTGCCGTCGGCGTCGTAGAGCTTCACGGTTGCACCGCTCTGCGCCGCGCCGAAGATCGTGGCGAGCGTGGTCACGTCCTCGTCGAACGCGCCGCGGGCCGTGAGGTCCACGCTGTCGTTCTTCTCGATCGTGATCTTCGAGTTGCCCTCGACCGAGAACGCGCCGTGCGTGGTGGTGCCGGTCACGGCGAAGCCGAGGTTGCGGGTTCCGATCGCAGCGTCCTTCGCCGCGGCGAGCTTGCCGGTCCAGCGTGCCTCGGAGTCGGCAGCGAACGCGGTGCCCGCCGTGGTCGTCCCGGTGAAGGTGCGTCCGTCGGCCGTCACGGTGCCGGTGACGTCGAGGCCCGGGGTGGTGACCCAGCTGCCGCCGGCGACCTTGTAGGCGCCGGAGAGCTTCGTCATGTCGGCCGGGAACGTCGTACCCGCCGGAGCGGTCGCAGTGACCCGCGTGGTGCCCTCGAGTGTGGTCGCCTTGTCGGCGCGCATGCCGAACGCGACGTTCTCCTCTTCGCCCTGCGTGATGGAGGTGGCGTGTCCGACACCGGCCGCGAGGAAGCCGCCGTTCTCGACGACGACGATCGTCAGGCGCTGGTCATCGATCTTCTTGGACCCGACGAACTGCTCCACGAGCACCGAGTTGGATCCGACCGACAAGCCCGTGACCTTGCCGACCCAGGCGCCGGCATCGGTCGCGGTGGCGATGACTTCGCCGTCGACCTTGATCTGCGCGCCCGGGGTGGCCGAGCCCGTGAGCGTGGCCTCCTTCTTCGCGTGGTCGATGGACAGGACCTCCGCCGAGAGCGGGTTCGTCGCCATCTCGGTGACGGTGACGGCCGAGTTGCCGGAGAAGGTGAAGGCGCCGTGGTTGCTGGTGCCCGCGCCGGAGAACGCCATGTTCTGCGATCCCGCGGTGGTGCCCGCGACGACGTCGATGCCCCAGCGGATCTGGTGACCGCTGTGCAGTGCGAAGCTGCCGCCCGGCGTGGCCATGGTGCCGGTGAACTTGGTCCCGTCAGCATTGACCGTGCCGGTCATCGTCAGGGAGTTGCTGCTGGCCCAGGACCCGTCGACGGGCTTGTACTCGCCGGTGAGGGTGGTCTGCCCGGCGGCGAACCTGCTGCCGGTGGGCGCGTCGACGGTGATGGTGGTGTCGGTCATCGACGTGATCGTGCTGTTGACGCTCGCGCCGAAGTTGACCGTGCCGGTCTTGGTCGCCTCGATGCTCTTCGGGAAGCCGACGCCGGCGGTCGCGAAGCCGCCGTTGGCGGGCGCGGTGACGGTGACGGCGGAGTTGCCGGAGAAGGTGAAGGCGCCGTGGTTGCTGGTGCCCGCGCCGGAGAAGCCCATGTTCTGGGCGCCGGTGGTGGTGCCGGCGGTGACGTTGATGCCCCAGCGGATCTGCCCACCGCTTGCGATGTTGAACCACTGCCCGGTCGGTGCCATGGTGCCGGTGAACTTCGTCCCCGCGGCGTTGACCGTGCCGGTCATGGTGAGCGAGTTCGAGGTGTCCCAACTGCCGCCGGCGGGCTTGTACTCGCCGGTGAGGGTGGTCTGGCCGGCGACGAACTTGCTGCCACTCGGAGCGTCGACAGTGATCGTGGTGTTCGACATCGACGTGATCGTGTTGTTCACCGTGGCACCGAAGTTGACGGTGCCGGTCTTGCTCTTCTCGATGCTCGTCGGGAAGCCCACACCGGCGGTCGCGAGACCCCCGTTGCCGACGCCGGGCGCCGTGACGGTGACCGCCGAGTTGCCGGAGAACGAGAACGTTCCGTGGTTGGTCGTGCCCGCGCCGGAGAACGACATGTTCTGAGACCCCGCGGTGGAGCCGGCGACGACGTCGATGCCCCAGCGGATCTGGTGACCGTTGCGCAGTTCGAAGCCCGAACCCGGCGTCGCCATGCGGCCCGTGAACTGGGTGCCCGCGGCGTTCACCGTGCCGGTCATCGTGAGGGAGGTGCTGCTGGCCCAGGAGCCGCCGGACGGCTTGTACTCACCGGTGAGGGTGGTCTGGCCGGCGGCGAACTTGCTGCCGCTCGGAGCGTTCACCGTGACGGTGGTGTTCGTCATCGACGACACCGTGGCGTTCGCGCTGGCGCCGAAGTGCACCGTGCGCCGCTCGGTCGCCGGGATCGTCGCCGGGAACCCGAGGCCCGCCGTCGCGAACCCGCCGTTGTCAGCGCTCGGCGGGCTGATCGGGGACAGGTCCCCGATCATCGGCCACCCGGTGGCGTTGGTCACGAATCGGTGATATCGCTTAATGCCGTCCGTGTACGAGCGGATCTCGCCAATCAACCCCGCCCCGTACGCCCTGAGCTTGTTACTGTCGAGCTTGAACTTGGAGTCATTGTTCGAGCAAGACCCCGCGGGAATCATGGCTGGAAAGCCGGCAAGCGTGAACGTTGTCATGTTGACGCAGCTGTCGGTGCTGACGCGGAATCGGTACCAACCGTCGCTGGTCTGCTCCGGGGTGTAGCGGACCGCGGCGGCCAACGCGGCGGCTTCTGTCGCGTGCTGCGCGTATTCGTACTGATCGAAGCTTTCGCCGCCTGCGCGAAGTTGCAGGCTGTAGAACCTACTACCGTCCTTGAAGGCGAGCGGCATCGGCGCGAGCGCCTGCGTGCCCATCTTCGCTGAATTCGCCTGCGGCTCGGGGGCCGCCACGGCCGCAGCCGAGCCGAAGCTCAGCCCCGAGACGACGGTCGCCGCTGCGAGTGCAGCAGCTCCGGCGCTCTTGAGTGTTTTGCGCATGGTTGTGCTTCCTGTGAGGGCACCGCCGGCGCATGTGCGGCAAGACGGTGCGATCGAGAGGGGAGGTACGGGCCATGCGGCAGAGCGCTGCAGGCCGATACACCAATACTAACATGCGAAATATTGAACGAGGAAGTGCCAACTCCGGAAAGCCGGATCACACAAACCTGCGCCATTCGGACGCAACTTTCAGCTCCCTGAGTTGACGTGCCTCCGGTCCGGAGTAGAGTTGAGTCCATCGGACGCAAGTCCGCAGACTTCAGCAAGACCCGCACCAACAGAAGGAGCGCACACACATGGGACGTGCAGTAGGCATCGACCTCGGAACCACCAACTCGGTCGTCAGCGTGCTCGAAGGCGGTGAGCCCACGGTCATCGCCAACGCCGAGGGCCTCCGCACGACGCCGTCGATCGTCGCCTTCACCAAGGACGGCGAGGTGCTCGTCGGCGAGACCGCCAAGCGCCAGGCCGTCACGAACGTCGACCGCACCATCGCCAGCGTCAAGCGCCACATCGGCACCGACTGGACGACGGACATCGACGGCAAGAAGTACACGCCGCAGGAG
>Ga0153989_1000175_pt1 | contig 16560 bp, 11 predicted proteins | sample TSNC073MetaG_FD_104701 | JGI IMG/M metagenome (GOLD analysis project Ga0153989, IMG submission 104701) | Attine ant fungus gardens microbial communities from North Carolina, USA - TSNC073 MetaG | ecosystem: Host-associated > Fungi > Mycelium > Unclassified | place: USA: North Carolina, Jones... | reverse complement strand
GACCACCACAATTATGTATTTAAGGACTGTATATCTAAGGATAAACCTCAGACTTAATAACATCTTTTGCTACTATCTAAAATTTACTTTTTTGAGCCTTTTGATTATTAAATCATCAACTCACAAATCAGTAAGTGGCTATTTGTGATAGCTCCAGTACAACACCCACTTAGAGTAGATGCTCCTCATGGTCTCTAGTCTAGGGAAAAAAGACCTGATACTGGGCTACCTTTGGCTTAAGGACCACAACCTGGAGGTTGACTGAAAAAGAGGTGAAGTACTGATGACCTGTTGTCTGCCTTATTGCAAGGGGTGTCAAATGCTATGAAGAGAATACACTGCATAAAAGAAGCAAGAAGTCCAAGCAGTAAATGCCTACTAGAATGGAGAGTTGCCTGTGCTGGTAGAAGACACCAACAAGAAAGAGTCCACAATTGGAACCAATAGATAGGACTGGGAGCTCAGAGACAGATTGTTTATAATATAGCTACTACTAGACTCTCTGACCAAGGAACTCTGAGCTATAGCTACAGCTTCTCAGTGCTTAGCAGAAGGAGCTTGTGGTAGTGCAGAAGCCCAAGCCATCCACAGTCCACTGCCTAACTATGTCTTGGGATTTGAAGCCATGTTCACTAAGGAAGACTTCAATACTCTCCCAGAGCATTACTATTGGGACTATACCATAGAGCTCCTCCTAGGCTTAGAACCCAAGTCATTTAAGATATATCCCTTATTTCTGGTAGAAAAGAAGAAGCTCAATACCTTCCTGGAAGAGAATCTATGGACCAGATGTATTAGACCTTCTAATTTCCCTATGGCAGCTCCAGTGTTCTTTATCAAGAAAAAGGATAACTCTCTCTGTTTTGTTCAGAACCACTGAACACTTAATTCCATGATAATTAAGAACAAGTACTCTCTTTCCCTGATTTCTGAGCTTATCTCTCAACTTTGTAGAGCCAAGTACTTTACCAAACTTGACATTAGATGGAGATTTAACAATGTATGTATCAAGCCCAGAGATAAGTGAAAGGTAGCCTTCCATACTAACCATGGTCTGTTTGAGCCCCTTATGATATTTGTTGGTATGACTAACAGTCTAGCCACCTTCTGGACAATGATGAATGACATCTTCTAGGATCTCATTGTGGAGGGTATAGTAGTTGTCTACCTAGACAACATTCTCATCTTCACTAGGTCTATAGAAGAACATACATGAGCTGTTCAGAGAGTACTGGAGATCCTAGCTGAGCATAAGCTGTTCCTGCATTCCAAAAAGTACAAACTCCAAAAGAAATAGATTAAATATCTAGGACTTGTCATCTTAGAGAATAAAGTCTCTATGAACTCCATCAAGGTTGCTAGAATCTACAAATGGCCAACTCCAGAGAACTGGATGGACATCAAAGCCTTTCTCAGGTTTATCAACTTCTATAGGAGGTTTATCCAAGGCTTTCCTATGATAATATACCCCCTCTTTAACCTCATCTGTTCTAACTAGGCCTGGACATAGACCAATAAGAAGCAGCAGGCCTGTGATGACCTTAAGATAGTGGTGACCTTTGCTCTAGTACTAATATTATCTCAGGACTTGGACCCCTTTAGGATTGATGAGGCCAATATGTTATCGATAGGCAGTGAATGCTCTTAGTGATCACCCTAGATAGATGTTCAAGAAGAACTTGATGGAGTTCTTCATTGGATTGGACTCTTACTTATACTATTTTTATAGTGGCTGTACTACTAGTCCACAATCACATGTTCTTCCAGAATGTTCTGTGATCACTTGACCTTGTCATGTGACCTTAGTTCCCATACTATTTATATCTCAATCCCATTGTACATCTTGAGATTCTGGATCAAGTGTTCAAATGCTTGGGAACTTATTTCCTTTTTGGGGCTCTTATAACACAATAGCTCTGACTTTGCTATAGGAGCAGTCTTATCTCAGCAGTCTCTAGTAGATGGAAAATGGTACCTGGTAGCCTTTTATAGCAAGTTCCTGTTTCTGGTAGAGTATAATTACAAGATCCACAATAAGGAAATGCTGGCTATTATCCATGTCCTGGAAGAGTAGAGGCATTTCCTTGAAGAAGTAGTTTATCTGGTAGAGATATAGATAGACCACAAGAACCTGGAGTACTTTATGATAGTCAAGAAACTTAATAGAGTTCCTCTTAGATATGGGCTACTACTTATACCTTTTACACATGGTCTGTGCTACTAACCCTAACCTACTAATAATCTAATAGAATCTACTAGAATGTTCCTTGATATGTGATCTGTGTGATATGACTAATCTTGTAACCAAATTGTTATAGGGAAAAAATGTGATGGATTGTGACAGATGTGACAGGTTATGTGATCCTGATCATGTGACTCCCCTTTTATCTAATTAAAAGAAAAGAAAAGTAAAAGATAAAGGATTAAAGGAATAAAAGTTATTATGGCCAAGGTAGTTTATAACACTTCTGTCCTTCTACCTGAGGCTTGTACTATCATACTCCACTTACATTAACTACAGGGTATATTTTAATAGAACTTGGTAATTCTAATTCTATAGCATTGGTTGAGATAATTTCTTTTACTTTGTATAGGCCTACAAACTATTCTGTTAACTTCTCTGATTTCCTTTCTATCATCTGCCATTTTAGGTTCTTTGTACTCAACAGCACTAAGTCCCTGACTTTATACTCCTCCCCTTCTCCTTACTTCCTGTCTGTGTACTTCTTCATCTTCTCCTATACTTTTCCTAATACCACTTTTGCTTCTTTCTGAATTTTCTTCATTCTTTCCACAAACTTCTCTGCTACTTCAAACTTCCCCTTTCTTCTTTCTTCAAATCCCATTCTTGGATCCTGACCATAATTCATCTTGAAAGGGAATGCTTTTATAGCTAAATGAAATTTGTTATTATATGCAAATTTGGCAGTTCCTAACCAGTCTGGCCATTGCTCCTGTCTATGATCAATAAAGACTTTCAGATATTGTTCTAGCTCCTGATTGATCCTCTCCATTTGCCCATCCATTTGAGAGTAATAGGCTATTGACAGTTTTGTCTGAATCCCTAACAACTTGCTCAATTCCCTCATCATTCCTGTTACAAACTGCACCTCTCTATCCAATATGATACTTTCTGGAAGGCCATGCAATTTCCAGATATGATCCCTGAATAACCTAATAAGTCCCTTTGCCAATTTTTTCTCTATAGTTGCTATAAAATATACCATTTTACTAAATTGGTCGCAAATTACTAAAATCACATTGTAACCCTGAACTAAAGGTAGTTTTGTAATGAAGTCTGCTGAAATGTAGCTCCATGGTTTCTCTGGGATTGCATTGGACATCAACTTTCCTGCTGGAGCCTTGCTTCTGTTCTTGTAATGTTAACAAGCATCACATCTATCCATATACTTTCCCACTTCCTTTGTAACTTCCAGCCACCAATAATTTCTCATGACCAGTTTGGTTGTCTTCTATTTTCCCCTATATCCTCCTATTGGCATATTATGATGTAACTATATCACCTCCCCCTTTAGTTCTCTTTCTGGCATATAGATTTGTCTCTCCTTCATGACTATTCCCTCCTCTATTGTCCATTCTTCATCCCTCAGCATTTTTATCTCTGCTTTCTTTAGTTTTTCTACTGCTTTAATCTATCACAAATGGCCACTTACTGATTTGTGATTGGTTGATTTAATAATCAAAAGGCTCAAAAAAGCAAAGTTTAGACAGTAGCAAAAGATGTTGTTAAGTCTAAGGTTTATCCTCAGACATACAGTCCTTAAATACATGATTGTGGTGGTCTATGTACTAGAACGGTCTACCACATGATCACTATCTATTGTTCTACATATAGGAGTGCTATTGTTCTTGAAATAGAAATAGCCTAACTATCTTAGGGCAGTTCTTTGTTCTATTCAAGGACAGATGATAATCTATGAATAAAGATCAGTGTCATGTGCAAATATTGAGGATCTTGTATCTCCATGGGATCTTATTGCCTTGGGTTCTATTTATACCTGAAAGAAGCGCATTGAAGAGAACTTCATGATGGTCATTGAAGCAAACAATTATATTAAGTAGTTCCTGAGATATCAGTAATTTAGTGTTTGGTGACTTGGTGATCATCAACTGATCTGTTGATAACTTAGTGAATACTGATTGTCTTGAGACATTTTTGGTATTGTTTGAAAGGTCTTCTTAAGGGCTTTTAGTGGCTATTTAGATTGTTGAAATCAGTCAAGTATTCCTGAAGTTATAGTCTGAATGAAGTTTGTGACATAACTACTCTTTCATCCCCTTTCTGTGCTTTTCTAATCCTATCTCTTAGATTGTCTTCTCCTACCAGTGTTTCCATTCTCTTTATCTATTCTGGCTTTATCAATGTTTGATCCTTATTATCATTCTCTACCCCTTCTTGCCAATCCAGTCTCCTGCTCAATCCATCTGCCTTTCCCATACTCTTTTCTGGAATGTGCTTCAAGGTGAAGTCAAATCAAGATAGGTATAATGTTCATCTAGCTTGTCTTTGGTTTAACTTCTGGCTAGTCATAAAGTACTGGAGGTTTTTGTAGTCTGTCCAGATTTAGAACTTTACTTTTGCTCCCTGTGACATGTGACATGTGACATGACATGTGATTCTTTCCCACACTCCTTCCTTGTGTAGTAAGTCCAAATAAGAAAATTAAATAAAATTAAATAATAACTTAGCTGTTTTGCCAAGTCATAACATCTATCTCCTACCTTTTCTCTCTGTTAATGTATTACAAACTTTATTCAGACCTAACTTCAGGAATACTTGACTAATTTTAACAATCTCAATAGCCACTGAAAGCCCTTAAGAAGACCTTTCCAACAATACCAAAAACATCTCAAAGCAATCAGTGTTTACCAAGTTATTAGGAGATCAGTCAGCAACCACCAAGATACCAAACACTAAATTACTGATATCTCAGGAACTACTGGGCATAATCATTTGCTTTAATGTTTACTGTGAATTTCTTCTCAATATACTTCTTTTGGCCATAAATAGACCCCAAGACAATAAGATCCCATAGAGATAAAAGGTTCTCAATGTTTGCATATATATTAATCTATTATCCATAGATTATTATCTGTCCTTGAATAAACTAGAAGTAACAGTAAGTCTCAGTTGTCACCCAATGTGGTAAATGACTAAGGTACAAAGGTCCACAAAAAACTGTTTATATGAGAATGGAATCATAATATAGGTAGGAAAGAAAAGGACATCATCAACTCATTGGTTCACTTTAACACTTCCCCTGGACCATTGTAGTTGGTGGATTGTCATGCTTGAGATACATAGTCAACTTCTGAATAGTGTCACATGGCAATGGCTTTGTGAATATATCTGTGAGGTTATCTAATAATAGAATGTACTTAAACAAAACTTTCTCTTGAGCAGTATATTCTTTGACAAAATGGTACTTCACATTGATGTGCTTGGTACATTTGTGGTTTTTATTATTAATACTGTTTGAGATTGATCTATTATTATCTACCCTGATTTTAATTGGAGATTTGATAGGTAAACCAATTTCATTGAAGAACTTTGTTAACCATAGCACTTGGGTTGTTGCTCTAGTAAATGCTATATACTCTGCCTTGATGGTTAACAGTGTTACAATCTCTTGTTATTTGCTCTCCCATGAAACAGGATCTTCAGCCACTATGAAAATATTTCCTTCTGTTGATTGGCATATATTCTTGCAACCAGCATAGTCTGAGTTGATATACCCAACAGGATTAAAGTCTTCTCTACCTTGATATACCAACTCATAGTATGTTGTTCCTCTAATATAAGCAAGAGCATGTTTAAGAGCCAACTAGTGCTGTTTCCCTGGGTTGTTGTCATAATTGTGACCCATAGCATAGCCACTTCCTAGACAACCACCATGGCTGACATAATCATTCCATGAATTATTAGTATAAGTAGAGTTAGTAGTGGTTTTCTTCCTTAGCTTGTTCTCAACTTAGTATTCTGAGTCTTTATCAATCAATTTCTCTTATCCTTAATCCTCTTTCACCTACTAAGTGGAGTACACTGGTTCATGTAAGGGCAACATCAGACTCAAGGCCAGAGGTTATACTGGAAAGCTAGTAAGAGTCCCAGAAGCTAGGATAATATTTAAGTAAAGATAGATCTACCAATACAGGCTCCTATATATACTACTGGAGGCAGTCTGTATACAATCACATGAGCACTAACACAGCAATACCAAACATTCCTAATATAGTTACAGGCTATAGACTGAGTACAAACTAGACTGAAGAGAGACAGAGAAGAGTGAACATGTGCTAAGAGATCCAGACTCTAGATAAGAATAGATCCATCAACACTTACTAAGCACACTCCTAGAGTGTCCCCTTACAGTTCAGGTGCTGCTCAGGTTGGGAATCAGACTTGACTGGTAGTCCAGGCTTGACAGTTGTGAGTGAGACAAGAAAAAATGTTAACAGTATAAGAGAGATCTAGTCAAGTAGCTACCTATAGCCACATTAGTGATCCCAAAGCCTTGTAATAAGGGATATTTTTCATCTCCTTGGCTTCTTGGGTTGTAGTGAGACAATTGTCAGATGATAACATAAGTCCTAGTAGAAGTAGAGTCAAAACCAGTATATATTTAGATATGTTAAATCTATCAAGCATCTGTTCACAGTATGCCTTTTGAGATAACATGATGTTGCCAGTAGCTGGGTCCCTATTGACACATATTCCTAATATGAGTTTCACTTTCCCAAGGTCCTTTATTTCATAGCTGGTCTCAAGTTGATTTTTAGCTAGAGTTTTGCCCTCCAAAGTAAATAAAACCCCTAGTATATCATCAGTCTAGGTAGATGTTAACATGAATTCATTTTCAAAGACACATGAGTAGATTTGAGGGTCAGTCTTTGATTTATAGTATCTATGTCCTTCAAATGTTCTGTCTAAGTTTTTAGCCCAGTTATAGGCCTCTTGCATTGTTCCATATAGTGTCTTGTTCAATTCCCACACATACTCATCTCTCTCTTCCTCAAATCCTCTCAGCTGCTTCATGAACACCTCAAAGTACTATCACTGTTCAAAAATGCTAACACAAAGTCAACCTGCCAAAGTCAAAGTCTTCTTGAAGCAGCAATGGCACATATCAAGTGTACTGATTCTAATCTCACTACTAATGCATATATCTCCTTGTAATCCTCCCCAATGACTTGTATATATCCCTTTGCTACTGTTTGAGCTTTCTGCTTTTCCAAACTACTATTCTCCTTCTATTTTATTGCATATAGCCATTTTGATCCTATTATATTCTTTTCTTCTGGCCTGAGTACAATGTCAAATACATTTTGTTCCCTGAGTATCTCCAACTCCTTTACCATTGGTTCCCACCAAAGATCTGGTCACTTTATTACATTATTGTATGATTTTAGTATTTAAGTATCTACATTAACAACATTCACATTTGGCCTACTGAGATATTCAAGGGAGTCTTTCAGTCAGGCTAATGGCTTTGGTTCTCTATGAGTTTATCTGGTTGCTAATGGTAATTCATTCACTTGTTTGGTTTGCATGTTGTTTTGAAGTTCAGATGTTAGTTGTGAAAAAGTTGTCTTTCTGTGTAATTCAGTACTTGGTAGTGGTCTTGGTGCAATACCATGGTCAAGAGTGGTGGATTCAGTTGTAGCCTCAGGTATATGTTCCGATGTTGAGGAAGTCAATGGTTCAATATATTCATATATGTTGGTATTGTTGGAAGTAAAGATTTGGTGGGGTTGTTGGATAAAGTAAGTGTCACCTTCTTCAAAGATGACATCACATGATTTGTAAAAAGCACCCATACTTCTCTCTAATATCTTGTATGCTTTGTGACTAAAATAACCTATTAGAGAGACTTTAACTGATCATGGTGATAACTTTGAAATGCTCAGATCAAGAGGAACATGCATATATCTGATGGTCCTGAATGGTCTAAGATGTGAAACACTCTGACATCGTCTAAACCATGCTTTAGCTGGTACTATATTGGGTTGTCAAAGTGATGGTATGAAGTTTTTGACATAAATAACACTTTGAATTGCATTAGCCCAATATTTTGGAGGAATACCCAACTTAGCCAGTATAGTTCTGATACTATCAAGCACCATTTGCATTGCCTGCTCAGCTACCCCATTTTGCTGGTAGGCATAGGGAGTTGTGAGCTTAAAAATCAGCCCCTGACTCTTTTAGAAAACTTCCTACAACATGTTAAACCATTTCTTCTCTATGTCCATCCTCATATGCTTAAGCTTCCTCTCTGTTTGACATTTAGCTTCAATTTGATAAGCCTTTAACACTACTAATGTGGTATCTGATGATTTGGTACTAAGGAAAGCAATTGTACAATATGAGGAGAATTCATTAGTTAACAGCATGAAATAGTTAGCTCCACTAGCCAATCAGATGAATGCCACTAGCATGATTAAATCAAGATTTGCAATATACAACTTCCCCCTTCATGTTACCAATAAGAACTCAATTCCCTCCTTTGACTTTACCATAGCCTTGTCAACATCAAGATTCATTGTCACTCCCTTTTTGCTTAACTTTGATATAGATATGAGGTTTGATTGGAGTCCAGGAGTATGAAGTGCATCCTCAAAAGTGATTTTTCTGCTAACTCCATTTATGGTACAGTTCACATCAACATTTTCTCTTCCAATGATTGCAAACATTGAGTTTTTGCCTGCTAATAATCTATTTTGGTGTCAATCAAGATTTGTATAAGTAGAAAAGGCCTCTTGATTAGTGAAACAGTGATCACTAGCTCTGGAGTCAATCAATGTAAGCATATCAATGTCTCTATTCCACTGATAATATGCAATAATAGGTTCTGTGATAGCTTCAGGTATGGTATTAACTACTTCCACACCCCCTGTTCCATGTTCTAAATTGTTTTCATAATTAGAACTAGTAGATGGAACATCATTAGGTGGACAATTTGCCACAGGGGGTGGAGTAGCTACCTTGAGGTGTGTATCATCCATAGTCATGAATGCATATGTATTATCATTGTTATTTGGATTTTCAGCAACATTTGCAAGAGCCTTTGGTTTATAACCTCTCTGGTACATATGAGCTGCACTTCCTCTAACTCCTTCTCTCTTTTCAAAATCAGGTAGAAACTGGCCTTTTTTCTCTTCTCTGGACCAATAGTACATATCTATAGTATACCCTTGTCAATTGCATTTTGGATTGATACAAATTAATTGGCTGTGATTTCATTGCATAGAGTTTGAAACTTGTAGGGCTGTGATGACTTTTTCTGGTTTCTTGATATTGTTCATCTACCAAGCTTATAACTTTGCAATAACAACACTCAACAATTTGTGCTTAAAGACATTTGCAATAACCAAATCCCAAGATGGCGGTAAGGAATTAAGAATAATGGCAATAAAGTTCTTTTCAGATATTTTGGCTCCTACTGATCTCACATAGGATAACTTGTTTCATAAAAGAGTAATATACACTATAAAGTCTCTACTCTCATCAAGAGTAATTGCTCTCAATACTTTCTTAGCATTCAGCTGTTTGATTGACAATGCTGCTTCATAAGTGGCCATATAGGATGCCCATACATCTGCTGTGGTTCCAGTTATATCAATCTCCAAGCCAGTTGGACCTTTTGTATTAAATAATAATAGCATTTTCACCCAAATATTGCAACTTTTCTATTCTTTGGATGTTGGATTAGACCAGTCACATGGAGTTTTAGGAATTGTTGGAGTGATTTGTGGTAATGTGGGCAATGGGGTGATACTAGGAGAAGCTGGGGATTTTGCTGTAGTTATGATCAATGAATGTTGGTTTTAGAGTAGATTGATGATAGAACCATTGAGGTAACCTTCCAGTCCCTTTGATTCAATGACTATTAATATGCTCTCCTTCCAGGCAGTCCAGTTTATTCCATCAAACTTGTCATATTCTGCAAAAGTAGGGAGACCTGTTGATATCATTTTGGTCATATGCAATGTCAAGAATTATGAATATATGCATTAGCAAAGTGATTGTATGCAGTGGTAATAAGAAGCACAATGTTTGTACACTGATATATGTATTGGTATTAAACTTTAAGGCACAGGACCCATAACCAACTAGAAGTAACAGTAAGTCTCAGTTGTCACCTAATGTGGTAGACAGCTTTATTGCATTATCTAGAAGTAATAGTAAGTCTACATACTATGGTGAGTAACTATGATAATACAGAGAATAGAGGACAAAAACTCACCTCAGTCATCACCTGATGTGGTAGACAGCTGAGGTACAAAGGGGCATAAAAAACTATTTATATAAGAATAGGATCATGATATAGGTAGAAAAGAAAAGAATGTCATTGACTTGTTGGTTCACTTCGACAGAATAGAACAAAGAACTGCTCTAAGATAATTAGATTATCTCTATTTCAAGAACAATAACACTACCATATATAGAACAATAGGTAGTAATCATATGATAGTCTGTTCTGGTACACAGATCATCATATTTATGTATATAGGAACTGTAAGGTCTGACTTCCTCTGGCTTGAGGGCTTCCAGATATTAACCTTGCTACCTTCCAATAAGTTATGCTGAGTTACCCAGACAAGGTAGCCTTTCAATGGATAGATGAATTGAATGCCAGATGAGAACAAACTAAGGGATTACAGTAACTCTAGCTATTAAATACTGATCACTGGTCAATAATTAGTAAATGAATTATGTCAGCAGCTAGCTGGTGACTAATTCCTGTCAGGGCTATGACAGAAACTCTCTGTCTGAGAATTAGACCTTAGACTTAACCATATCTTTTGTCACTTATCTAACTTTGCTTTTTTGAGCCTTTTGATTACCAAATCAACTAGTCACAAATCAGTAAGTGGCCATTTGTGATATAATGACTATGGGTGGTGAATAGGCTCCAGTCTTCTGGCCTAGTATTAGGTCTTATAGGATAGTAGATAACTTTATTACATTGAATACTGGATAAAGTTGCTTCATTGAGCATGGCAATTTCAGATAGTAGATGGGTCCAACTTGTTGTTCTACTATGAAAGGACCCAGTCTTCAGCATGAGAGTTTCTGAGAGGGACATATAGTCCAAATATCTGAGGTATCTAGAAATACCTTTTTATATATTATCTGAGATATGGTCACATGATTCTGTTAACAGTTTGACAACCAATCAACAAAGTCAGGTGATAGCACATGATCCCTGACAAATAGCTAGCAAATAAACTATTCAAATACTATATTATTCTGTTTGGCTTACTGTTTGTCCATTTTCCCACATAATTACATAGTTCTTTTTCGAACCTGGACTCTTGAGTCGAAACATAATCACATAATATTTTTAAAATTTCTACTAATTTCCTTATCAAGCTATTTGATGATCAACATGAAGATGCTAAGTATGCAAATAGTTTTTTTGTTTACTGTATATACCACATTCTCTTCCTACTCCTAAAATTTCCTCACTTTTGGACAATATTCCACTACTCTGAAATATGCAACCAGGGGATTGAGGCACAGCACACAAGCTAAGCCCAAGGTCATTTCCTATCTTTTTTGTTGTTACCTACACTCCACTCCAGATATTGACATCATCACTGGAATGGAGAGTGGTTTCTTTTCTCCTTTAGTACCATACTTGTTACTCCTGTGTCACTTTCTGGACTCTGGAGTGTGCTTTCATTTAATTCATAGTAGATTCCCAGTTTACTTCCTCCTTTCCCACACTACTTCAGACACTACCTGACATTTCCAGAAACAAGGGTAATACTTATTTGAGAACAGAACTAGAGACTAAAATTTGAGAGAAATCAGAGAGCAGAAAGAAAATGGAGTTTAGCCTTGGCACTAGATGAGTAGTTCAATATAGAGTGGTTACAATGTCAGAAGAGGACGTCATCATTGTATCGGCACCACAACAGTCGTTTGGCCTAGTGTCCTATGCCATTCTATTCCAATGCACCTCAGTCATCAATTTACTCAGTTGACGACTGAGACTTACTGTGTAAAAAATGATTTGTGTGAACACAGTGTAATATAGAAACTGGGTAATTGTCACGCTCCCTCAGTTCAGACTCTTCCCTGTCATTGGGAGGGTACGATCATGACGGTCCGCTTCAACATCGTGGTATCATAAGTTTGCATTGTATGATGAACCAAACAGCGGTGTCAGCCAAGTGTATTGACAACCTCAAGAGACATTGTATGAGTAGTCACCCGGAATTGGTCTTTTCAGTGAATTTCCGTCCTGGAAACTCATATGCTATTGTTACATGTTAAATACAATGGGCATCATCGTATTAACTTGAAGTATAAAACAAGTCCAATGAGTGCTACAAATACGACTCCGATCAGAATCAAGACTACTTTCTGCTTGTACGCTCTGTCATCAACTATCAAACGCTGATCGGACTACAAAGGACGTCCCAACTCACTGTCGTATCATAGTCTGAATTTTCCCATGTGACCTGTCAACATTTGTATCTGCGGCTCGCAACTTATGTTTGTTATTGTATGGGCTACAGAGGGGGAGGAATGACAACTGACTGTATCTCGTGCATTCTCTATCTGCTCTCTCTGCCCTCGTAAGCCCTTCAGAATATCAGCACCGTACGTTTCAGCCTCAAAGGCAATTCGTGTAGAATCTGCTATTCGCCTGCTTCCGTCTTCCAGTATTTCCGCACCGGCTAATAATCTTGCACGATTACTTCGTTCACCGAAAGGGTCGTCTGATGTACCAACACTGCCACTGCCTTTGGCTCCAGGAACAAAGTCAGCTGGAACTACGGTTGCGAGTGACTCTTTGTGTATCTTCCGATACCTAATTAACTCATTCTTTGCTTGCCTCAACCGTGTAGTGTATTGGCCACGAATAGAAGCGGGTATCCCTTGAACTTCAATTTCTAGTTGAGAAATCTGTCCATCGATAGTCACCGTTGCAATGTTCATGAGGAAGTGCACAACATACGATATCATCCACCTCGCCTAATTCCATTTCGACCTTCCTCAGCACCGCTTTCCTTTGTTCTAGGATTACTCATGGATTCAATCCCATAGTTTGGAAATTCGATAGTTCACCTCCTTGTACGTTCTGGTCATTAGGTTTCAGTTTTTCTTTGATACTTGACAGAAGAATCTTGAAATCAGTCTCGTATGAGTGGAATAGCTGGGTAGGCGTTTGATCCATTGGTGAATTGAAGTCACCAAGTTGCAATCGAGGACAAATCAGGTGTGACACAATCACGCCCTATGCTCGGTAGAAGTCACACAGCGGGCATTCTGATGTCAAGTCATCACCTGACTTGGGAGAGTTTATATACCGCAACAAGCAACCAGATGCTAAGGCACAGTCCTGGCCATTAGGTCAAGGATCAACAGGGTAGAGCTATGTACAAATGTCCAGAAGTATGTGTGTATATGTATGGTAGATTTATATTTGGGCATGAGATTGTCACAATTGGCAGGGTAGCAGTTGACAGAAAGAAAAAAAAAGGAAAACAGGGGTATCAATAGGGAGTGCCGCACCAGTCATGCCAGTCTGACTAATTGCCATACCTTTCCATTCCATTCCGAGTCTTATACCAATATAGATATCTTGTGCCTGTGCAGGTACTCTTTTTCTTTATCTATATATATTTCTCCAGTACATAGTACCACCTCATTCATCTACCTTGCAGTGATGTCTGAGGTGGGTACAAGCAATCAGCTCTGTTGACTCATACTTATGTCCATGCCTAGTATATATTGACTTACTATAGGTAAATAGACTATTTTGTCCACCTTGCAGTGATGTCTGAGTATATATTGACTTACTATAAGGGAAAGCCTCAGCATTCAGGTTTTTCATCCAATCAGATGGGTCCATCCTCCATAGCAGCAAGCCACAGAAACTCAGTATAGGTGTCAAGTACTATATTCCTACAGTCACTTCTCCCTTACAAGATATCTCACTCTTTGTCACATCCTCCCATCACATTGTAACACCCTTACTGATTGATGGTCACACTGCCTAGAACTCTCCAAACCCTTGATCAAGGCCTATCTTACTATACAGTTCTAAGAACCCCTAAGTACTGACAATTCTTAGTATAACTCTAGTTTTTTTCTCAACTAAGTCACCCCTCTTGTCTCTAGTTATTGAATCTAGTCCTGAGTCAAATCAATTGAAGACTATTGTGTTAACTCTCTCTGAGGTCTGAGACTTAACACTCTTCCTAGTCCCATAAGTAACCTCAAGCTTGATTATTCATCATTGAGTGGGTTTTACTGTCTATGTGTTGTAGTTTTATGGTCAGTGGACATTAGGTGTTGATAGTTAAAAGTTAGCATTAAAGATAGTTGTGTCATGGGTCATAAATGGTTGAATAAAGCTGGTGGCAGAGCAATTATGGTTTGGGGCTGTAGATCAATTGGTAGGGTGGGTGTTAGGTGGGGTGCTAACAAACAGGTTGGTAGTTTTTGTGATGATAAGCTAGGTTTTGGGCTAGTCTAGTTGGTTAACAGTGTAACAGGGCAAGATTAGCTTAATAAAAAAAATATGAATGTGAGAGCTCAGAGCTCTCTGTATAGTACTTACTCTCTATTTCTCCTTTACAGAGCTATAGGAAAACCCAGACCACATGTTGGTTCAAGTTCAAGGAGCACCTGTACCTGACTTGGGAAAAAGAATTCTGTTGTATACCATCACAAGCAAACAGATGCTAAGATACAGTGGGTAAGTTACATAATAATATACTACTGGCTACATCCAAGCTAGATGGTGGGTTGCTAGGGTTGTTCCAAATCAGGTGTGAACATGAAGTGTAGTGACTTAGCCTGAGATGACTTAATCACACCACAAGTCTGAGTTGACAAGAAGAACTTAATAGAGTTTCCATTAAATTCTGTACACTACTTATACAACTACTACATAGTCTGTGCACTGCTCTCCTACACTCATTATGTGATATTACTCATGTGACACTTTCCCACACTCCTTCCTTGTGTAGTAAGTCTAAATAAGAAGAGAATAGAAAAAGAAAAGGAAAGAAATATAAATAATGACTTAGCCATTTTGCTAAGTCATAACATAAAGTAGTTGGGTTTTCCATATACTGTTATAAGCTACCTTGGCCATAATAAGTTTTATTTCTTTTATTTTTCATTTTATTATGGATCACATGACATGTCACATGTTAGTCACATGATTAAGAAACATCCTAGTAGTTTCTATATATAGTAGTTTCCAAAACCAACCAAATATTTAGTGTTTTTGGATTAATTATCTAATATTACTAAAGATATAAATTTTAAAACTCTGAAGTTAAAATATGTTATACTAGAATCAATTTCCTGCAAATGAGCTTAGAAATCATGTGATTTGGATCAAAACTAGCTGAGTAATAAAATAAACAAAATAATCAAACATTTGGTTAGTTTAAAAGTCTACTCTAATTGTCACAATCTTCATTCAGATCTAACTCCAGGAATGCTCAACTGATTTCCATTATCTCAATGGCCACTGAAAGCCTTTAAGAAGACCTTTCCAATAATGCCCAAAACATCTCAAGGCAATCAGTATTCATTGAGTTATCAGAAGATTAGTCAGCAACCTCCAAGATACTGAACACTAAATTGCTGATATCTTGGGAATCACCAATTGTTTGCTTCAATATGTACTGTGAAGCTCTCTCTAATATGCTTCTTTTGGCCATAAATAGACCCCAAGGCAATAAGATCCTATAGAGATACAAGGTCCTCAATGTTTGTACATGACACTAATCTATTATCCATAGATTATCATTTGTTCTTGAATAGAACAAATGTAAGGGGATCACACCAAACTTCACTCCTGATGCACTAGGGGTAGTGTACCAGAGTGACCCTGCAACTAATTAAATAATAACTACCTCATATTTAATTAGTTGCCCTCCCCTGCATTCTTGTCCCCAACTGCTGAGACATTCTGTAACTAGGGAACTTATATATATAGTGTAGATTACCCTCCAGGAGCCTCATCCTATTCTCTGAGATTTTTCTTGGAGGTGAGCTGTAAATGTATCCTGGAGCCTATTTATATACTGAGGTTTCTCCTGGAGCTCTGTTCTGGTTGCCCTCACAAAAGAATAGGATCTTCTAATGAAACCTCAAGTAGTCGCAATAGACAGCTGCCCACTGGTTGCCTTCTATTGCTTGCCTTGACCCTCTGTACACTCCACTCCTGTTATGTTGACACTGTTGGAAAGCCCCCAGGGTATAGCTGATGCCCTAGGCTACCTCCACAATCACCTACAGTAGCTTTCAGAGAGGCAGAACAATGCCAAGACTAACATCAATGCCACTCTTGCTGCCTTAACCACCTAATTACAACAGTGTTATGAGTTAGCTCCAAAGAAAAAAAATATCTCCCATATATTCATTAACTTGATGGTGTTACAAACTTCATTCAGACCATAACTCTGGGAATACTTGACCAATTTTAACGATCTAAATGGCCACCAAAAGCCCTTAAGAAGACCTTTCAAACAGTACCAAAAATGTCTCAAGGCAGTCAGTAT
>Ga0153989_1000173_pt1 | contig 16699 bp, 12 predicted proteins | sample TSNC073MetaG_FD_104701 | JGI IMG/M metagenome (GOLD analysis project Ga0153989, IMG submission 104701) | Attine ant fungus gardens microbial communities from North Carolina, USA - TSNC073 MetaG | ecosystem: Host-associated > Fungi > Mycelium > Unclassified | place: USA: North Carolina, Jones... | reverse complement strand
CCGTCGATCGACAACCGCATGCCCGGCTCGACGTCCGGTCCCATGAGCACGTCGAGCACCCGATCGTAGACACGATCGCGAAGACCCCGTTGCGTGATGCGCTCCGCGCCGAATCCGGGGACCGTGCTCGCCATACCTCGATCCTAGAGAATCCACGAAGGAGCTCCGCGGCGTTCCAACCCATGACGCCCGGGATGGGAAGCGGAATCGCGCGTAGGGGGTCGGGAAGACAGGACACCTACGCGCGAATCGCCCCCCTACGCGCGAATCGACCTCCCACGCGCGAATCGACCCCTCCCACGCGCGAATCGACCCCCAACCCCCAGCCCGGCGTCACACCAAGCGCGACGCCAGGAACTCCACCATCGTCCGCACCAGCAGCGCTCGGGAGGACGCCCGCCGGTACTCGTGCCCCTCGCCCTCGAGCTCCAGGTACGACACGTCGTGCGACCGCGCACGCAGGGCATCGACGACCTGGTGCGCCTCGCCGATCGGCACGTTCGTGTCGAGCTCCCCGTGCACGACGAGCAGCGGCGCCGTCACGTCGTCGATCGCCCGCATCGGTGACAGCGACTCGAGCAGCGCAGCGTCGTCCACGGGGTGTCCGTACTTCGTCGCGGCGGCCGAGGCGATCCACGGCTCGGTGTCCCGGTAGAACGTCGCGAAGTCACTCATCCCGCACACCATCACCCCGGCGGCGAACACATCTGGCGTGAACGCGAGGGAGGCGATCGTGGCGTACCCGCCGTACGACCGGCCCTCGACGGCGACCCGCCCACGCTCGGCGTACCCGTTCGTCACGAGGAACCGCGCGCAGTCCACGACGTCCGCGAGCGCGTTCCACCGCAGCCCGAGGTCGTCGGCGTGCACGAACTCCCGCCCGTACCCGCTGGATCCGCGGATGTTCGGCGCGAACACCGTGATCCCCGCTGCGGCGAGCGCCTGGTGCTGCGGCGAGAACGTCGGCCGCTCCTGCGACTCCGGCCCGCCGTGCAGGTGCAGCATCGCTGCGCGGACTGGGCCCACGCGGGCCGGTTCCGACGCGTCGCGGAGCCTGCGGAGCGACGTGGCGGCCGAGCCCGTGGGGGGAGGCTCGTGCGCAGCCCCGGAAGGAGCGAAGGCAGTCGACGTGGCCGGCTCCACCGCCCGGTACAGCCACCCGGTCAGCTCCAGTCCGTCACGGGCGGTGAAACGCTCGAGCGTCGGCTCCACCAGCGACACCTCGGGCAGCGCCGGGACGTCGGTGACCCGGCTCCAGGTCAACGCGTTCGTGTCGAGACGCCACAGCTCCCGGGGGCGCGACGGCCCCTCGACGGCGAGGATCACGCTCCGCCCGTCCCGGCTGAGCACCGGGTCGGTGACGACGTACCCGGGAAGGTCGGGCACGGGGGTGCGCGAGGCGTCGTGCGTGTTGATGAGGTCCAGCTCGCTGCGACCGTCGACGTTCCAGCCGAGCAGCAGCGTGCGCCCGGCGTCGTCGGCGTCGAGGAACTCGAGCTCGGCGTCGTCGCGGTCGATGATCCCGCGGGGCTTCCCGCGCCACCCGTGCGGCCCGACCGGCTGCGCGACGAGCCCGCGGCGGGGCAGCCCGGCCTCGGTCGCGACGTAGGCGACGAGCGGACTGGTCTCGCTCGCCGGGGACGGACGCAGGAACGCGATCTCGGCGGAGCCGTCCGGCGGGTCGGTGAGGAGCGACTGGCTCTCGTCGGTGAGCCGGTCGACGACCACGACGAACTCGTGGCCGCGGGCACCGTCGCGCAGCACCACGAGGCGTTCCTCCACCGACAGGTCGAGGATGTGGATGAGTTCGCCGACCGCCAGGTCGTCGCGGTCCCCGGACACGGGGTCGACGAGGTACGAGCGTGCCGGCTGCTCGGGTTCGGTCGACGGCAGGGTGATCACGACGCGGTGCCCACTGCGGCTCCACGGCCCGAGCTCGGCGTGCTGGTACCGCGACCCGGCGATCTGCGCGGCGTCGCTGCCGTCCGGCCGGACCACCCAGACCTGCTGCTTCACGCCGCCGTCGGTCGCGATGGCCACGGCGAGCCACTCCCCGTCGGACGACCACGTCACCCGGATGACCGGGTCGCCGGACAGGCGGATGCGGACGGGATCGGGCAGTGGGCCGTCGACGACGACGTCCTGCACGAAGACCTCGGGGGTGCCGTGCCGATCACTGACGAAGGCCACCCGGCGCGCATTCCGCGTCATCGTCGGGCCCCACGAGCCCCAGGCGGCGGTGAGCCGCTCGCCCAGGTCGACCGCGGCCCTGGTCTCGGCCGACTGCGCGACGGACGCCGATGCGCCCACCTGCACCGAGCCTCCCGGCCGGCTCACCGCACCCCCTGGTGCTGCAGCCACATCTCGATCAGGCCGAGCTGCCAGAGCGCGTTCGCGCCGATCTCGGTCCTCGTGCTGTTCGGGTCCCGGAGCATCCGCTCGACCTCCCCTACGTCGAAGAGCCCGCGTTCCCGGGCCTCAGGGGCGTGCAGCGCCTCGCGGACACGCTCCAGGTACGGACCCTCCAGCTGCCGGATCGCCGGCACGGGGAAGTACCCCTTCGTCCGGTCGATGACGGCATCGGGGACGATGCCGCGCGCCGCACGCTTCATCACGCCCTTCCCGCCGTCGGCGAGCTTCAGCTCAGGCGGGATCGTGCCCGCGAACTCGACGAACTCGTGGTCGAGGAACGGCACGCGCGCCTCGAGCCCCCACGCCATCGTCATGTTGTCGACCCGCTTGACCGGGTCGTCCACCAGCATGATCGTCGTGTCGCTGCGGAGTGCGGCATCGACACTGGTCGAGGCTCCCGGCCGCGCGAACTCCGCGTCCACGAACGCCGACGGGGTGTCGTCGTCGCTCCGCCAGCGCTCCCCGAGCAACCCCTGCAGGGCGGGCCAGCGCCGGTCCATGAACACCGACCGGTACGCCTCGGCGGCCTGGTCCCGGGGGACGTCCGCGAGCGGCGGGTACCAGCTGTAGCCGCCGAGGACCTCGTCGGCACCCTGCCCGGACTGCACGACCTTGACGTGCTGCGAGACCTCCTGCGAGAGCAGGTAGAACGCGACGCAGTCGTGACTGACCATCGGCTCACTCATCGCCTGGATCGCCCCGTCGATGCCGTCGAGCAGGCGTGACGAGGGGATGCGGATGCGGTGGTGGTCGGTGCCGAAGTGCCGGGCGACCTCGTCGGAGTACTCGAACTCGTCGCCGGACTCCCCACCGGCCGACTCGAAGCCGATGCTGAACGTGGCGAGGTCCTGCTGACCGGCCTCGGCGAGCAGGGCGACCACCAGCGAGGAGTCGATGCCGCCGGAGAGCAGCACCCCGACCGGGACGTCGGCGACCATGCGGCGCTCGACCGCGGTGCGGAGCGACGCGGTGAACGCCTGCTGCCAGTCCTCGTCCGACCAACCGGCACGGGCGGGGTCACGCTCGAACCGGGGCTGCCAGTACGTCGTGTCGCGGAACGCTCCCGACGGTTCGTAGACCCGCACGGTCGCCGGCGGGAGCTTGCCGACGCCGGACAGGATCGTGCGGGGTGCGGGGACGATCGAGTGGAAGCTCATGTACGACGCGAAGGCGACGGGGTCGATGGACGTGTCCACCTGACCGCCGGCCAGGATCGCCGGCAGGGAGCTCGCGAACCGGACGCCACCGGGGACCTCCGCCACGTACAGCGGCTTGATCCCGAGCCGGTCGCGCGCGAGCACGAGTCGGCCGCTGGCGTGCTCCCAGATCGCGATGGCGAACATCCCGATCAGGTGGTCGACGAACGACTCGCCCCACTCGGCGTAGGCGGCGACGATGACCTCGGTGTCCGACGTCGAGTCGAACGTGTGGCCCTTGCCGTGCAGTTCCTCGCGGAGGTCCCGGTAGTTGTAGACCATCCCGTTGTAGGCGATCGTCAGGCCGAGGCGCGTGACGACCATCGGCTGCGCGCCGGCGGTCGACAGGTCCACGATCGACAGACGACGGTGCCCGAGCGCCACCGGGCCGCGCGCCCAGAGTCCGTCGCCGTCCGGCCCCCGGTGCACCAGGCACCCGGTCATCCGGGCGACCGCGCCGACGTCGGGGGACGTCCCGTCGAACCGGATCTCTCCAGCGAGTCCACACATCAGCTGTCCTCCCGGTCCGTGCCGACGATCCACGTGTCCTTGGCGCCGCCACCCCGCGACGAGTTCACGACGAGGCTGCCCTCCGGCGCGACCCTGGTGAGCGCCACGTCCGCCAGGTGGGTGTCGTCCGGACCCGTGCCGGTCACGTACACGAACGCGCGGAGGTCCACGTGCCGTGGGTCGAGCCCGGCTGGCCCGATGGTGGGGTGCGACGAGAGCTGGACGACCTCTTGCCCGACCCACCCCGCGGGATCCGCTGCGATCGCGCGTCGGCGTTCCGCGACCTCCGGCGCGCTCGCGGCCGGCCCGATGAGGACGTCGCGGCCGCCTTCGCCGTCGACGGGCTTCGTCACGAGCTCGCCGACGCGGTCGAGCACGGACATCCGTTCGCCCTCGATGCTGGTCCGGTAGGTCGGCACCGACTCGAGCAGCGGCTTCTCGTCGAGGTAGTACCAGATCAGGTCGGGCACGTTGACGTACATCGCCTTGTCGTCGACGAGCGCGTTGCCCGGCGCGTTCGCCAGGTAGACGCGCCCGGCCTCGGCCGCGTCGAGGATCCGCGCGCCGAGATCGGGGGTCAGGTCGGTCCGGAGGGCGCTGGCGTCGCGGTCCACCCGCAGGTAGAGCGCGTGCAGGACGTCACCGGTCGCGGCCTCGACGACGTGGCCGTCGCGGACGTCCAGGTCCGACTCGGTCAGGAGGCGCATCCCGGCTCCGTCGGACAGCCTGCGGTGTTCGTACCAGGCGCCGGCGGCGGGGCCGTCGCTGATCAGCGCCAGCACCGGCTCGCGTTCACCGGTGACGGCCGTCGCGTTGGTGCGGAGCGTGTGGGCGATCCGGTCCATGACGCCGTGCGGATCGCGCAGGTGTTCCGGCCGGGGCGCGTCGGGGACGACCTCGTCCATGAGTTCGCGCAACGCGATGCCGTACGCCACGCCGGAGGGCGAGCGGACGTTGTCCTCGAGCACGCGCCACCCGCCGAACTCGTTCCGCACGAGGTCGAAGCCCAGCACCGGGGCACGGACGGCGTCCCTCGGCAGGCGCATGGCGTCGGGATCCCACCCGTTGCGGCCGACGAAGTCGCGCTCGTCCATCGCGCCGTCCGCGACGATCCGCCGGTCGCCGTACGCGTCACGGAGGAAGAGCTCGATCGCGCGGGCACGCTGCCCGAGGCCCTTCGCGAGCTGGTCCCACTCGTAGGCGCTGACGGTACGCGGGACGAGGTCGCAGCCGAAGTCCTGCACGGCGCCGGCGACCACGAAGCCGACTTCGTGCTCCCGGGTCCAGGCGTCGCGGGCGGTGCACCGGTCGATGGTCGTCTCGGCGTCCCAGCCCCGGAAGAACGCGGCCAGGTCGCGGAACGCGGGACGGGGGCGTGCACCCGGTCCGACCGCCTCGTCGCCGGCACGGACCCGGTACGACGGGATCGCGACGACAGGGTGGTCGTCCCGACCGGACGGGGTACCAGCGGTGTCCTCGACCACGAGCGCCACGACGTCGTCGAGCGAACCCCGCTCGGCGTACGCGGTCCGCTGCCGGTCCGTGGAGTTGCCGCGCGCGAGGGTGTCCTCGAGCAGGGCGCTCACGGTCCCCCAGTCCCCGAGCTCCTCGAGCTCGGGGCGGAGCCGCGAGACGAGCTGGCGCACCGCGATCTCGGCCGGCAGCCGCTCCGGGTGTTGCCCGAGCCGCAGCAGGTCGCCGCTCAGTCCACTGCGTGCGGCCTGCCACATCGCCGCGCGGTGCAGCGGTTCGCTCCTGGGATGCCACTCGGCGCCGGACTCGACCGCGATCTCGGCCTTGCGGACCGCTGCGCGGAACAGCCCGGCGATGAGCACCGCGTCGTCGACCACGGGTGTCGCGTCGCAGACCCGCAGTTCGAGCGTCGGTGCGTGCGAGGACGGACGGACGTCGAAGTACGCCATCTTCTTGTCGGCGATCACGCCAGACGCGATGAGGTCCTCGAGCACCTTGTCGTACTCGGCAGCGCTCTCGACCCGGCCGAAGCTGCCGGCGGACGGCCAGCGCTGCCAGATGATGCTCCGGAACGACGCGTACCCGGTGTCCTGGCCGTTCCAGAACGGACTCGACGCACTCAGCGCCAGCAGGACCGGGAGCGTCGGTGCGACGCGCTGGGCGATCTGGACCGCCAGGTCGCGGTCGCTCACGCCGACGTGCACCTGCAGGCCGCAGATGAGCTGTTCGTCGACGAGCATCCGGTACTGCTCCTGCATGCGGCCGTAGCGGCCACCGGAGGTCAGTTCGAAGTCGGCGTACTCCGACCTGGGAGCCGTGCCGGCGGCGGCGATGGTGACACCCGCCGGCGCGATCGCTCCCGCCAGCTCCTGCCGGAGGTCGACGATCACCCGCCGGAGGTCGTCGAGTGTCGTCACCACCGGGGTGTTCGTCTCGATCGTCGTGCGCTGGAGTTCCGCGCCGAAGCGGTCTGCTGGGAGTTTGGGCAGAAGGCGCGGGGCCTTCGCGGAAAGTCGGCCGGACTCGAGGTCGATGAGGTGCAGCTCTTCCTCGGCGCCGAGCGTCAGCTCTGCACTCATTCACCGAACCTACCCGTGACGCCTGTCGAGCGCCCGGGGGTACACCCGTCTGGGAACACGATCACCGTGGGCCGTAGAAACGAAGGATGACGGCAACCGCGTTCTGCCTGCACGCCCTCGGGTCCAGTTCCGAGGAGTTCGCCACGCTCCGCACCCGCCTGGCGGGCACCCTCGACCTCGTCGGCATCGACCTGCCCGGCTTCGGCCGCTCCTCCGCGGCGACGGGCACGACCGTCGAGGAGATGGTCGAACAGGTCGAGCGGGTCATCGGGCAGAGCGGCGCCACCGATTGGGTCCTCATCGGGCACTCGATGGGTGGCAAGGTCGCCTCGGTCGCCGCCTCCCGCACGATCGACGGATCCAACGGGCTCTTCGGGCTCCGCGCGGTCGTGCTGCTCGCCGCCTCGCCGCTGTCCCAGGAGCCCATGGACGAGGAGCGTCGCGCGACGATGCTCGGCTGGGCTTCCGACGGCCCGATCGGTCCGAGCGACGCCGAGACCTTCGTGTCGGCGAACGTCGACGCCCCCCTCCCCCCGGAACCGCACGCGATGGCCGTTCACGACGTGCAGCGGGCCGATCCACGCGCCTGGACGGACTGGCTGGTCCGCGGCAGCCGCGAGGACTGGTCGACCACCTTCCCGCCGAACCCGGTGCCCGCGCTGATCCTGGCCGGTGCCGCCGACGGTGACCTCGGCGAGGACGCGCAGCGCACGCTGAACCTGCCGCACTGGACCACCGGCGAACTCGACGTCGTCCCGGGCGCCGCACACCTGCTGCCGTGGGAGCAGCCCGACGCGGTGGCCGAGCGCATCAGGGACTTCTGGGAGCGCCGGATCGCCGGCGGACCGGTCGTCCCGCCGGCGACCGTCCGGGTGATCGCCTCGCCGCGGGTCAGCGCGCGGACCCGGGGCATCCTGGCCGTGCGCGCCCTGCCCGACGACTCCGCAGCGACCCCCGCGTCGCTCAGCGTCGACCAGCTCGACACGCTCCGCGCGGTGGCCAGGATCGTCGTCCCGCAGCCCGGCGCAACGACGATCGACCTCGCGCTGCGGGTCGACGCGCAACTCTCCGCGGGGCTCGGCGACGGGTGGCGGCCCGACGGCTTGCCGGCCGACGTCGATGCCTACCGGGCCGGACTCGACGCGCTCGCTCCGGAGGCCGCACGAGGAGACGAGCACCTCGCCGCGGTGCTCGACGCGGTGACCGCGGGAGAACACACCCCCGCGGTCGGACCCTTCGACGCGGAGCAGCTCAGGGCATGGGCCGAGGACGCCGCGGTGGACCTCGTCAAGCAGTGGGCCGCACACCCGGCGACGATGGCCGAGATCGACTACGACGGCTTCGCCAACGGTGGCGACGGCGTCCGCAAACAGGGCTTCCAGCTGCTCGCCGCCGGGCAGCGCGAAGCGTGGGAACCGACGGGAGCAGCACGATGAGACTCGACCACCAGCGCCGTTACGACGAGGACGAGGTCGTCGACGCGGTCGTCGTCGGCACCGGGGCGGGCGGCGCACCGCTCCTCGCCACCCTCGCACGGAAGGGCCTCCGCGTCGTCGCGCTCGAAGCGGGCCCGAACACCGACCCGGAACAGTTCACACCGGACGAGGTCGAGGCCCCCGGTGACATCAACTGGATGGACGAGCGCATCAGCGGCGGGGACGCCCCGACCGCGTTCGGCCCGAACAACAGCGGGACGGGCGTCGGCGGATCGACGCTGCACTGGGGAGCGTTCACCCCGCGCCCGAACGAGCACGACATCCGGCTCCGCACCGACTCCGGCGAGGGCGAGGACTGGCCGATCGAGCACGCCGAACTCGTGCGCTGGATCGAGCAGGCCGAGCACGACGTCGGCGTCGCGGGCCCGGCGCACTATCCGTGGGACCCAGCCCGTCGCTACCGGATGGGGCCGCCGGCGCGCAACGCGTCCTCGGACATGATGATGCGCGGTGCCGCTGCCGTCGGGATCACCGCGACGGACGCGCCCGTCGGCCTGACGACCGAGGACCGGATGCAGGAGCACCACGGCCTCCGGCACGCGTGCGTCGCCTGCGGTTCCTGTCACCAGGGCTGCCGGAACGGCGCGAAGGTGTCGATGGACACCACGTACCTGCCCGCCGCGGTCGCATTCGGTGCCGAGATCCGCGCCGATTCGTTCGTGCACGGCATCGAGCTCGACGCCCGCGGCGAGGTCGAGGCCGTCGTGTACCGACAGGGTGGCCGCGACCACCGGCAGCGAACCCGATCGCTCGTGCTCGCCGCCGGCGGCATCGAGACCCCGCGACTGCTGCTGCACACCGGGCTGGCGAACAGCAGCGGCCAGGTCGGCCGGAACTTCACCGCACACGGGGCCACCCAGGTCTGGGCGACGTTCGACGAGTCGATGCGCTCCTACCGCGGGTATCCGTCGTCGATCATCACCGAGGACTTCATCCGACCGGGTGACGCCGACTTCGCCGGTGGCTACCTCATCCAGAGCCTCGGCGCGCAGCCGCTCACCCTCGCCACCTCGCTGGTCCGCGGCGGTGGGCTGCGGGGCGCTGCGCTCGTCCAGGCGCTGCGGGACTACCCGAAGATGGCCGGCGTCGGCATCAACGCCGAGTGCCTGCCGTACGACGACAACCGCCTCGTGCTGTCCGACGAGGTCGACGCGAACGGGGTGCCGAAGGCCCGCGTGACGTTCTCCCCCGGTGCGAACGAGGAGGCGATCACCCGGCACGCCGTCCGGACGATGACGTCGATCGTCGAGGCTGCTGGCGGCCACGACGTCCGGGTGCTCGACCGCACCGCGCACACCGTCGGGACCGCTCGGATGGGCCGAGATGCAGCGAGCTCGGTCGTGGACGCTGCCGGCCGGTCGTGGGACGTGCCGAACATGTGGATCGTCGACAACTCGGTCTTCCCGAGCTCCCTCATCGCGAACCCGGCGCTGACGATCATGGCGCTGTCCCTCCGCACCGCCGACCGGATGCTGCGCGACGACGCGTCGGCCGACCGGGCGGAGGCGCGCCTCACCGCCGCCTGAGCGCCTCCGACGATCGTCCTGCCCGACGACGGTCGACTGCGGTCACGGCCGCCAGCGATCGGCTGACGGCAGCTCGATCGTCGACACCGCACGCCCGAGCATCCGCGCGGTCAGGTCGATCTCGTGCTCGTCGCCCGGAGCGTCGTTCGCGTCCATGCCGACGAGCCACGTCAGCCCGCGGAGTGCACGGCTGTCCCGGCCGACCAGCGCGAGCGCCCAGACTGCGTCGGTGCGCGACGCGACCGCTCGTTGCGCCCAGTCGATCGCTTGCAGGACGTCTGCATCGAACAGGTCGACCGCCTCCGTCGAGTACGAGTCGCCCGATCGCTCCTGGACGTACACCCGGAAATGCGGATGGTGGTCTTCCCAGGTGCTGTCGCGCTCGTCGACCTCGATGGCGTCCATCGATCGAGCGTACGAGATCGTGGAGGCCCCTGGTGTCCGGTGACATTCCACGTAGGCTGTCCGTGTGGATCTCGACTCCGCCGGGTCGTGGTCCTGGGGCAAGCGTGAAGCCCACCACCGCGGCAACGGTGATGGGCTTCGGGTTGCTCTCCGAGTGGAAAGCCGAGGACGGGCACAATCCGTTCCCGAGTCTGAACGCTCGGGTCCAGTGTAATCGAGCCCCGGCCCGATTGCACGCCCGTCCCGGTCCCCGCTCCTCGTGTCCGCCGGCGCTGACACCGGAGGTGGCCTCGATGTCGAACGACACCGATCCCAAGCCCGGGCGTCGGGTGTTCTGGTTGGGGGTCGCGGGCTTGCTCGTGAACCTCGCCAGGCTCCTGGTCGACCTGGTCCGGAAGGACTGAGACAAGGACGTGCCGCACCGGTCGCGATCGGTGCGGCACGTTCCGGCGTGGGGTCAGCCGCGCGTGCGGGACAAGCGACGGTTGAGCGCCCCGTTGAGCAACGCGACGAGCAGCCCCACCGCGAACACCAGCGTCCCGAAGCAGAGCACCTGCGGCGGCATCCCGGCCTTCGCGGCGCCGTACACGAACAGCGGGAAGGTGACAGCCGGTCCGGCGACGAACGACGTGATGACGTAGTCGTCGATCGACATCGCCAGCGCCAGCAGCCCGGCGGCGAGCATCCCCGGCGCGAGCAACGGCAGCGTGACGAGCCGGAACGCCTGGAACGGCGTCGCGCCGAGGTCGCCGGCGGCCTCCTCGAGCGCACGCGACGTCCCGGCGATCCGCCCCCGGAGGACGACGACGACGTACGCGACGTCGAACGCCACGTGGGTGAGCAGCACCGTGAGGAACCCGGTACCGAGCCCGATCGACAGGAAGAACGACAGCGACGCGGACCCGACGACGATCGACGGCGCCGCGATGTCCGCGAACACGACGGCGTTGACGGCACCCCGCCCGGGGAACCGGTAGCGCTCGAGCGCCAGGGCGAGCGGGAGCCCGATCGCGACCGAGACGATCGCCGCGAGGAACGCGATGACGACCGACGTGACGAACGCGGACCCGAGCCCGGAGACGTTCACGAGGTTGGCGTACCAGTACGTGGTGAAGCCGTTCCACGCGAAGGTCAGCCGGTTGGTGGGGGCGTCGTTGAACGAGTACGCGATCATGTAGACGATCGGCACGAGGGTGATCGCGATGACCACCCAGTAGACGATGGCGAGCCAGGGCCCACGACGGTTCACGCCGTGACGGCGCGGTGCGACGGCGGTCATACGAGGTCCTCGAGGTCGTCGGTGCCGGAGACCCGGGCGTAGATGAACAGGATGATGCCGAGCACGACCATGAGCACGGTCGACAGCGCAGCGGCGACGTTGTACTGCTGGTTGCCGGAGTAGGCGTCCTGGATGGCCTGCCCGATCGTGTACGTGTTCGTGCCGCCGAGGAGCGCCGAGTTCACCGGGTCCCCCACGCAGTCGATGAACACGAGCAGGACCCCGGCGAAGATGCCGGCACGGGACAGGGGCAGCGTGGTGTGCCAGAAGGCCCGGAACCTCCCCGCGTACAGGTCGTGCGCGGCTTCACCGAGTCTCGGGTCGATGCGCTCGAGCGCCGCGTAGATCGGCAGCACCATGAAGGCGAGGTCGTTGTACGCGTCGCCGAAGATCACCGCCCCGCCGGTGCCGAGGATGTGGAAGTCCTTGCCGGCGACCCCGATCCCCTGCAGGAACGTGACGACGGGCCCCTGGGACGCGAGCACGAACGCCCACATGTCGGTGCGGATGATGAACGACACCAGGAAGCTCACGAAGACGAGCATCAGGAGCGGGTTCTTCCACCGCGGTGACACCCGGAACGCGATGAAGTACGCCACGGGGTACCCGACGATGATGGTCACGAGGGTCGCGGCGAAGCCGTACCAGAGCGATCGGAGCAGGAACGTCAGGTACGGCACCTGCGGGTCGACGAACAGGGACGAGTAGATCCCGAAGTTCCAGGTGAACGTGTACCCGTCGTCCGGGTTGCCCGACATGAGCGAGACGATGAGCCCGGACACGAGCGGGATGACGAAGAACACGCAGAGGTACGCGGTCCCGACCAGCGCGAGCAGGAACGGCGTGCTGCGACGACGACCGCGACGGACCGGCGCCGGGTCGAGACCGATCCCGGGCGCGACCCCGACCGCCGTCACGACTGCACCACCGCGTTGAAGATGCCGTTCCACTCCGAGTACTCGTCGTAGTTCTCGAACACCCGGAACTCGTGCGACGCGTCCAACACGGCAGCGGACGGGAACACCAGCGGGCTGTCCGCCACCGTCTTCTCGTCGAGCTCGTTCCTGACGTAGTCCTCGGCCGCGGGCACCGGGCACACGTAGTTGACGTAGTCCTCGACGATCCCCGCGATCTTCGGCGTGTAGTAGAAGTCCATCCACGCGAGCGCCGACACCGGGTTCGCCGCCTGCTTGGGGATGAGCATGTTGTCGTGCCAGGTCATCTGCCCCTCCTCCGGCGTGACGAACTCCAGGTCGGGGAACCCGGACTGCTGCGCCTGGAACACGTCGCCCGACCACGCCTGGGTGATCCAGGTGTCACCGTTCTCGAGACGGTTGATGTAGCTCTGGTCGTAGAACCCGGTCACGCTCGGCCGGAGCTCGCGGAGCCATGCCTGGGCCTTGCGCCAGTCGGCCGGGGTCGATGTCTCCGGGGCGATGCCGAGCGCGAGCAGTGCCAGGGAGCCGAGCTCGGTGTTGTCGCTCATCAGCCCGATGCGACCCTTGAAGGCCGGGTCCTTCAGGTCCTGGAACGACGTGATCTTCCGCCCGGTGTACTTCGGGTTGTACGCGAGCCCCGTGAACCCGGTCTGCCAGACGACGGAGTGCTTGTTACCCGGGTCGTAGTTCGGGTTCTTGACGGACGCGGAGGCGTTGGCGGCGAAGTTCGGCAACCGCGTGTGGTCGAGCTCGCACACGAAGCCGTTCTTGATCATCTCGGTGAGCTCGTACCCGTTCGTCATGACGACGATGTCGTAGCCGGTGGCCCCTTGCGCCCGGAGGATCGGCGAGACCGTCGCGTAGAACGTCGCGTTGTCCTGGATCACCGCCTGGTAGTCGACCGCGATCCCCGTCTCCTCCTTGAAGAGCGCGAGGGACTCGGACTTGCCGTGGTCGGAGTCGATGTAGAGCGGCCAGTTCGCGAAGTTGAGTTCCTTGGTCGCCTTCGCGTCCTTCCAGAAAGCCGTCCAGTCCACCGCTGGTCCCGTCGACGCCGCAGAGCCCTTGATGCTGCAGCCCGCGAGCAGGGCGGCCACCGCCGCGGCACCGCCGCCTGCCAGGAAGCCGCGCCGGCTGACCCGCGCGGACGTCAGTCCGCGCACCAGGTCCGGTCCGGCGTTCACGCGACCGCACCTGCGGTGGCGGTCTCGGCTTGGAGGCCCGGTGCGGGCTGGGTGGTGACGCTCGCGTCGGGCGCGATGGGAGCCTCCAGTCCGAAGCCGTGGTCGACGCCCCAGGTGAGCCAGACCTCGGTCCCCGTGGCGATGCGGGGGCCGCCCTTCGTGTTCTGCGCGAAGACGGAGACGCGGCCGGCGCCGGGGACGTCGACGAGGTACTGCGTGCTGACGCCGGAGAACGAGACGTCGACGACACGGCCGGGTCCGAGGATGTTGCGTCCCGCCTCGTGCGACGGCTCTGCGGTGCGGATCTTGAGCTTCTCGGGTCGGACGCCGACGACCACGCGACCGCTGGTCGCGACTGCACGCGCCGTCGGGACCGCGATGGTGCCCGCCGCCGTGGCGACCACGAGCAGCTCGCCCTCGGTGCCGCGGACCTCGCCCTCGAGCAGGTTCGACTGGCCGAGGAAGTTCGCGACGAAGGCGGTGCGGGGCAGTTCGTAGAGGTCCTGGGGGCTGCCCATCTGCTCGATCCGGCCACCGTTCATGACGGCGACGGTGTCGGCCATCGTCATCGCCTCTTCCTGGTCGTGCGTGACGTGCAGGAAGGTGAGCCCGACCTCGGCCTGGATCGTCTTGAGCTCGAGCTGCATCTGGTGCCGGAGCTTCAGGTCGAGGGCGCCGAGCGGTTCGTCGAGGAGCAGGAGCGCGGGCCGGTTCACGATCGCGCGCGCCAGGGCGACGCGCTGCTGCATGCCGCCGGAGAGCTGTGCTGGTCGCTTCGATGCGGACGAGTCGAGCTCGACGAGGTGCAGTGCCTCCCGCGCCTTCGTCATCGGGTCGGGGATGCGCCGGCGCTTCAGGCCGAACGCGACGTTGTCGAGCACGCTCATGTGCGGGAACAGCGCGTAGTTCTGGAAGACCGTGTTGACCGGCCGCTGGTACGGCTTCGTGTCGGTGACGTCCTTCCCGCCGAGCAGGATGCTGCCGCTCGTCGGTTCCTCGAGGCCGGCGACGAGCCGCAGCGTGGTCGTCTTCCCGCAGCCGGACGGGCCGAGCAGCGCGAAGAACGACCCGGCGGGCACGGTGAGGTCGAGGGCGTCGACCGCGGTGTGTCCCGGGAAGGACTTCGTGATCTGCTCGAGCCGGAGATCTGCTCCGGATTCGGCGAAGGTGCCGGTCGTTGCCATGGTGCCTCCTGGTGTTCGCGGGCCCGGGAGTCGGGTTCAGCCGATGTAGGACATGACGTGCTTGATGCGGGTGTAGTCGTCGAACCCGTACTGGGACAGGTCCTTGCCGTAGCCGGAGTGCTTGAAGCCGCCGTGCGGCATCTCGGCGACGATCGGGATGTGCGTGTTGATCCACACGCACCCGAAGTCGAGGTCGCGGGCGAAGCGCATCGCCCTGGCGTGGTCGGTCGTCCACACCGAGCTCGCCAGGCCGTACTCGACGTCGTTCGCGGCACGCAGGGCGTCGGCCTCGGTGCGGAAGCGCTGGACGGTCTGCACGGGGCCGAACACCTCCTGCTGGACGATGCGGTCGTCCTGCCGCAGCCCGGAGACGATCGTCGCCTCGTGGAAGTACCCGACGTCGCCGACACGGTGGCCGCCGATCTCGATCGTCGCGTGGTCGGGGAGCGTGTCGAGGAAGTCCTGCACGTGCGTGAGCTGGTTCACGTTGTTGACCGGCCCGAAGTACCCGTCCGTGCCGGTCCTCGCGTTCGTCCGGGCTTCCGCGGCGAGCGCCGCCACGAACTCGTCGTGGATGCCCTCCTGCACCAGGAGCCGGGTGGCGGCGGTGCAGTCCTGTCCGGCGTTGAAGAACCCCGCGGCGACGATGCCGGCGACCGCGGAGGGGATGTCGGCGTCGTCGAACACGATCACGGGTGCCTTGCCACCGAGTTCGAGGTGCGTGCGCTTGAGGTCACCGGCCGCAGCTCGGGCGACCGCCATGCCCGCGCGGACCGACCCGGTGATGGAGACGAGCTGCGGGGTCGGGTGGTCGATCATCGCGGCGCCGGTGGAGTGGTCGCCCAGCACGACGTTGAGGACCCCCGGCGGCAGGAACTCCGCGGCGACCTCGGCGAGCAGCAGCGTGGAGAGCGGTGTCGTGTCGCTCGGCTTCAGGACGGTGGTGTTGCCGGCGGCGAGCGCCGGGGCGATCTTCCACACCGCCATGTTGAGCGGGTAGTTCCACGGGGTGACCTGGGCCACGACGCCGATGGGCTCGCGCCGGACGAAGGACGTGTGGTCGGCCAGGTACTCGCCGGCGCTCCGGCCCTCGAGGTTCCTGGCGGCGCCGGCGAAGAAGCGGATCTGGTCGACGGAGAGCATGATCTCGTCCTCGACCAGGGTGGCGCGGGGCTTCCCGGTGTCCCGCGACTCGAGGTCCGCGAACTCCTCCGCGCGATCCTCCACCGCGTCGGCGATCCGGAACAGTGCGAGCTGCCGCTCCCCCGGGGTCGTGCGGCGCCAGGTGTCGAACGCGGTACTCGCGGCGGCGAACGCGGCGTCGACGTCAGCGGCGGTGGAGATCGGCGAGATGCCGTACTCGGCCTCGGTCGTCGGGTCCACCAGGCCGAACGACGTGTTCGTCCTGGACGGGGTCCACTCGCCCCCGACGAAGTTCCGGAGGTCACGGGTCGCCGTGTCCGACGCCGTCTTCGTGCTGTCCAGCATGGCGGCGATACTGGCACGGAAACCGCTCGTTCGGAAGACTTGTAACAACGGAAATCGTCGCGAAACACGGTGTTCACAACGGAATCCCTTGCTTTCCCCCGGAATCCACTGCCATGCTGTCCGGCATGGCGGCAGCACCACGACGTCCGGGACCGATCGACGACATCTCCAAGCGGATCATCGAGCAACTCCAGGCAGACGGGCGCCGTCCGTACGGCGAGATCGGCAAGGCGGTCGGTCTCAGCGAGGCGGCGGTCCGGCAGCGCGTGCAGAAGCTCACCGAGACCGGCGTCATGCAGATCGTCGCGGTCACCGACCCGATGCAGCTCGGGTTCCACCGGCAGGCGATGATCGGCATCCGCGTCAACGGCGACACCCGCAAGGTCGCCGACGAACTCGAGAAGCTCCCGGCGGTCGACTACCTCGTGATGACCGCCGGCAGCTTCGACCTCATGGTGGAGGTCGTCTGCGAGGACGACGACGACCTCATCGAACTGCTCAACGGCACGATCCGGGCCATCCCGGGCGT
>Ga0153989_1000172_pt1 | contig 16719 bp, 8 predicted proteins | sample TSNC073MetaG_FD_104701 | JGI IMG/M metagenome (GOLD analysis project Ga0153989, IMG submission 104701) | Attine ant fungus gardens microbial communities from North Carolina, USA - TSNC073 MetaG | ecosystem: Host-associated > Fungi > Mycelium > Unclassified | place: USA: North Carolina, Jones Lake... | reverse complement strand
ATACTTTATAGTAAAAATTTAAAAAAGATTCTAAATATGTAAAATACTATAATCAAAAATAAAAGGTTACAAATATTTAATATAAATTTAGTATAAAAGGTTTCACATATATAAATTTAAAAAGTTTAAAATAAACAATAAAAGGTTCTTAATGTTTAAGTTTAAGTTTAAAAACAAGCCAGAAAACTTAAAATAAAAACTAAAATAAATTAAACAAAACCAAAATAAATACAAAAAGGGTATATCAGTTCAACAAATAAAACTTTAAATTACAACACCCATAGTAAAAATAATTTGAATAAAATAATAAAAAATTTAAGCATTATGACCCCTAAATTAAACAAAAGGCCAATGCCCTAATGAAAAATAACTAAGGAAAAAAACAAATCCAACAATAAAAAAATATTAAGTATAATATTTAAACTAAATAACGTAAATCGTCTCAACTCAAAATCAAAGTAAGAAAATATAAAACCCAAAATATGCAAAAGATCGTATATTGATCGAAAAAAATCTTGACGATGAGTGAAAAATTAAAAAAAAATACAAAATGAAGCAAACAAAAATATTATCAAAGAAGTAGTAGAAACAGAAAAGGCCAACAATTTATTGCTCCTTAAATATATTATATATATCTTAAAATAACTCAATACAAAAGTCTCAATTATGAAAAGAAATAATAAACTCTCATATTTTTTATAAAATTTTACCTTATTTAGCTTAAAGTTTTTTAATGTAACAAATTAAGTAAAATACGGATTATTGTTGCATTAAACTATAATTTATCAGAATAAAATAAAATTATTAAAAATAAGAAAAATGCTCCAAAACCTGATTAACTAATTAGTAAAAATTTAAAAATAAATGGATAAAACAAGTAAAGATTAATATCCAATAAAAATACCTATATTATTAAACCCTAAATTGATGTTAAAAGCTGGTAAGTAATACTTATAAAAATTAAATGATATAAAGCTATATAATTGATTCAAGTATAAGGTTAAAAATCCATTCTATTTTACTATTCTTTTACACTATATTTTATTATATGGTGCGAGTATTTTAATAACATTTTCTACATTTTTTGTTTGTTTGTTGTTTTTTTAACATCTTATTAAATTCGGCCTTTTATATTATTATAAGCATTAACACGGTTTATTAATCATATTTTATATATATGAACTTATATTGATGTTTAACTTATTTATATTATTGGTTAAGTGGTATTTTTTATGAAATCAATTTAAAACCTTAACTTTGTAGCCAGGCTCGAACTGACAATATCAACTGGAAAATTTTTATACTATTTAACTATACTCGATAGGGGGGGTTTAAGCATATTATTCATACTCTTTTGTAGGGTATATGCATGTGAAACTAATATTCATGTTGATTGAAGCTTAAAAATTTAATCGAGTTCTTTTATTATTTTGCCGTACCATTGAATTATAATCAGATTAATAATTTCGCATGTAAATTGATAAATTAAACAATATTGTATACTAATATATTTAACAAATAGAGCTAATAATTTTTACTATTGATTAACTAATTACAAACACCTATTGCTAGATTGACATTCAATCCTAGGGATTGTTATTTAAATTAGAATCTTATTCAATAATTTATTGAAATTTATTGTTAAATATTCATTATAAATGCAAAATAAATCAATATAAAAAGGTACAGATATAATTGTATATAATAATCTTCTTTAAATGCTTCAAACCCAACCTTAGTTTTACTTACAGTTTTAAATTCTTGTAACCATTTAATTACAAAATCAGGTAAAATTTGAGGTATTTTGATCTTACTATTTGTATAGAATATGTGTAATAATAATAAATGAATTAATATATATATAATATATATAAAAATAACTATATAAATATAGGTTTAAAATAGACTAATGTTAGTTCGGTATTAAATATATCATTTAATTGATATCCTAATAGTTTGAATATAGTAAAACAAAATAAAATTGTAAAAATTATTTTTATAGGGGAGGGGGTTTTATTTAGATTTTTCATTCTTTTGATTTAAAAGTTCTAAATTATTAAGTGAAATTGCTCCTGATCCTATTTCTAATACGAATCCTATTGTTAAAACAATAAAGAAAATTATTGCAATTGAGAATCCGAAAGTAGCTACTTGATATAAGGTTACAGCTATAGGAAATAATAGAAGTATTTCAAGGTCGAAAATTAAGAATAGAAGAGCAACGATAAAGAAGTGAATTTGGAAAGTATTTCTTGTTTGGCCTAGGAAAGGGTTCATACCACATTCATAAGCTGATACTTTCGCTACGTCCGGCTGATGAACCGCTAATAAAATATTTAAACCTAGTAAAGCAAAAGCTAAAATAGGAACAAAAATAAATAAAAATAATAAGTTATTCATTACCAATTAAATAAATTTAAAGATAGTAATTGTGTACTATTTAAGATTAAAGAAGGTTTTAAAATAAATAATAAGATTACTAAAGTTAACACAGATATTAAATAACTATGTACATTACTTAAGTACACAGAATTGTTTCTATCTTCAAAATTATAATTAGTAAAATCTTTTTTATTATTTTCTTGTAATAAATTTATATTACTTTCATCAGCAATAACTTTTACTATTTTTAAATAATATGAAGCACTTATTACACTAACTAATATACCTATTATTGATATAAAGTAATATCCATTTTGTATTGCTGAATATAAAACAAATTGTTTAGAAAAGAAACCTATTAATGGTGGTAAACCTGCCATAGAAAATAAGCATATTGCTAAACTTAAACTTAATATAGGATTAGAATAAATCTGTCCTTTTAGTTCTGTGATATATTTAATATCTCTTATTCCTTTATTATTAATAATACTTGAAGGGGTTGAAGCAGTAATATAACTTAAAGCTAAAATAATTAAGAAAATATTTAAATTAGTTATAGTATATTGAATTATATAGAAAATGAAAGAATCAATAGATGATTCACTATTAATAGCTAAAGCTAATAAAATAAATCCTATATGGTTAATCGTACTGTAAGCTAATAATCTTTTTATTCTAGTTTGAGCTAAACCTACTATACTACCCAATAATAAAGATAAGAATGAAGATATCAATAGTAAATTTTTCACTACTTCACTTAAACTATTTAAATAGTTAAAATTAAATATAGTTGAGGTTGAATTAGTTATTGTATTTTCTGAGTTAGTCAATAGGGAGATAGATTCAGAAATATTAATTAAATTAAATCCATAGAATTGTAATTCTAATAATAATATTAATATAGCTATTTTAGGTATTATTGTTAATCAGGTTGTCACCATTGTTGGTACTTCAGAATAAACATCAGGACTCCAATTATGTAAAGGTGCTGCTGCTATTTTAAACAAGAATCCAATAAAAATTAATACTAATCCTAAGGTTAATCCTTGAATAGCTGCTGATGCATTATCAGTTAATTCTATACCATAATTGTTAAAGCAAGATATAGAGTTATATGTAGATATTATAGAATAAATTGATTCAAAATTAGTTAATCCTGTATATGAATAAATTAATCCACATCCTAATAATATAATGCATGAGGATAAAGCGCCTAATAAGAAGTATTTTAAACCTGCTTTAGTTGAAGTTTCAGATTCTTTATATAAAGTAGATAAAACATAAACTCCAAAGGATTGTAATTCTAAACAAATATATAAAGATACTAAATCGAAACAAGATATTAATAAACAAGATCCTAAAGTACTAAATAATACAATTAAAGAATAATCTTCTGATTTAGAGTTATGATTATTTGAAGCTGTGATTAAATTTATTGCTCCGGATAATCTATCTGTAAAATTAGAAGTTATATTTTTTTGGATAGGCCATGCAATTAATATAAATGAACCTATAAATAATACAAAAGATTCCATTAATATGGATAATTGTGTTATTTGGAATAAACCACTATAGATACCTATGCCTGATCCAATTGACTGAATATATAAAGTATTTAAAGATAATACTCCGGCATATATTAATATTATAGTTGATATTCTTGTAAAATAAACTGAAGATAAATTTTTTTTTATTAAAGGTAGGGCCTTAGCCACTATTAAAATTAAAATAGATGTAAAAATCATTACTGTACCTCTTTTATTAAAAAATAGTACCTCCTCCACAAAACAATCACTCATACATTACCATAATGTATATCCCTAATCAATTATAGCTAGAATAATTAATCGCTCAAACTAAGGAAAATAAATAAAAATGCTAGTCTTTATCTCTTAATAAATTTTATCTCTTAATTAATAAATTAAATAAAAAATAATCAAAAATAGTGTAAATATTGATAATCTATAATATCTAGTTTAGACAAAGAAAATGAATTAAAATAAAATTTTTATATCTTACAAGATGAGGCGACGTTAGTAAACGTTAACTGAGCCCTCGTATAATCGCAAGGGTTAAAGAGAAAAGGGGTTACGTACAGGGAAATTACTAATTTGTTTCATGAAGAAAAAAGAAGAGAAAAGGCTATGAATAGTTAAAAATATAAAAGTTATTTTTCATCAACAATATCTAGTCAAGATTATAATTATAATCAAAATAATCGAATCAATCTTTGTAATAATGATTTTTTCCTAAATTAAATAATTTAAATTTACTATTTAATACTTTAAATGATCATCATATTAAAAATCACTTTAAATAAAATTAATAGAGATAATCTACTTTAGATTATAAAGCTAATTCTATTAAAATTGTTATGAATTTTAGAAGTTATCTTGAGAATGAATTTGAGAATCAATAAATAATATTCTCTAAAGAAAATACAAAATCTGGAATCTTTTTTAAAAAACTTGATAAAGGTAAGTCAATGATAATTAATAATACTCAGTTAAATAAATTAACTAAAATTAAGAAAAATGAGCCACTTGATAATTCTGTTAATGATGTATTAAGTAATAATACTATAGATTAAATAGATAAACAAATGACTATAGAAAAGTAATGTTTAAATTACGATATTAAGTGTTCAAAATTGAAATGTATAGTAGTTTAGACGTTAGAAGTGTAATCTTACACGATATATACAAAGTTTAAATAATGGTATTAATCATAATATTAGAATATATTAATTATATAATAATTATGCTAAATTAAGTATAATTTAATTATTGGGAATAATAAGATTATTAGTATTTCATTTAAAAATATTATTGATATTATAATTAACTCGGAATCTAATATGAAAATTAATAGAACTCAAATAATATTTAAATTAGGTAAATTATTCATCAATCATTGTAACTATGTATTTTATCTGGATTATTATCTCTATTGATAAGTTTAAAGGAATCATTAAGCAGCAAAGCGGGTGTTATATTGATTCTGATCAAATTCTTCTTTTTACATTGGTAATACTATTTTAAGATTAATTCTAGATAAAACTAATGTTTTGAAAAAACAAAAATGTAGAAAGTATAGCTTATGATGCTAGAACTGTGAACATTGAGGTTAATGAAAAATATTTAAAAAATTGAAATGTTTCATGTATTAATGTTACTCAATTACCTATGTTAGTACAACCTAACCATTCAAGCAATAAGGGTGTTTATTTACCTTACATCTTAACTGAGATGAGTCAAATTTATAATTCCTTTGATACAATTGTTATATATAAATATAGTCTTAAAGATAATACTGAAAATCAAAACTTAACAAAAAATATATTAAATATTTTAATATTACTAGATTTAGAATTAATATTGATATGTTAATCATTATTATTAAAAAATGGAATAATAATAAATAAGAAATATAATTAAAGCAATAACCCAAAAACTGAGATATCTTTTATAACATGATATGTATAGCAAAGGACATAGACTAGATCAATTACCCTATAAAAAAGAATTCAGCATAACTGTAAGAATACCATAACATCTTTATAGATAAAGAAATAAGGAACAAAAAAACCAAGCAGCGGAATAGAATTCCAAAGTTACTATATTTATATTTATATTTATAATAAAGATATGAATGTTTATATATCCTACACGATAAACACGGCGAAAGAGACAATCGAACGGAAAACACTCGATTATTTGCTCGATATTCCGATTTTTAAAAAAAGAATTCTATTAAAACTTTTTTATTCAAAATTAACTAGATAAAAATGGTAAGAAATACTTGGTAAACTTTAAATTACATTAATAATTACATAAAACTTGTAAGAGCATTGAATTCTAAGGAAAGTTTTTATATTAAATTATCTAAATATTAAATGATTAAAATTTGGTAGTGAATCTGGTCAATTAAACATTTAAATTAATTAATAATTATATAAAGCTTGGTAAGGCATTGAACTCAACTAAAACCTTTAAATTTTATTTTAATTATTAACTACATAAATTGGTAGGGAATTGGGTAGTAATAAACTTTGTTTAATATTTTATATCAAATTAAAATTAGTTGGTAATAAAGGATGCGGAGCCTTGTTTTATTTAAAAAATTATTATCAATATACAAATTAGTCTTTGTTTAAAGGATGCGCAGCGTGCTACTTTTTAAATTATTTCATTATTTAATAATTTATTATCAAGTTAATTATTAGTGGGTGTTATAGGAAAGCGAGGGTACCTTTTTACTATATATATTTATATATTATTTATTTTAGAATGAGATGCGCGCAAGAACTATTCTTTATAGAGGGGCGCAGGCCATATTATTTTTAAAATTTATATATAGGACAATAGATTATTTTTAGGCAGAGAATTGCGCAATTATTATTTTTAATCATAATTTTAAATACTTGTAAACTTTTTTATTAATTTATATGCAAAGAAATACAGCTATTGATAACCTATTATACAATATTTTATTAGATGTATATGATCTACTTGTAAGCTTTTTTTACTTATTTTTTTTTTAAATTTATATAATTATAATCTTTTTTTATACAAAATATGTTATACTAACAACCTTTCTTATTATTTTCTAATAGATTAATGAATACTTGTAATCTTTTTTAATACGCAGAATTTTATCAACTTATAATCTTTTTAATCTTAAGACGCGAAATTTAATCTATTTATAATCTTTTTTTTTATTTTTTATCTACAATTTTATATAAATACTTTTTTTAACTAATTTAATATTTTAAGTTGAATACTTTTCTAAATTAAAAATAATTTTTATTAAAAGGGCTACTTTGTATGACGGAGAAAGACAGTATTAATTATTGAAAATTTATTGGTTTATTTCCATTATTTAAATGTTTTATTTAATTTTATTTAAAAAGATTCGCAAAATCTAACTTAATTTATTTTAAAAATTAACTTTTTTATTCTGTTATTACTTTTATACGATAGTATAATTTATATATGATTAAGTTTCCCACACTTTATACTAATTTGGAATATAATTGTATTTTATTTATGTGTAACTTATACAAGGTTATTTTATTAAACTTTATGTTTTATTTTTAGTTATTGTAATTTTTGGTTTTACATAATTCTATTCAACGATTTGTTTAAATTTTAAACCATTTTGGACAATTTTTAGAAAAAGAAGTAAACTTTCTTTGATAAAATGAAATACTGTTATATATTTAATATATTGTGGGATTTTTTATAATTTTTATAGAATTTGTATTGCAATTAAAAGTAATTGTATTATAAGTGTACCCAGTTAATTATTTTATATTATTATTATATTATTAATTTTAGTTGTTTACATTTTACTTGGTGTTTAGCTTATGATTAAATTATAGTGAATTTTACTTTAATGTGACCTTTGAAATATCATTATAACCTTTATATTGGTATTACTATCTTTATTTATTAAAGATTAAAAATCTATGTTAATTAATAAGGTATTTAAACATTTATAGATTTATTTACATTTTAATATTTGTAACTTTCGATGATATAAAGATTATTAACCTTAAGTTTTTCTCTATTTTATCCCAAATTTATTAACAATTATATTTAAATTCATTAAGATTGTAAGGATTTAAGTTTGTATACAAAGCTGTATAAATCATCAATTGATTAACTACTCAATAAAATCAAACTAATATTATTACAAAAAGATATTTTCATATTTAAGTTATTTTTACTTCATTTATTCATAGTTTTATTTAACACTACACCAGCATCATATATTTTGATATTTTGATATTTTTGATATATTACACACTATCAATTTTATTGATATTTATTAAATTTGACACTAAAATAAAAATAGTAACAAAATGAGTAAAAACTGTTGGCTTTTGTTTCAATTTAACTTTAAGTGTTGAGTTTTAAAGTGTTACAATATTTAATATAATTTCTTGTTACTAGAACAGCTAATCGTTTTACCTTTTTCTATTTGGGGAAACAACTTTAAAATTTAATTAAATTTAATATTATTTTAACTTGATAAAGATTCTGTAACTTTTTTTTAGATAAAACTAAAAATGACATAGTGGATCTCAATTGCACATCATATTTTAAATAAATAAAGATTTTTATATTAATTCATAGTTGTTTTGTTTAAATTACTATTGTTACACAAGGTGATTAAATTTGTTAAGATAAGGGGTTTATTGAATCTCTTTAATTTATAAAAAATGAGGATTCATCCAAAATCTTGTTTTTACATATTTATCGAATAAAATAGTTTAAATTATTAAAAATTTTCTAGTTTACATAAGTTTTGTATATTTTTATTATCATTTTATTAATTTTAAATAAGAAGAGATAGTATCAAAAAGATAAAAGGAGTATAAATGAAGAAATATCTAAAACCTTTTCATAATGTTATTATGCCTTTATTAACTATAAATATAGTTATTTTGAAATAATTAAAATCATTTAAAAGAGTTAAATTAGCTAAGGTGTTATAACCTAGTAATATATTATTATATACTAACACTAACTCTCATTCTTTTTAAAAACAAAAGTTATACAATTTCTAGATAAAGCTTTTATTATTTTAACAAATTTTTCTTCATACTCATTTTATTTCAAGTTTTATTTTAGAAAATTCACCAATGTAAAAAAATCTAATATCTTTTTAATTTTATCCATTATTATTTTAAAATTTCATCTCTTGATAATAAAATAGAATTTTGTAACATTTATATTAAACTATAGCCTTTATCATCTAATAACTTAACTATGCTTTTTAATACCTACCTAGAATTTAATAATTAAAGTTTAAGAATCTTGTAACATTGTAATGATTTATCTTTTGGTAAAATTTATCTCAATTTTCGTCATTTTCATCAGCAAAAAAAACAAAAAAGAAAGTATTATAATAGAATAAAAATAAAAATTATTAACTTTTCTAATAACTTATTTTTAATAAATTTGATGTTTTTACATCATCTGTCAAAGGATTTAGTCAAAATTATATGGATTATTCAATGGAAGTTTAAAATAATTTGTAATACTTGTGCTAATTAAAATTTATTTATCTTTACACTTTCATTAACATATTCCGAATCATAACCAGTTTGTAATTTTACATCAAGGTAATACATTTTGTAAAGATTTTTTAATACTTGGTTTTAATTTAGTATAAACTATTTTCTTAAGATTTTTTAAATCATGGAACGATTCTATAAATAAATTATTTTTAGTTTAATTGATATTCCAAATATTTTCCAAATGAAGTTAAAAATAAAGTTTTGTAAATTGATAACAATATTAAATTAAACATCCATTTATATGATTCATGACTTAATTTTTCTTTGAAATAAGATTCTTATTTTGTTAAATGTTTAATAAAATTTTTAAATATAGAAAAAATCGAGCAATCATGAGTATTTAAATAACCAGTGTTTATTACTAAATTTAATTATTCTAAAATTCCATTTATTACATTATTAAATCTTTTTTTTTTTATTTCTTTTAAATCAGTATAAGCTTTTTACGGACTCATTTTTAACAACCAAGGTTTAACATTTAATAAAAAATATACCAATTATTTAACCATAACTTTTATGCTAAATATTTCATTAATGTTCTTAACCAAATCATTGAGAGTAGATTTATATAGTTGTATTTTACATTAGGTTTTGTATATTTAATACAGAAGTTTTTACCATAAAATGAAATGTATTATTTTCAATATATAGAACAATACCTTTTACTAAAGGCGAATAAATATGGTTACTACAAATAGGATCTTTTGATAGAGTTTCTTGTGTTAAAGATTTTTAACTAATTTGGTTTTAGTTAATTCTTTCTCTGTTTTACTTAAAGTTTTTAATTAGTTTAATTAAATTTAATCTTTTAAAATATTTTTAGTTATCAATTTTATTGGTTTTAAATTATTATTACCAACTTAAGATCACAAATATAAATAAAGAGTACTTATACTTTGAATCAAAATCTTTTAATTAAATTTTTAATAATTGCATTCTTATAATTTGTATTATTTAACCATCCTACCAATGTATATATATGTCAGATGTAATATTATAATATTTGTATATTGAGATAAAACCTTTAATTAATAAATACTTTGAATATCTTTAGATAAACCCAAGAAGTAATATACTCATATAAAATTTTATTCCATTTGACAAATGTTGATTACTAATATTTTCCTAACTATACTCTTATTTATTCTATTATCTATAAATTTAATAAAAATAATCTAATAATTATACTCTAACTTTATCTTGTATACTCAATTATAAATAATATTGTTTTATTTTACTAGTATTTACTGTATTTCCAGATCTAAAATTTAAATATAAATATTATTCAATAAATAACTTATAGGAGCTATTTTTTTTAAAGTTAAAATTAAAATCATCACCATTTTGATAAAAATTAGTAAAATAGATTACACATAAAATTAAACCAAAACTAAATTTATAATAGTATTTTCTTAAAGTTAATTATATTAACAAGTAATTAAAAAGTATTTTCATATAATTAATTATAAAATATTTGATTAATAATAGTATTTTCTTAGTTTAATTAGTAAATAAAAATTATAAAATTGTGGAATAATATACATAAATAAACCAAAACCACAAACAAAACAAAAAATGAAAAAATAAAAAAATATAATAAAACAACAAACATACTCTCTTTACACTCTATTGGTACTTACTATTATTTAGTAAAATCTTTCATTCCTACCTAAAGGGGTTTAATTTTAAACAATCTTTCATTCCTTACGAATATAATACTTCTAATAACATTAGTTTTACATTAATAAGATGCTAAAAATACTTTCAATTTAATTAATTTATTTACTCTAATTTATTTTAGGAGATGCGCAATTTTAATTGTATGTTTAATTTATATAAATTTTTATCTATTTTTATTTGACAGATTCCCAATTATTTTAATTTTATTCTTAAATTTTAACTTTGTTTTACCCATCTATTTTATTTGTTTTGTTCCTTAATTTAGAAACATTTAATGTTTTTTTCGGTAAAATGTTTTTTTAGATTTTATACTTTGGTTTATTTTAGTTTTATTTAGTTTTTGGTATACCTTTACACTTTTGTGTGATCTTTTTTAACTTTTTATAAAATTTTTTAGCTTTATTTTTTAAAAAAAATATTAGGTATTACTTCGAGTTGAGGTGATAGTTTAGTTTGAGGCAATGGAATAAAATTTTGGTATCTTATCTTACAATACTTTAAAGTTTATTTTTGGTAACTTTTTCACATATTATTTTATTTATAGATTTTCCATTAGTTTAACGATTGTCGGATAGGAAGTATAGGTAGTTTTACTTATTTTTTATTTATTTTGATATTTTGGGTTTCTATTGTTTATTTTTACTTATTTTTTCTTGGTACTTGAAGTGATAAATTTTGATCCTTAATATCAATAGTATAAATATTAATCAGTACAAAGTTTGTTGAACCAACATTATTTAATGAAATAATTACTAGGACAGATAGTAGTATAAATAGAGAACATAGTAGAGTATAAAGAAATAGAAGAAAAGCTGCTCGTACTCGAGTTTTTTCACCTCAATTACCATTAATAAAAACAAAAAGAGGAATAAGAACAGATTCAAATAATACGTAAAAATAAAGTAGATCCGTTACTACTAAATAGTGCAATAAGGAATAGTTCTATAACTAGAAAACTAATAAGATATATTTTAATTATTTTTTAAATATTATTATAATTTGTATTTTCCCTATTTTATTAGGAAAGTTGAGACTTTAAACCTATAGCTAAACTAGAAGTCTTAGTCTTATTTCTAGGATTAATACTAATACTAATACAATTATGTATGTTCTATTCCTACTGTTGCCTTTAATTTGGCTTTTAAAAAGTTATTCTTTTTATATTAATCTAGGATAGGTTGAATTGAACAATCCATTACTATATCCAAAATATAGTGTTTTTCCATTAAACTATATACTAATACTATTTTTATATAATATATAATTTTTTTTATAAAAAATAGCCGATTACTAGAATTAAACTAGTGTTAAGTAATTACAAATTACTCATTCTACCTTTGAACTAAATCGACAATATTTAGAATTAAGAAGGATCTCTAGTAGAATTGAACTCCTAATAATAAAATAAAGATATACGGTTTTACCTTTAAACTAAGAGACCTAAATTAAAAATTAATAATAATAATAATAATTTATTTTAAATAAATCGAACGTAATTTGGAATCGAACCCAATCTTTCTAATCATGACCTCAAAGTGCTAACCATTACATCATTACGTTAACTAATTATAAAATTTATTATCTATTTCCCTATAAATTAATTTTATTGAAGGGATTAAATTTAATGAACCTCATCAATAAACTGATACATAAAGAATTAGTCAAATAATATCAAAAAAATGTCATTAAAAAATAGCTGATTCAAAACCTAGATTATGTGTTTCTGTAAAATGATAATTAATAATTCGGAATAGTGCAACAGATAGCATAAGAGTTCCAACAATAACATAAATCTCATGTGTTCCTGTAGCAAAATAAAATGTTGAACCATAAATTCCATCTGAAATACTAAAAGGTGCATTATAATATTCAATTCCTTGACAAATTGTAAATACAATAGCAATAAATAAAGTTAGAAAAAGTGCACAAATTGCTTCAAATCGATAACCAGCCAGAAGAGCATGGTGTGAATATGTAACACTAGCACCAGAAGATAGTAGAAGTACTGTATTAAGTAGAGGTAGTTAAAAAGCATTAATAGGTAGAGGGTCACCGTTATTTACAACTGCCCTCAGAACCTAGCAATAGTTTAACATCATAAGGCTCGCCTCAAATTTTACAGTGAAGCTACAAAAGGAACAAAAAACCCTGCTAGATACGTTATCGCGTATTACCTTAACTTTTGTTGTATCTATGCACTTTCATGATATCATATCAGTTTAATTGACCCTTATGTAGTAGACTATGATGATATGCACAGAATGGGATCAGTTTTATCAAAATAGCTTCCTTAAATTGTGCAAATGAGATTTTTTCCCCTTTTCTAAATTTAGCTTTAATTTCTTTTACTGATTTAACGTGATGCATCTCCACGAAGTGAGTTGAACCACACACAGTACAGCATTTCTTAAACACTGAATGGGTGTTTTTACCCGCTCAGGTCTAACTTATAGGAGAAGTTTATCTGAACTTGTAGTTTTCTTATTTTTAATATCATGATTACTTTTTAAGTTCTCAGGTCTGTAAAATGTTACTCCAGTGTCTTTACACTCAAGATCAGGACCAAATTTATGAAAGACTTTACTTAAAGTACGATGTTTTTACTTTTTAGCCAGGCTTAGGACACAAGATGCACGCATTAATCAAATGATACTATAGAATCTTGATTTATTTGTGGCAAAGCTAAAAAAGTTTACTACCCCTTTAATTTTTGAGTTATATAAGCTTAGTATTTCTTGATGAGATAGATTCATTATGGTTGTAAGTCCGGTAGGTAAGAATTAACTCAGATGATTTTGGCGAATAATTTTCTTTAAGTTTTTGTAAGATCTTTTTTATAGGTGCATTGATATAAGTTTTACCATCCCCTACTTATCTTATAGCAGGGTTAACAAATCAGGTTTCGTTCAATTTTGGATTTTTAATTTCAGCACCAAGAAAGTTTCACTTTTCTGACATGCTACTGATGATTGTTTTATTATCGTTAAGTTCTAATACGCAATTAGCTTTCAGTAAGTCTTTTATTCTGAATTTTATGAATTTGGCCTCATGAAGAGAAGCAGCAATCATAACAACAAAGTCATCCGCGTATCTTACAAATTTCATTCTACGGTAGTTAGGATCGAATTGATATGACCTTCAGCTCTTCCGCATTTTGTTAAATTTTTAACATTCATAACGGGATCCGATGTCTTACTTCTTAAGGTTTGTAATTTGGCATACACAGGGTTTTGTCCCTTTTTAACCTTTAACTAATCTAAGCTTTTCTTCACCCATGAACTTTTCCAATTTGTCCTTCACTATGTTTGACCTTGCAGTTGCAACTAAGGGAATAAGAATTCCACCTTGAGGGGTACCTAGTTTAGGTTTGTGTAGGGTTCCTTTCTCATCATTGTGACCACCGTTCATAAATTTTCTTAGAAGTTAAAGAATACGTGAGTCTCCAACTTTTTCAAACACACATTTCATGTTAATTCCATGGGGAATCATATCAAAACATTTTTAAATATCACCCTGGATTACTCAGTTGTACCGATTACCTTGTAAATATATTTATAACAGGGCAGAGTGAACCGATTTTCCACTTCTAAAACCATGTGATAAGGTTGATAATGTAGGCTAAAAGATGGCCTCCAACAGTGAATCGCATGTAAACCTTTTTGGACTATTTTAAATATGGGAGATTGTAATTATAAACCCCTCATTTTTCCAGTAGATTTGGGATTTTCTACTCTACGACTGGGTTTAATTTTAAATTAACCGATTTTCAAGCTATCAATGGTGTTTTCGAATCACTTTCAATTTATACCTTATATGGTCTCTTTATCGGATCCCTTAGTCATATTACCTGGTTTACTACGAATTTCCATTTAGCATTTTTCCAAGAAGTAACTAAAGAAATAGTATATTTTTTCCAAGAAGTAACTAAAGAAATAGTATATTTTTCCAAGAAGTTTGGCTCAGTGATAATTTCAAGCAAATGGAAGTGCTTCTGTCCTTTTAAGTCCCGCTGCTCAATAATTCTTTTTACAATAGTGGTAACACCGACTCCATTAAAGACCTTTTTAGCTTTTTCCAACTTACCCAGTACTTTATTGTTATCATCTATTGTTTTTAATTCAAGACAATTTTGGCTGTCTCCCTTCATTTATTTACTATGAAGACTCCGTTCCCACATATTATAATAATAGCGGTTAGATCCCGAAGTTTACAGTTAGTGATGTTTAAACTTCTTATTGATTAGCAACTTTGCCACCCCACCCCTTTTAAACCTTCATATAAGAAAAATTTAGTATGCTTTTGGGCAAAAACCCCTGCTAAAACCATTATAACTCGCAATGCTGAAGAAACACCGATGTATTCTGCTTAATATGTACCCGCAGGTTTTATGTGATATTAGGTATCAGGTTTGTTAAGCTCATCATGTCAATTCCTACTAATGTTGGTATCTTTTTTGGCTAGTATGATTCATACAACACTTTTAATATCTGCTATCCATCTTGAAGTCATTATTAGCAACATCATGCGAGATAGTCCTTAGGAATTTTAAAGGATGGCCTAATATAAATGAGATATGGGACATCATATCAATACACTAACGCCCTCATTCGGCGCACAGGTAATACCCATAGAAGCTGTGTCAATTTGTTCCATGTTCAATTGTGGGACTTAGTGATGATTGAAAAAAACTTACAAAAATAGCAATGAAAAAAAATAGTTTACTAACTATAATTAGTGATACTCCTAGTGTAAGACCTTTTTGTACTTTACTTGTTTGATCACCTATATTGTACCTTCTGTAATAATATCTAGAATTAAAAGAATTATAGCACTTAATGTAGAAATAAATCCTATACTTAGTACTAATGATCCACCAAATGGTAAAGCATAACAATTAAATTACAGCTGATGTTGTAAAAATAAGTAACTTAAGCTATAACTTGGGTTTGTTTTTCTTTATCTAATTAATTTCTTTCTGCAACTTTTGGTTGTTTTTAAAGGTAGTTACTATAATTTAACGATTTAATTATAATATCTTTTATTTTCATAATAATTTTGATTAGCTATTAATCAACTAGGTAATGCCCATGAATTTAAAATTTATAATTTACTACAAATGTATGCAACATCTTTAAGATATTGAGTTAATAATTTCAATGATGGAAGTACATCAATTAAAACATTAAACCAGAATATACTTTGAGAAAATCTAATGATTCTAATTTAATATTATGATTCTCTTTATGTCTAATTCAAGATATTGATTTTTTTCTACTTCTATATCTAATTCATTAAAATCTGTATGAAGATCTTCATTTACTGTTAAATTATTTAATTATAAATTATAATCTTTTTATTTCATATTTAAACTAATGTTTTATATTAACTTTTAATCCTTCATTATTTCGATTCCTCATTAAATCTGTATAATATAATTTATTATTTAAGATACTTAATACCTTGAATAGATGTTACGTTATTTGGAATAGTCCTAATAGTTTTTATTAATTTATTTTTATATTTTATTAATATTTTAATATAGCATGGAATCATAGTTAGCATAATATTTT
>Ga0153989_1000170_pt1 | contig 16737 bp, 17 predicted proteins | sample TSNC073MetaG_FD_104701 | JGI IMG/M metagenome (GOLD analysis project Ga0153989, IMG submission 104701) | Attine ant fungus gardens microbial communities from North Carolina, USA - TSNC073 MetaG | ecosystem: Host-associated > Fungi > Mycelium > Unclassified | place: USA: North Carolina, Jones... | reverse complement strand
TACTTACCAAAGGATGCAAGCCATGCTAAAATTGGGATTATAAGCAACCACCACAAACGATATAGAACATAGCAGCGCCAAATCTGTCAGGGCGAGGATCGCTTCTCATTTTCAGGGACAATATTGGTTACCACCTACCAACAACCCATCCGTGAAGAATGAGACCAGGATAGATTCGGCATCACCAGCTGTAAGCAGTGTATTTCCTTCCTGCTCCATAAGATATCTATAAGGACCGCCCGGATAGTTGCGATTGTCTATCCAGACCATTTGACCAAATCGCATATTGAAACAGATGTTGACAGTCCCGAGGGCAAAAAGTAAGAAAACAAAGATCAACCACGTTTGAGAACGCCTAGTCCTTGATTTCAAGAGGTAATATGAGCACGTCAGATACACGGATATATGTACGCCTAACGGTGAATGAAGATCTGAGCGGTTAATGGGTACTGAGCGTACGAACCGTATGCGATCCCTCCAACGAAGATAGCAGCAAGGTCTGTTTGCTCGTACCATAACGCTGCTGGGGGCTCGTCTGGAGCGAAAGGGTTGGTCATGACGATCCCAGGATCTCGAGTGCTCTGTCAAATGATGGGAAGACACTATTGAGGGTTCGATGCTTTGCAGAGGTTTTATGGCGATTCCAATGCCGAGCGCCCACCGCCTGTTGGGCACAATGAAACCATGATACCACAGCAATGGAATCAAAGAAAGCAGTTACATTATTGGTGGCCGAACGAAACGGAGAAACACACTCGAGCCATCAACTCAGCTGCTGATGTTATAACACGAAACAGTCGGGAGAAAATTCGATCAGGATTCTTATGACATGCACATGGTGACAGACGCTATTCCTCGACGAGATGCCATCACTGAGAATCATTACTTGTAAATGGCGCTTTCTGATGTAGAGAGAGTCTGTTGCATTTGCAATCAACTAACAAAGATGCCTCCAAGGATTGGTCACATTATATTGATAGACGAACCACTTGCATTGCTCTCATCAGAAACAGAATATACCTTGTACGCTTCTTTATTCATTTATCATGCCATTCTCATGCTCCACGATGAAGATGGCATAGATGATGACCTCTTTTGATGAGCGCAGTCTAATATTCTCATGACGAAGATCAAGTGAGAAAGCCGCTCCACGGGTCGTCTTTGCCAGTGAATGGGATAATTCTGCGAACACAGTGTTCCTTCCAGAAACTAAACAAATCACCAGTGGTGCTTTTCATGAGTGTATCTTGTTTCCTACGTTCCATCGCGAGCTTAATGTTGGAGACTGTCAACTGATGGTTATTAGAAATTGGATTGGTACGTGTTCAAGGGGAACAACAGAATGATCAAGCTAATTCCTCCGAAAACCAACGATACTAAGACAATACATCCACAGTGATCACTAGTGAGTGAGTAGGCAAGGGACACAAAGTATGCAGCAATTGAAGTTTCTGATTTAATGGAGACCCAGACGATGGCGATTTGTGATCAGAGGCATCATACAGCGACTGATCTCACTAACAGTTTACATTTTGGGGAAAAGAACTGGACTCGACCTGGAGAGATCTAAGAGTCAATCTAAAATGTGCCAGACCGTGCTCCATATAAAGTTATCCGCTGTTGGATCGATGCGGATCTCCTCAATTATTCCAATTTAGAACTTTGTTGAGATAGCAATTTCTTGATACATATTTACTCATAGATAAGGAATTCTCCAACAACCTGCATGTATCTAACAGGCTCTTCGAGAAATGGGGTGTGGCTCGAAGCTTCGAGAGTGACCCATTTCACCTTCGGGATTTCGTCGAAAAAAGGCTTTACGACGAAATCTTGAGCGATGTCCATGCGCCCGTTGATAATGAGAGTTGGTCGACGGACAAGATGAAGACGATCTATGATCGTCCAATCTTTCAAGATGCTATGCGGACATTGGCTACTGTCTAGCTATCCAATACATTGAGTAAAACGACTTACGGAGCAGCTGCCACTGTGGGATCACCATCAGGACCAAAGACCCGTGCCATAGTATATGTAAGTTTCTCAGGGACTGGCTTAATGATGCATCCATGCTTTGCATGGAATTTTTGCAGTGCAGGCCCGAACTTCTCCGGGTCTTTCATCCCTCCCGCGACGCCTTGCTGTACGTCCTCCGGGAGGGCTTGAAGTAGTTGCAAGTTGGACTTGTTCCAGAGGCTAGATGCAGCAAGCGAGTTGGCGATAATGAGACGCCTCAGGCCAGATGGCCGCTTGCGAACCTCAAACTCACTGGCTAAAATGCCTCCCCAAGAATGACCAAGGATACTATATCTGTCCTGGATACCGAAATGTGCGACAAGGTTCTCGAGTTCCTCGATGAACAGATCCACTGTCCAAAACTCTGCTTCTTTCTCCTTCAGGTGCGTAGACTTGCCGTTACCAAGCTGATCATAAAGTATGACAGGTATGTCGTACTTGGCAGTTAATTCTGAGTGAACATCAAGATAGTCATGGACGAGACCTGGTCCTCCGTGCAGAACAATCAGGGGGTCTTTTTTGTTCTCGACTACGCTCCCGTAGAGCTTATAATAAGTTTGAAATGTTTCACCATGATAGGAGAAATCGATTGTGCCATCCATACAGGTGGTTTGGGTGGACATTCTAGACAATGAAAAATACACAGTGAATGAATGATCGTGTTAGACATTTTCCAGAAGACCTACTTGGACAATTGAACAGGAAAGGTTTCTTGAATAAGCCGAGCAGCAATACTATTTACATCCCGTGGGGCAAGATAACAGCATCTTTTGATGAGCCAATCGGCTCTCCATAGTTTGTGACCATCAACGACACTTATATTCCATCAGGACATGTGATGAACAGGGTTAGGTGATCCATTCATTCCCTGTTGATTGATGTTGATGTTGATTAGCAAGACCACCGGAAAGCCAGACCTTCCTTGATTCTGCAACAGATATGCGAAACCCAGCCAGCTTCATGGAGCTTCCACTTGAAGTCCCCAGTGGAAAGCAGCGGAAACAGCTGAGGGGTGGCTCGTTGAATCACTGTATGTGGTGTCATATTAGTTCAGAAAACCTCCGGCACTCACTCGCTTTTAAGCGTCCTTCACATTCTTCCTCGTACTCTTGTGTGCTACAGCAACTTTCTGTTCTGCTACACTTTCAACTTTTCTCTTCATAAGGAGTGCATCATTTTCTTCACCCAGAGTAGACCACGGGAACATACCAAGCAGCTTCCGCCCTCCCAGTCAATATATCAACCTGGACAAGATCAACCATAACCGCAGCTTTCCTCCTATCATCAACTTTCCTGATGTCGTTCTTCAAATCAACCAGACTGATGCCAAACGCGTCATGAGGGAAGATCATCGGATGTTGCACACTAACACCGGAACTATCTACACTGACAATAGACATGTTCTTATCACCAGAGAGGTTCACTAGAGTTTCTCCCCCTTTTCTTCCCCTTGCTCATCGTCGTTAACTAGATATCGACAATTGTCCAATTTCGCCATTTGGATTTCGGCATGGAACGCTGCAAGATGATCTTTGCTTTTCCTCATTACCATCCAGAAAACAAAACCACTAGTGGCGTGATCGACGTATGGCTTCTCGACACATCAACAGAGATGTCGAGGGAAATAACCCGTTCCCGGATCAGCGCTCCCAAACGACACAGACTTCTGGATTCCCTGACTGTTTCCTATAGCGTAAACTTGGCGATCCAATTTGATTGTCGCTCGAACGAGTTCACTACTCTTGAATTTTCTTGCCAGTCAACCAAGCAATGTGACGTAGACTTTTGGCAGGACAAGCGGTGGCATCCTATCGAGGGTACGTGTCTAAAGACCATTGATGGCTAATCATTCTTCACACCCAGAAATAGGATTTTACATTATCCAAGAGCCCTATTTCACTACGAGGACATAGTTATTGGACGGTATCAGACGTATTCTATGCATTTGCCTCGACTTGTAAACAGTTTCCTTCTGACAGAACAAGTAGTCCGAAAGCTCTTCTCTGATTTTTGATTAGTCTACTGTTTCATTGCAGCTCTCTGTGATGTGGAATCACACGTTACGCCACGAATCATGATGGAAGTTTTTGTGACATCGTGCCATACTTAAATTCTAGATCCTGGGACGATTCCGACATTTATCATCGGTTCAAGCGAACCCTGGCTCTCATCTTCTTTGACCATCAAACTCAAGATGCAACGACACATTTCACTATCTACGAAGACCGTAACGATGGTCTTCATGGCCCTCGTCCTGTCCTTTCTGGCACATATTTTTGTCCTCGTTGTACACCTCAAATTTTCATCGTTTCACAGTAGGCTGGAACTTCCATTCATGTATGGGCACATACTGAATGGACACCAATAGGCATCGACGACAACCCAAACTTCCCGATTCAGGTCAACGATGCGGCGCTTACACTTGTGATGACTCATCGCTTTGGCCTTTATTCCAACGATTCCGATTGGGACTCCATTCTACCAGTTGGAGACGGCTTTCTATACCTCCCTGATCGCGACCAACATTATCTCCCGGCACATTATCATCAATTACACTGCATTCGGTCGCTGAGAAATTATTTCCTCAATGTCCATGATATGACCAAGGCAGACTTTGGCCATGTCGACCACTGTCTCATCTACCTTCGAGAGCTAGCCTTATGTAATATCGACCTAACTCTCGAGCCCCCGAGTCATAAACAGCTCGACACACACGGAGAGATCAAACTTGCGGTGACAGGTGTCGGGGTGACACACCGTTGTAAAGACTGGTCGCAGGTTCGAGATTACATGGTGTCAAACTACGGAATGTACAAGGAGTCGTACAAAAGGAAGGCGGATGAATTTTATAACAGTCGAGATAGTTCTGGTCATGAATAGTACAAACTAATATTCCTTAGGACCCTCGATCTATGTCATAAAATTTTGTTCCCAACCCCTCAGAATCAGTACATCCTGTTTGAACATAGCCACGAGGCCTAATCTCTGGAATCTAACAACTGAGATGTCCTACTCGGCTGGTTCAACAACTTGCGTTAAAACTAGAGTCGCAATATCAATATTTTGCTTACATTCTTTATGAATATGTGAGTGCGAGTGGTTGTGCGACGACACCCCATGTCCTGAGTGACCTTGCAGTTTGGGAAGACCAGCAAATATATCTGGATGGGGAAGGTCAGACAAGCTGGTTTCTTGGTGCTTTCCCGTGCGCATTTGACACACAGACAGTGATGCATTGGTCACAGCGAGAACCACAGAAAAGGCAAGGAAGATGTAGGTAGTAACAATCATCTTTCTTGGTATCGTGGCGGGCTGGTAGACGGTCATTGTACTAGAGTCTTGTTCGAGGAGGCTTTTTTCCTCAGGTACCATGCCTTCATCTTCCGGCAGGAGTGAATAGACGGGCCTCATGATTAGTGGGTGCAATGTAATTATTGATACAACGATAATAAACTGTCTCGTCATGGAAAATCAAGGAGTCACGTACTCCAACTCGGGTTCCGCTGTTGGGAGAATCTGATGGACCTCGCGATCCCTGTGCCTGATACCATTATGGCTTTTTCCCGCTACAAAGGGAGTTTCCTTTGTGTCGCACACCGAGGGAACGGTACATCTCAGGCAATCCTAAAGTTAGATGTATCACTTGCTGCACACGCGTAGCGATATTTCTATATCTACATTTACCACCAGTAATATCGGTGATATTACTTCGTTTCGCTGGGAACTTGGCTGGCATCTCCAAGTGCTGTCTCAGAAACGTGAGATCAAGGAACCCATATCTCTGAAGAACATTTTGGCTACTATTGAACCCATAAAGCTGGCTGTTTTGGGAGATATGAGCCAGACGGGTCCAATCAGTTAGCTTTTGTTCAGCCACAACAATGCAGTTCAAGCTCACCTTGATCATTTGCATCCTCGCCGCATTCGCTGTTGTCAAACCTCTTCCAGGTGACTTTCTTACCATTGATTGAACATTTACATGGTATTTACATTGAGCGCTTCAGTTGAAAATGTAGAATGCGATGCAGAGGACATGGAACGAAGGGATGGAGCCCACTTGGCCCTTTGTGTTTGATGAGCCTTGGTAAACCACCACTTACCTGAGTCTTGAATCAAAACTCACAAGGCCGCCGTAGCTGTAGGCATCTTCTATGTTGTATCTTTTTTATTTCCGGATCTGGTCTCTTTGTATATATGTAAAACATTGATGATGAGCGTATATATAATTCCCCCATTTCTTGAACACAAGCCTCACAGTGATCCAACTTTGCATGGCAAGTATGTCAATCTCTCTGAAAGCTCTGGAGAAAAAAATAAAAACTAACATTCGGCCTTGCTCTATCGAAGAATTTACCAAGTTCCTTGTGATTTGCATTGGATCCATGCTTGGAGTATTGCTTCTGGTGTACCAACTTTACGCAAGACATGGTCTACATTTCGGAGAGAAATATCATGGTGAGACCCTTTCTGAGAGATATACATACACTAAGCATATTGGGAAAGTAAGCGACTTCGGTGACTACCCAACGCATTGGGAGTTATCGCTCGAACCAGCATGGATTTCCCGTGAGAATACAGTCCACTACACCTTCAATACTCGATATGCAGATGAGGAATGGAATACTACATTGCCCTCGGGAGGCACTCTTCTCCACTTAGGACCCGATTTGAAGCCCTTCACATTGGGAATGTTTCACGAAATTCGATGCCTCAACATTATCCGCAAAACCCTCGCAGCTTATTATGCTGATGAGTCTGAAGACTCTCACATACAAAACCCACAGTTAGCCCATCACTGCATGAATTACTTACGCCAGATGGTGCTTTGCCGTAGAAGCCTACGGTTGCAATCTGTTAGAGCATCGAGAGGTAACCATGTAACGGCATGGGATGTGACTGATACTTGTCTGGATTGGACAATGGTATATGATGCCGCAGAAAAGAACTATCAAGACTATCTTCATCACTTGAAGGTGTGTAGTGATTGGCTCTGCCCACATAACTGAGTCGTACTGAATGGCCACTCCGGAGCCAGCCTTCATTAGCTCGTGTTGGTTATTAAATCACGGCATGTATTATTGTCTCCCTCAAGCTTGGTGTTCAAACAGAACATGGAATTGATATCATCATCATCATCATCATCAATCATCTATCTATCTATCTATTCATAGGTAGAGCCTGAGGGAAGGACCTGACTCAGAAAACATGCAACAGATATAGATTTCACAACCAAAAGACCCATTTGCTGGAATGGGGAAAATCTAGACACTAGAAGCTGAATAACAGAGGTGTCAATGAACATGACAGGATAAGTTAGATGAGGGGAAAAGGGATATTATAGTTTTCATGATCCTTAACGAACACCATGATCTACAACTTTCTTAAATGTCACCTGTCATTTTTTATATTCCCAGTCATCCCACTTTGCCTCAGTATCCTCAAGCTTGATGGATGGCTCAAATCCTAGATCAACACTGTTAATGATGACATACCAAGACAGAAAAGTATGTGTCATTGTCATCTGTTTTTTGTTACTTTTTTCAATCTTCCCAAGGCTTGCCTTTTCAGATTTGTCAAACTAAAGGAAATGAGTCCATTGCAGCATCAAGTATTCCAGGATAGAGAGATACCTTGCAACAGCCAGGAGCTACTCAGAGGTAAACTGCTCTTTAGCATCCGATAAAATTGAAACAAGAGAATAGCCCAAGTAGCAGCAACTTCTTTGATAGACCTGTCAAGACACTCAGTCTTAGTCTGATGTATACAGAACTATTCTATTAATGTACCTATTAAGATATTTAGTCTAGCTAGATCAGTACAATATATCTGTCACAAAAAAGTGACTACTAAATAGTATCATAGAGGTATAACAAATATCTGTTCAATGAATTATATAAATAGCTGGTGTAAGGATGTCAGATGACTACCTAACTTGTTATGAGTTACCTTGACTATGACCAAGAACATGTATTTATAGAATGATGGACAAGGGAATTGAACTGGTAACTATAAGAACTTAGACTGAGATGCCTTAGAACCACTTCTAGTTTGAGTTGACAAGGAGAACTCAATGGAGTTTTCATTCAATTTCTGTACACTACTTATACATCTACTATATAGTCTGTGCACTACTTTCCCACATTTATCATGTAATATCATCATGTGATGTCACTCTGATCTGTGACACATGTTATGTGACATGTCATGTAATACTTTCCCACACTTCTTCCTTTGTATAGTAAGTCTAAATACAAAAAGAAAAGAAATATAAATAATGACTTAGTTATTTTGGCTATATCATAACACTATGGGCCTGAAGAATTTACAGTACCCCCTACTGTACATTACCACTTTTGTTACTGCACTTGATCACAAATTTACCACACTTGATTGCAAATTTACCATACTATTTGGCAATATTTATAATAACTTTGCTGTACATTACTGCAACTTGACTATATATTGCTGCTACTTGGCTACTATCTGTTACCTTGCTATACTAACTCAGTAATAGTGATTAGTGATAGTAATTAGTGATAATCCTGAGTAACCAACAGGTTGACTAGTCAATTAAACTCATAAAATGGCTAAGTTTATTGGCTGACAAGCTGTAATCACTAGCTTAGTAATTATTCAACTATACTACAGTTGTTATAACCTGTGACACCATCACCCAGTCACACACACCTTACCAGTTGTCAGATGTAGTAGTCATCCTGACTCACTCTGCTTCCTGAAATTCTCTGTATTATTTAAATAGCCAGTTAGTAATTACTACTCTTAGCTTTGTTTTCCACTAGGTAGACTACTCTGTGCATCCCAGTCCTGCCAATCTTAGTTATCCATCCACAAACCTCCTTCTCTTTAAGGGAAATAGTATAGGGGTTGGCTTAACCAGTGTTGTAGTCATACCCAGACAGTCTTCCCAGTCTTTGCCTGATAACAGTATCAAAAAGCTAGTGAAAAATAAATTATATAACTTAGTTCTATAATACAGTTAATAATTTGAGTAGAGACTTATTACAGCTACTGCAGCAACTTTACCATGCTTTCTGGTTTCTTGACTTCCACTGGGCTACTTTACTAGATTTTTGGTTCCTGTCACAAACTTCATTCAGACCATAACTCTGGGAATACTCAACCAATTTTGACAATCTAAATGGCCACCAAAAGCCCTTAAGAAGACCTTTCAAATGGTACCAAAAACATCTCAAGGCAATCAGTATTCACCAAGTTATCAGCAGATCAGTCTGCAATCACTAAGTTACTAGACACTAAATTGCTGATATCTCAGAAACCACTTGACAAAATCATTTGCTTCAACAACCATCATGAAGCTCTATTCAATATGCTTCTTTCTGCCATAAATAGACCCCCAGGCAATAAGATCCCATGGAGATACAAGGTCCTCAATGTTTGTACATAACACTGATCTTTATCCATAGATTATCATTTGTCCTTGAATAGAACAAAGGACTGCCCTAAGATGGTTAGGTTATCTCTATTTCAAGAACAATATCACTTCTATATATAGAACAATAGGTAGTGATCATGTGGTAGGCTGTCCTGGTGCACAGACCACCACAATTATGTATTTAAGAACTCTATGTCTGAGAATAAACCTCAAACTTAACAACATCTTTTGCTACTGTCTAAACTTTGCTTTTTTGAGTCTTTTGATTATTAAATCATCAACTCACAAATCAGTAAGTGATTATTTGTGATTGTTCCTAGGCTCTCTGGTAGTCTTGGATAACCTTAGAACCTATTTAAATAATTTTTTTTTTCACAAGTGAGTTGACCATCTCACCAGAGATATATTACTATTATACCAGCAACTTTAACACACTTTCTGGTTTCTTGACTTCCACTGGATTACTCTACTAGATTTTTGGTTTCCAGACTCCCTGGTATTAGGGGCTGCTAGGAAATTCAAGTATAGTTGTTTTAAATGTTTGAATAGTTGAGGCTGAGGTTAGTATACACTATTGAGTATGAAAATCTACTGTATTATGTAATAGTGTAATAATTAAATATATAATGTTCATATGGGTTTTATTCTAACATCATTCTCCTCTCTCAATTACTGTGTTTTCATGGTTGTAATGTTTAGGCTTTCCATAGATCACTAGTAGTAGGTCTCTGTGCTTTAGGGTATGTTTGATGAAATTTGTAGATGGTCTCTCATGCATGGTGTAGGTGGCTTGCAGGGTACAAAATGCCCCATTTTGGTGAAGTGGTTGATTATGACTAGGATATAGTCTAAGTGGGTTTTCTTGGTCATTGGTAGGTTGGTGATCATGTCCATTCCAATTCTCTGCCAAGGACTGCTTGGGAGGGAAGTGGTATTAGGTTACTGTATAGAGTGTGTATAATGGGTTTGTTTTGGCCACAGAGTTGACAGCTCTTGGTGTACATGGCAACAGTACCTGTCATGTTGCTCCACTAGTACTCATGGCATAATAGTTTGAGGGTGTGGTCCCTTCCAAAGTGCCCTGTCAGTGGTTTATTATAGTATTGGTTGATTACTTCTAGGCATAGCTTCTCTGGTATGTAGATTTTGTTTCTATAAGTCCAAAGTCCATTTTCAAATTTCTAATTTATAGGGTTTGATTTTGGTCCTTTGTTTGTGAGGTATTTATCAATTTGGTAAGTACTTGATATCTTTTCATGTAATTTATTAGGCTATAGCATTATATCTAAACTTAGCTCTAGTACTAGGTCACAATGCTTTGGATACATGATGTGGAACTTTAGGTGGAGTTTGGCAGGTTGGTTAGGGTCATTGGCATTGACATGATAGTCTAGATAGCAAGAGAGAATGTCTGCAGGATTCTTTCAACCTGGCCTATAGTGGATCTCATACTCAAAACATTAGAGCTGTAATGACCAACATACCAGGCAGTCATTTATGCATTCTAGGGAGTTGAAGTACTGGAGGTTGTGGTGATCTGTATAAACTTGAATGGGATACTGGGTATCTTTGTAGTAATGTCTCCAACAACTCATTATGTTGACTATAGGGAGTAGTTCTTGCTCCATGATGATATAGTTATGCTTTGGTGTAGTAAACTTCCTTAACCAGAATGCCACAGGATATAGGTGTTTATTATGTCATTATATCAAGATGGTAGCAGCAGCATATCCAGAGGCATCTATAAAGATATGGATGACTTTGGTGGGGTCAAATTGATAGAGGAGTGGTTCAAATGTAAAACATTGTTTAACTCTTCTCATGGCTTTGGATGTGGTAGCATTCCATATTGTGTGACTCAAGTCAAGTTGACTCAGTAGCTAAGTCTTTAAGGGTTACAAAGAGAACTTGATGGAGTTCTCACTTAATTGTGCCAGCTACTTATACAAGTATGCTATTTGCCCTTATTTACATTGATGGTATTCTACAACCAACCAAGAGGCTACCAGTTCAATTCCTTTGTCTGTCATTCTATAAATACATATCTTTGGTCATGGTCAAGGCAACTCATAACAGTACCCCCCTCTTAAAGGTCCTTATCCTGAGAACTTTACAATTCATTGTATAGGTCTTGTAGGTTGCCTATTTTATCTTCTTCATCCCACTCTTCTATCCTTGGTCCCTCTATTTCTTGTTTGTTTTCTTCTTTCTGAATTGTTTCTAATGTTCTTCTCCTCTGTATTCCTTTCCAGTGTTTCTAATTTCTTTCCAATTGTCCCCAATATTCCTGATCAAATCTCCTATCATTCCATCCATATAATATCTTTGCCATATACCTCTCTGGTAATTCTCTATGAAACTCTCTATGATCTTCTTTTCTTGCCCATCTTGACTCCTTTCTATACTCTTCTTCAAACCTTTCTACCAGGTCTCTTGCATTCTCTAAGTTCTTCCTTGGTTCCCAAGTGTCTTCTTCTGCTATATATCCCTTCTATTGTACTAGGTACCTATTCTTCTCTCTAAACTTCTTTTTATTTAATATTTTTCTATCTCATATTCTTCTTCTCCTTTAATTATTACTGGGAGAGGCTATTCCTTTTTCTGACCCTCTACTTGATCTTTATACATATATACTCTACTAACATTTACTACTGGATGTATTTTTATTGTACTTGGTAACTCTAGTTCAATTGCATTTGTTGATATAATCCTTTTCACCTTATAAGGTCCCACAAATCACTCCATCAATTTTTCTGAACATTTTTCCTTCATTTGGAACTTAAGATCTTTTGTGCTCAAGAGTACCCAGTCACCCACTCTGTACTCCTCTGTCTTGCTTCTTTTCCTATTTGCATATTTCCTCATTGCTTCTTGACTCTTCCTCAGTACTACCTCTGTTTCCTCATATACTTCTTTTATCTTCTTTGCAAACTCTTCTGCTCTCTTGAACTTTCTCTTCTTTTTCATCTCAAATCCCATACATAGATCCCATCTATTATTTGCCTTAAATAGTAACACTTTTGTACTTATTTGTACCTTATTGTTGTATGCAAACTCTACTGTTGCTAACCAATCTGGCCACTGCTCCTGACAGTGATCAATAAACATTCTCAAGTATTGTTCTAGTTCTTGATTCATTCTTTCTGTCTAACCATCTGTTTGTGGGTAGTAAGCTGTTAACAATTTGATGTCAATCCCCAACATTTGATTTAACTCTCTCATCATTCCTGCTGTAAACTGTGCTCCTCTATCTATTATAATACTTTCTGGTAATCCATGTAATTTCCAGACATTATCTTGGAATAGTCTTGCCACTCTCTTGGCCAAAGTCTTTTCTGTAGTAGGTACAAAGTGTGCCATTTTTGTCATCCTATCATATACTACCAGGATTGCATTATATCCTTGTGCTAGTGGTAACTTTGTAATAAAGTCTGTTGTTATATGACTCCAGGGTTTTTCTGGTACTGCATTAGGCATTAATTTTCCTGCTGGTGCCTCTATGCAATTCTTGTTCCTTTGGTATACATCACAAGATTCTATATACTTCTTGACTTTCTTTGTTATTCCTGGCCACCAAAAGTTTCTAGTAACCAATTCTATTGTCTTCTACTGTCCTCCATGTCCTTCTACTGGCATATCATGGTATAGCTGGATTACTTCTGCCCTTAGCTTCTTATCTCATGGTACATATACTTTCCTATCTCTTAGCATTAGGCTATTCTCTTCTCTCCACTCTTTATCTCTTAACATCTTCACCCCTGCTTGCTTTATCTTTTCTATTGCTTTTATTAATTTATCATCTTTTGCATCCAACTTTCTGATTTCTTCTAGCAGGTCTACTCCTTCAATTACTACCTCTGTTACCTGTGTTGCTCTCACTTCTAACCACTCCTTTTTTACTAATACTCTATCCTCATTATCTTTCTCTATGCCAATCTGCCTGTCTGGTCATCTACTTAGGCTATTGGGTTGTCCCATACTGCTTCCTGGTACATGTTTCAGGTGGAAATCAAATCTTGATAAATACAAAGCCTATCATACTTGTCTCCTATTTAACTTTTGGCTGCTTATGAAGTATTCAAGGTTTTTATGATTACTCTAGATCTCAAATCTGCCTCGTGTACCTTCTAGTAAATGCCTCTACTCTTCTAAACACCAACATCTTTTTATCATAAATCTCATAATTCCTTTCTGCTTTGTTCAATGATTTTGAGATAAAGGCTACTGGCCTCTACTTTTCATCCTCACATTTCATTAACAACACTTCTCCTGTTGTATACTCTGATACATCTACTTCTACTTTTATCTCCTTATCTAGGTCAGATGCTACTAGTACTAGTCTTGTTATAAACACCCTTTTTAACCCCTTGAATGCCACTTTCTGTTCCTCTCCCCAATTCTACTTTTCATCTTTTCTGACCAATTTATGCAACAGTTTGGCTAACTTAGCAAAATCTTTTACAAATCTCCTATAGTAATTTGCCAATCCTAGGAACTTCTGTACTTTTTTGACTATTTTAGGTCTAGGCCATTCAAGAACTCCTGCCACTTTTCCTCCTGCATTTTGATTTCTTCTGTCTCTATTACCAGTCCAAGAAAGTCAATCTCTTTGACTTTCCAAACACATTTTTCTGGTTTTATATGGAGGTTGTTTACCTCCATCCTCCTCAATACTTCTTTTACTATCTTATCATGCTTCTTCTTATCATCTGTTCCTACCAATACATTATCTATAAATGCTGCTACATCTCCAGTGTCAATTAAGTCTTTAAGAATGTCATTTATTATTGCCTAGAAGGTCACTGGTAAGTTAAGTTTGTGAGACCAAAAAACATAACTGTAGATTCATACACCTCTAGATATGTAGTGAACACAGCCTTCCATTCATCCCCTTCCTTTATTCATATATTGTTGTACCTTCATCTCAGATCTATCTTTGTAAACACTTTCTTTGTACCCATAGTGTTGATCAAGTCCAAAATTAATAGCAATGGATAGTTATCCTTGACTGTTCCTTTATTCAGATATTGATAGTTCTATACTATTTTTTTCTTTCTGTTCTTTTTCCCCACAAAGAATACTAGTGAAGTTTGGGGCAACTTTGAGGGTCTAATGTACCCTTTCCTCAACTGTTCCTCCACAAATTCCCTCATCTCCTCTTTCTCTTCTCTTGACATTAAATATGTCCTTTCTTTCCTTGGCACAAAATTTTCTCTTAGATTTATTACATGGTCCCAAGATTTTCTTACTGGTATTCTTTTCAACTCTGCTTTCTCAAATACCTTAAGCCACTTGTGAAATTTCTATAGTACTATCTTCCTCACTTTTTTTCTATCTAATTTAACTTCATCATTAAATTTCTTCTCTATCAACATCTTCTATTTACCTCTCTCTAATTTTTCTATTGTTCTAATTCTCCTCTCTACTTTCCTTCTTTTTTCTATTTCCTTTTTTGCTACTATACTCCTCTCACAGATTGGTGGACATCTTGTCATTTTGACTTCCTCTGTCTCCCAATTTATCTCAGGGTTGTATGCTTGTAACCATGGCATATCCAGTATAATGTCTATTCTCTCCAGATCATATATATTCATTCTCATTCTTTCCACATGACTTTTGTAGTATACATTTACCTTCATCTAGTATGTAATTGCTTCTCTGCTATTATTTGTACTATTTACATTTCTTACTACTACTGGTCTTTTGAACTTCTGCAGCTTAAATCCATTCCTTACTACCATCTTTCTGTCTATAAATATTCCTGTTGTGCCACTATCCAAGAGTGCTTTTACTGTTATGCCTTTATGCATATCTACTTTCTCTACCCCAATGTTTAGCCACACTTCTCTTAACATTTTGAACATTCTTCTGATGTCTCTTTGCTTGTCCTCCTCTTGTATTATGCTTTTTGAAACTTCTGTTCATGTGCTACCACTCCCCAATTCCACCATGGTTTTTTCTTTCCTGTTCTACATTCTAGGTATAGGATCTTATTCCTTTCTCATTCCAGCACTCTTCCTCCTATTGCATCCTTTCTTCCACACTTTATATACTATACCCTTGTCATTTCTCCCCTCTTTGCTTCTTTCTCTCTCCACTCCTTGTTTCTTCCTCTTTCCAGTTCCATGCTTTCTGGCAAAGGTTGCACTATATATTTTTTACTTGTCTTTTGAGGAGAAACCCTTGTCCCCAATTTTCATGGGTTTGAACCCCCTTGCCTTTACATCCCTTATACTCTATATAGATCACTACTGTCTCCTCTGTGATCCACCCTCTCTCAAGTAGAAGCACCTCTTCTAGGGGCATACTCCCCTTGTCACAATATTCCTGTGTCTTTTTCTATGTGGGATGCACTGGCCTCCTCTTTTGCTATGCCTTTTGTGGACCAACCACATGTGCTGCCTGCTCACTTCTCCCCTTCTGTCTTTTTACCCCTATGTTTGAGCATTCCTATTTTCAGTGCTTAACTCCCCAACATCTAAAACACTTTACTTTCTCTACTCTTTTCTGCTACCTTACCTCTACTTCATCTTTCACTCCACACTGCATCACCCCAGTTGCCAATATCTCATATCTATTTTGGGGTTTTTCTCTTTTCTTCTTATCCTCTTCTTTCTTTGTCCTGCAGTTACAGGCCAGATGCCCAAACTTCCTACAACTCCAATATTCTCTTTTTCTCCTTCCCTCTAACTGTGTCCTTAGTGAAGTGAGAGCTCACTTTTCTTTGAGTATGTTGCTCAGGAGGTTGTTATATTGTTGTTGAGATATAGTGTTAATGCCTCAAGGTTGAAGTGAAAGGTTTTTGATCTTAGTTAAGTTACATCTGCTAGAGTGCAAGATCTTTACCCAGCTAGACACCTACTGCCTTACTGACTACTGTCCTAGTACTAGGGTTATACTATTACCTCTGAGAAGAGGATCTCTACTCTAAGTAGCTTTTTAAGGATGCACTGCTATTCCTCTGCATGTATAGATCACAATAGACCCCTAGCACAAGGTTGATAAAGTGAAAGAGTACAAGTAGTCTACTAAACACCACCCAATTGCAAGGTCAGGTCTTGGATATGATATCTAGGTTTGGTACTACACTGCCACTGGCAGTTCCTAACTAACTACCAAGTTCTCTTAAGCCAAGAGCCTGGTTATATATAGAAGTGACTAGTGATCACAATGATCACTGGTTGAGGGTTGAAATAATATGAGAGTAAGAGAATAAACAAGGCTCAAGATGAACAGTGTCTAAGAAGTGGTATCAAGTTCTTCTATTGTGTGACTCAAGTTGAGTTAACTCAGCAGCTAAGTCTTTGAGG
>Ga0153989_1000167_pt1 | contig 16874 bp, 18 predicted proteins | sample TSNC073MetaG_FD_104701 | JGI IMG/M metagenome (GOLD analysis project Ga0153989, IMG submission 104701) | Attine ant fungus gardens microbial communities from North Carolina, USA - TSNC073 MetaG | ecosystem: Host-associated > Fungi > Mycelium > Unclassified | place: USA: North Carolina, Jones... | reverse complement strand
GTGTTTCTTCCAGAATGTTCTTATGGTCACCTGACCTTGTCACGTGACTTAGCTTATTAATCCCCTTATTATGCCTTTCTACTTTATTGTGTGCTTGGAGGTTTTTAGGTTGGATGTTCGAATATTGTGGAAATCTTTTCCTACTCAAGGTTCTCACAACACTTCTCTACTCCTATATTTAACCATACTTCTCTTAACATTTTGAATGTTCTCCTGACATCCCTTTGTTTGTTCTCCTCTTTCTCTGTGCTTTTCGGAGCTCCTTTCTTTATGCCACTTTGCTATGCTTCTTTCTTTCCAGAATATGCTGCTACTCTCTAGTCCCACCATAGCTGCTTCTTTCCCATCCTACATTCTAGGCACAAGATTTTCTTCCTATCTTTCTCTGGTATCTTCTCAACTATATCTTTCTTTCCACATTGACTATACTTCACAATAACTGCTCCTCTCTCTCTTGCTGTTTCTCTCTCCACTTCCATGATTTGAGGCAACTGCTGCACTATACATTTCTTAATTGTTCGCCAGAGACAAACCCTTGCCCCTAGTTTTTATATATCTTGGTACCTTTGTAGTTGTACCCTCTATACTCCACAAATGTCATGACCTCCCATTTGGTCATCCACCCTCTCTGCTCCAGTATTGCACTTCTTGGGGGCATTCCCTGTACACCACAGTGTTCCTGCACCTTTCTCCATAAGAAGTATGCCAGTCTTTCCTCCTACTATGCCTTTTGCAGACTAGCTGCACATGCCACTTCCTTACTTCTCCTTTCCTTCTCTATCTTAATATTTGGGCACTCCCACTTGTAGTGTCCTATTATCCCCCGACATCTAAAATATCATACCCCTTCCTCAACTGTCTTCTGCCTCCTTACTTTTGCTTTCTTACTCACTCTATATTGCATCACTCTATTTGCTATCACCTTAAATTTATTCTGGGGAACTGGTTTCCCTTTTGCTTCTTTCATATTTCTACAGTTATGGGCTAGGTGCCCAAACTTTCTACACTCTCAACACATCCTTCCTTCTCTTCCCTCTATTTCTGCTCTTAGTTTGGCCAGGGCATACCGTTGGTTGAGCATACTGCCCATAAGAGAGTTGTATTGTTCCAGAGACATAGTGCTACATCTCCAGAGAAGTCAAAATAGGAGTAATCTTACTAGTGTTACGTCTACTAGAGTGCAAGATCTTCACCCAGCTAGATACCTACTGCCTTACTTGCTACTGCTCTAATACTATGGTTGTACTATCACCCCAAGGAGAGGATCTCTAATCTAAATGCCTTTCTAAAGATGTAGTGTTACTCCTCTGCATGTACAGCCCACAATGGGACTTCAGCACAAGGTTTATGGAGTGAAAGACATATAAGTAAATTACTGAGTACTGCTCAATTGCAAGGTCAGGTCTTAGACATAATACCTGAGCTTGGTACTGTGCTTCCACCATCAATCCCTAACTGATTAACAAGTCCCCTTAAGCCAAGGGCCAGCTATATATAGAGGTAACTAGAGATCGTAGTGGCCACTAGTCAAGGGTTGAGATGGTTATGAGAGTAAGGATGAGCAAGGTCCAAGGTGGATGGTGCTCTAGATGTGGAATCGAGTTCTAGTGTAAAAACTTAGGCTGAGGTGTCTTAGAACTACTCCTAGTCTAAGTTGACAAGGAGAACTTAATAGAGTCCTCATTGGTTATAGTATACTACTTATACATATCCTGTGTTTACTTCTATTTATGGACTCCTATGTATCTCTTTTAGTCATTCCCCAGTTTTTCTAATTAAAAGAAAAGAAAAGAAAAAGAAAAAGAAAATAAATAATGACTTAGCCATTTTGACTATGTTATAACAAAAGGATGTCACAAACTTCATTTGGACCATAACTCCAGGAATACTTGACTGATTTCAATAATCTAAATGGCCACCAAAAGCCCTTAAGAAGACCTTTCAAACAGTACCAAAAATGTCTCAAGGTGATCAGTATTCACTGAGTTATCAGCAGATCAGTCAGTGATCACCAAGTTACCAGACACTAAATCACCAATATCTCAGGAACCGCTTAACATAATCATTTGCTTCAATAACCATTATGAAGCTCTCTTCAATGCACTTCTTTCAGCCATAAATAGATCCCAAGGCAATAAGATCCCATGGAGATACAAGGTCTTCAATGTTTGCATATGACATTGATCTTTATCCATAGATTATCATCTGTCCTTGAATAGAACAAAGGACTGCCCTAAGATGGTCAGGTTATCTCTATTTCAAGAACAATAGTACTCCTATATGTAGAACAATAGGTAGTGATCATGTGGTAGGCTGTTCTGGTGTACAGACTACTACAATCATGTATTTAAGGACTGTATGTCTGAGGATAAACCTTAGACTTAACAACATCTTTTACTGCTTGTCTAACTTTGCTTTTTTGAACACTTTGATTATCAAATCAAGCAATCACAAATCAGTAAGTGGCCATTTGTGATAAAGAGTTTATAGACATTTGAATAAATCCTATATAATCTCCTAGGATTTTCCACATCAGATTTCTTGGGAATTTTGTTCTGTATTATCTTCTCTTTTATGCATGCTATACATTTGTTATTTACATAATTTGTGCCATTGTCTGTAAGTTCTATTCCTATTACCATTAATGACTCAACAAGCTTCTTAATAGAATGTGTCATCACATGTCCAAGTCGTTTGTACTATATACTGAGTAATGCTCTTACAACATGTGCAACCTGATAGTCAGGTATAATAGGGTTACCATCTAAGATCCACAGCTCTTTTTTATTTTCAGCCTTTCCAATAATTGATTCAGATTTTGAGATCTCACATATATTTGTCCCAAAGTTGACAGCATATCTCTTCCTAACCATGTAAGTAACCAGTAGTAGATTGTTTGTTCCTATATCCAGGACATAGTATACATCCTGGAGTTCAAACAATTTTGATGTCCCATTGACTGTTATTGAGATCTTAATCAATCCTATATTATAAGACAGTTCCCAGAAAAGAAACTATTTCCTGCATATTCCTTAACTTAGTAGATAATATTCAGAAGTACAATGCAAGAGGGATATAAATAGTATGGGAAGGCTTATGTAAGATATGTACAGTTATTAGTAAGGGTCATGTGATTGTGGGAGATAGGTACACAGACTAACAGACATTTGTATAAGTAGTTGTACAATTTAACAGAGAACTTTATCAAATTCTTCTTAAACAACCATCTTGGTTGAGCTCTAAGCCTTTATAACTTTGCACTAATATCCTGATTCAATAGCTTTAATAATACTGTTGTTGCCTAAACCAATTGGGATGGGTGTCCTGAAGAGAAGATAGTTAATGAACTATTCCTTCCTAGATATCATTGGTAATGTTGCTCCTGAATCAATAATCCATTTGTCTACTAGACCTGAGGTTGCTTTTCATGCCATAAAAAGATGAATGATGCTTTCTTCAGAGGTTGCAGCCACTTTTGCAGTCTAAGTTTTTGATTCTTCTATTCTCTTGTTCTTAGAAACTATTTCAGCTATCTGATTGGCCTTCAACTTCCTATACTCTAATTTGATGTGTCCCTTTTTTCTATAGTAATGTCATTTCATATTTTTCTTCTTTATATCATTATCAGTAGAAAAACCTTGAAACTGATAGACAAACTTCTTCCCCTTGCCATCTTCCATCAATGTGACATATAAGACATTACTATGAGACTTTTCTTTTATCAAGATCTATTTTATCATAAACTCTGTTGTCAACTTGCTTTTCTTTTTTATATATAGATATTATTAAAGTAAGGAATATGAATCTAGCAGTGACATGACTATTACTACTGCAATTAGAGAGTCCTTTAGATTGTGTCCAAGAACCTTGAGTCTACAAACCTTTTGACACATTTGACTAAGCTGATTTTCTATTGAAACAGTATTAAGAAAGGTACATCTGAAGATGTCTTCAAGTAACTAAACTATTATATATTGTTCCTTTTCTTCATAGTGCTCTTCTAAGTAATTCTATACCTCTGATACCAAAGTATATAGAATGACAATACTAAGTGGTTCCTGTAACAAAGTTCATAGTAATTTCTGCTTTGGCCTGGTAATTACATACCTCCTATTTTTTGTAAACAGCAGTAGTGGCAGGTTAGTTCTTTGGATCTAAGGCTATTTCTGGTGAACATTATTCAGTTTCTTGGACAATTCCTGTCAGACCCCTGAGATGCAGAACAGTCAAGATTCTGTACTTCCAATCATAGTAGTTTAATCCTGTGCTATCTAAATGAGGGATGTCATGTATGTGATCTAGTTTTGAGCTCATCTCAAAGTGACATGAGGTTTAAAATAACTTGAGTTCTTGTGCTTCTCTTTTGTTAATGGTTTAGGCAATGGAGCTCATAACCTTTTATTACAGAAAAATGAGTAAGCAATCTTGTCATAAACTTCATTTGGACTATAGCTCCAGGAATACTCAACCAATTTCAATAATCTAAATGGCCACTGAAAGCCCTTAAGAAGACCTTTCAAATGGTACTAAAAACGTCTCAAGGTGATCAGTATTCACTGAGTTATCAGCAGATCAGTTGAAGATCACCAAGTTACTAGACACTAAATTACTGATATCTCAGGAACCACTTGACTTAATTGTTTGCTTGAACAACCATTGTGAAGCTCTTTTCAATGCACTTCTTTGGCTATAGATAGACCCCAAGGCAATAAGATCCCATGGAGATACAAGGTCCTCAATGTTTGTATATGATACTGATCTTTATCCATAGATTATCATCTGTCCTTGAATAGAACAAAGGACTGCCCTAAGATGGTTAGGTTATCTATATTTCAAGAACAATAGCACTTCTATATATAGAACAATAGGTAGTGATCATGTAGTAGGCTGTTCTGGTACAGACTACCACAATCATGTATTTAAGGACTATATGTCTGAGGATAAACCTTAGACTTAACAACATCTTTTACTGCTTGTCTAACTTTGCTTTTTTGAGCACTTTGATTATCTAGCACAAAAGTAAGTTAATTGTCTCAGATATCAACTAGTGGATTAATAGCTGATATCTATCTAATACAAAAGTAAGTTAATTGTCTAGGTATTTTCTGGTGAATGATCATCATATCAGCTAATATAAAATTCTCATCTCAGACATTAACTAGTGGATTGATAGCTGAAGTTTCTCCCATTCCATCAAGGTTCTTATACCCTTCTTTTTAGATGCTCAGTAATCCAGTTACTGGCTCTATCTGCTGTAGTGCAGTTATTACCAGGTCTATAGTGGATGTAGTGAGAGATCAGTTGGTGGATATAGGCAGGAATTGGTAGTAGTTGGTAGAAGTGATTGAGGTTAGAGTAGTGGTACTAGATAGTGTAAGGATGTAGCCAAGATAACTTAGTTCTACTTCTAGTCCAAGTTGACAAGGAGAACTCAATAGAGTTCTTATTTGATTGCTGTACACTACTTATATACATTCTGTATTTACTTCTATTTATAAAGTTCTATACATCTTCTTTGAGTCATTCCCTCTTATATGTCTGTTGATTTCCTAATTAAATGAAAAGAAAAAGAAAAGAAATATAAATAATGACTTAGCTAATTGGCCGAGTCATAACACTACCCCCCTCTCAAGGTTCTTTGTTCTAAGGATTTTTTATAACTCATAATAGAGATCAAAAATGTTCTCTATTTTATTATTATCTTTTTTTGTCCTATTATAAATGGCTACTTACTGATTTGTGATTGGTTGATTTGATAATCAAAGTGCTCAAAAAAGCAAAGTTAAACAAGCAGCAAAAGATGTTGTTAAGTCTAAGGTTTATCCTCAGACATACAGTCCTTAAATATATAATTGTGGTAGTCTGTATACTAGAACAGCCTACCATATGATCACTACCTATTGTTCTACATATAGAAGTGCTATTGTTCTTGAAATAGAGATAACCTAACCATCTTAGGGCAGTCCTTTGTTCTATTCAAGGACAGATAATAATCTATAGGTAAAAATCAGTGTTATGTACAAACATTGAGGACCTTGTATCTCCATGGGATCTTATCTCCTCAGGATCTATTTATAGCCGAAAGAAGTGCATTGAAGAGAGCTTCACGATGGTCATTGAAGCAAATGATTATGTTAAGTAGTTTTTGAGATATCAGTGATTTAGTATCTGGTAACTTGATAAATACTAATTGCTTTGAGACTTTTTTGGTACCATTTGAAAGGTCTTCTTAAAGGCTTTTTGTGGCCATTTAGATCATTGAAATCAGTCAAGTATTTCTTGTAAGGACTTAGACTGAGACATCTTAGAACTACTCCTAGTTTGAGTTGATAAGAAGAACTCAATGGAGTTCTCATTGATTGTGGTATACTACTTATACACTTCTTGTGTTTACTTTTATTTATAAACTCCCATGCATCTCTTCTTAGTTGTTTCATCCCATATGTCTACCAATTTCCTAATTAAAAGAAAAGAAAAAGAAAAAGAAAATAAATAATGACTTAGCTGTTTTTGGCTATGTCATGACATTTTCAGAGTTATGGTCTGAATGAAGTTTGTGACATATCTATTCTCTAAGTCTAGAATTTTCTTGCTCAATTTCTTCTTCCTTCTTTTTTATTGTTTCTATTGTTCTTTGTCTCTTTGCTTTTTCTCCTTTCCATTGTCTTCAGTTTCTTTTTAGCTTTGCCCAATATTTCTCATTATATCTTTTATCTGACCAACCAAATAGTTTTCTTGCCATAAATCACCCTAGCAGTTCCACTCTCCTAAATGTTCCCTTTTCTCTTTCTTGTTTCCTAACATCTTTCATATCTCATTAATATTCTTTCTCAAATTCTTCAACTGCTTTCTTTGTATTTTCCAAATTTTTCTTTCCTTCCCAAGTATTGGATTTAGCTGTGAACTCTTTCCACTATACCAAGTATTTATCCTTTTCCCTTATTCATTGCTTGTTCAGAATTCTCTTGACCTTCTATTCTTTCTCTTTTTCAATTATGACTAGAGCTGGTTGCTCCTTTTTTTGCCTCTCTACTTGCTTTATGTATTTTCATATTCTACTGACATTAACTACTGGGTGTATTTTTACTATGCTAGATAGTTCTAGTTCTACTACATTTGATGATACAACTTTCTTTATCTTGTAAGGCCCTATGAATCTTTCTGTTAATTTCTCTGTCCTCCTTCTGACCATCTGATATTTTAAATCTTTGGTACTAAGCATCACTGTTATCAAGAGACAGTGAGTGCCCTTAGTGATCATCCTAGGTGGATGTTCAAGAAGAACTTGATGGAGTTCTTCATTGGATTTCAACTACTACTTATACTACTCTTACAGTGGCTGTACTACTGCTAGTCCACAATCACATATTCCTCTAGAACCTTCTATGGTCATATGATCTTCTAGAACCTTCTATGGTCACATGATCTTGTTACGTGACCTTCCCTTGTGCTATTTATATCTTGACCCCATTGTATGCCTTGAGGTTTCAGACTAAATGCTCAAATGTGCAGGAAACCTTTTCCTGTTTGGGGCTCTCATAACAATTACCAAGTTCCCAACTTTATACTTATCGACCTTCTCTCTCTTCCTGTCTATATATTTTTTCATTTCTTTCTATGTCTTTCCTAATGCTGCCTTTACTTCCTTCTAAATTTCTTTCATCCTCATCACAAATTTTTCTACTCTTTCATATTTCCCCTTCTTTTTTACTTTGAACTCCATCCTAGGATCTTGTCTATAATTTGCTTTGAAGGGTGACATTTTTGTACTTAAGTGTACTTTATTGTTATATGCAAACTCTGCTGTTCCTAACCAGTCTAGCCACTGCTCCTGCCTATGGTCGATAAACATCCTCAGATACTGTTTCAACTTCTGGTTAACCTTCTCTGTTTGTCTGTCTGTCTAAGGGTAGAATACCATTGATATCTTGCTTTCAATTTCCAATATCTTATTTAACTCCCTCATTAATCCTTTTGTGAACTGTGGTCCTTTGTCCAAAATTATATTCTCTGGCAGTCCATATAACTTCTACATATTGTCTCTGAATAGCTTAGCTAGTCCTTTTGCCAATGTTTTCTCTGTAGTAGGGATGAAGTGGACTATTTTCATTAATCTATCTACTACTACTAAGATCGAGTCATATCCCTACACTAGTGGCAACTTGGTGATAAAGTCTATAGAAATGTGTATCCAAGGTCTTTCTAGAATTGAATTGGGCATCAACTTGCCTGCTGGCTGCTTTGTGCAGTTTTTATTTCTTTAGCAGGAATCATATCCTTCTATATATTATTTTACCTTCTTGGTTACTCCTGACCACCAAAAATTGTGGGTGATCAATTCCACTATCTTCTACTGCCCCCCATGTCCTTTTACTAGTGTGTTATAGTGTAGCCTAATGATTTCTGTCCTCAGCTTATCATCTTTAGATATATATACCTTCCCTTCTTTATATATGATGCCATCTACTTCTTGCCACTCCTCATCTCTCAGTATTTTTACCTCTGCTCACTTTATTTCTTCAACTGCCTTTACTACTTTATTGTCTTTTATTCTTGACTGCTTTACTTTTTCTAGTAGGTCTACTCCTTCTATGATTACCTCCACTCCTTTAGTCCTTTGTACTTCTAGCCATTCTAGCTTAACCAATATTTTGTTTTTGTTATCTCTTTCCACTCTAACTTCCTAGTCTAGTCTCCTGCTCAGACTATCTGTTTTCCCTATCTTACTTCCTGGAATATATTTCAGTATAAAGTCGAACCTAGACAGATATAGAGCCCATTTTGTAGTGACTTAGCCCAAGATGACTTAGACACCCTCCTAGTCTGAGTTGACAAAGAGAACTTGATGGAGTTCTTATTGATTGTATTATACTACTTATACATGTTCTGTGTTTACTTCTATTTACAAACTCCCGTGCATCTCTCTTTGGTCATTCCATCTCATACATCCACCAATTTCCTAATTAAAAGAAAAGAAAAGAAAAAGAAAATAAATAATGACTTAGCCATTTTGGCTGTATCATAACACATTTAGCTTGTTTTCTATTTAACTTTTACACCCTTATAAAGTATTCAAGACTCTTGTAATCTATTCAAATCTTAAACTTGGTTGTAGTTTCTTCTAAAAAGTGTCTTCATACCTCCAAGCATCTGACTACAGCTAACATTTCTTTATCATATATCTCATAGTTCCTTTTGGTGTTACTTAGAGATTTTGAGATAAAAGCCACTGGTCTCCACAAATCATCTGAGTACTTCATTGAGAGTACTTCTTCAGTTGCATAATTTGAAGTGTCTGCTTCTACTCTAAATTCCTTGTCCAAATCCAGGGCTGCTAATACTAGTCTTGTTATAAAGATCTTTTTGAGCTCATTGAATACTTGCTGCTGCTTGCTTCCCTACTGCCACTTAATATCCTTTTTTGTCAGCATGTTTATTGGTCTTGCTACTCAAGAAAAGTCCTTGATAAACCTCCTATAGTAATTTACAAGACCTAAGAACTTCCTGACATCTTTTATATTTTTTGGTTCTAGCTAACTTAGTACTCTATCTACTTTCTCCTTCTCTATCTTTATTCCACTGGGTCCTATAACAACTCCAAGAAACCTAATCTTCCTTACTTTCCACACATACTTTTCTGGCTTTATATAAAGATCATTCTCCTCTAGCCTCTTTAGTACTTCCTCTACAGCCTCATCATGTCCTTTCTCTGTTTCAGTTCCTACCAATATATTATCTACAAATGCAGTGGCCTTACTCTTATTTACCAGATCCCTTAGGATCTTATTCATCATTGCCTGAAATGTGGCCAGTGAGTTTGTTATCCCAAAGAACATTACAGTCAGTTCAAACAATTCTACATATGTTGTAAATGCTCTCTTCCACTCATCCTCTTCTTTTATCCTTATGTTGTTAAAGTCCCACTGCAAGTTTACCTTTGTAAATATTCTTTTATTCCCCATATTATCAATTAAGTCTGTTATTAATAGTAATGGGTGGTTGTTCTTTACAGTTTGTTTGTTTAGACTATAGTAGTCTATAACTATCCTCTTGCTTCTGTCTTTCTTGCTCATAAAGAACACTGGCAATGTTTGAGGGGATTTAGATAGTCTAATATACCTCTTTCTCAATTGATTGTCTACAAAGTTCTAGATGTTATTGATAGACAGTGAATGTCCCTAGTGATTACCCTAGATGGATGTTCAAGAAGAACTCAATAGAGTTCTTCATTGGATTGGACTACTACTTATACTACTTTTACAGTGGCTGTACTGCTACTAGTCCACAATCACATATTCCTCCAGAATGTTCTACAACCCTGTGACCTTATCACATGACTTGGCTTCTTAAGTTCCCCTACTATTTATATCTTAACCCCATTGTATACTTTGAGGTTTTGGACTAAGTGTTCGAATGCACAGAAGACTTTTTCCTGCTCAGGGCTCTCATAACATAGCCCTCTCTTCAAGTTTTCTCATCCCAAGGAATTTTTCCATTGATCCCAGTTTTCATCCCATCTTCTCTCCCTTTCCCTTTCATATCTTTTTCTTCCCTAACCATACAGTAGTTTTGCCATAAATTCCCTAGGTAGTTCCTGACTGAACTCCTTTTCTTCTTCCTCTTGCTCCTGTTGCCTTAGTTCTTCAACTTCTTCCCTGTACTCCCTCTCAAACTCTTCTACCAGTTCCTTTGCATTCTCTAAGTTCTCTCTACTTTCCCAGGTATCTTTTTCCACCATGTAGCCTTTCCATCTCACCAGGAACTTTTCCTTTCCTCTAATTGTTCTTTTGTTTAGAATTTTTTCTACTTTGAACTCCTCTTCTCCCTTGATGATGACCAGTTTTGGTGGTATCTTCTTCTGTTCCTCCACCTGTGGTTTATAGAGTTGTACTCTACTTATATTAACTACAGGGTGTATTTTAATAGATTTAGGTAATTCTAACTCTATCGTATTACTCGAGATGATTCCTTTCACTTTGTAGGGGCCTACAAAGCGTTCAGTCAGTTTCTCTGATCTTCTTCCTTTCATTTGCCACTTCAAATCCTTTGTGCTTAGCAGTACTAAGTCTCCTACTCTGTATTCTTCCTCTTCCCTTCTCTTTCTGTTTGCAAACTTCTTCATCTCCTCCTGCACTTTTCCTAATGCTGCTTTCGCTTCCTCCTGGATTTTTCTCATTCTCTCTACAAATTTTTCTGCCACTTTGTACTTCCCCTTCCTTCTTCCTTCAAATCCCATCTTTGGGTCTTGACCATAATTTGCTTTGAATGGTGATGTTTTTGTTACTGCATGGACCTTGTTATTGTATGCAAACTCCGCCATTCCCAACCAATCTGGCCATTGCTCTTGCCTGTGATCGATGAAGACTCTTAGGTACTGTTCTAGCTCCTGGTTTATCCTCTCCATTTGCCCATCCCTTTGGGGGTGATAGGCCATTGAGAGCTTTGTCTGGATCCCCAGTAAGTTATTCAGCTCCTTTATCATTCCTACTGCAAACTGTACTCCCCTGTCTAATATGATGCTTTCTGGGAGCCCATGCAACTTCCATATGTGGTCCCAAAACAGCTTTGCAAGTCCCTCTGCTGACATTTTCTCTGTTGTTGCTACAAAATGTGCTATTTTACTAAAATGATCGCATACTACCAGGATTGTGTCATATCCCTGGGCTAGGGTCAGTTTGGTAATAAAATCTGCCAATATATGACTCTATGGTTTTTCTGGGATTGCGTTGGACATTAGCTTTCCTGCTGGTGCCTCACTTCGGTTCTTGTATCTTTGACAAGCATCGCATCCATCTACATATCTTCCTACCTCTTTCGTTATTTCTGGCCACCAGTAATTCCTGCCAATCAACTCTGTTGTTTTCCATCTCTCTCCATGCCCTCCTACTGGGGTATCATAGTGTAATTGTATTATTTCCCTTCTGAGGTCCTCTTCTGGCACATATATCCTTCCTTCCTTCATTACTATTCCATCTTCTACTTCCCATTCTTTATCTCTCAGCATCTTGATTCCTGCCTTTTTTAGCTCCTCTACTGCTTTTATGACTTTCTCATCCTCTTTCTGTGCCTTCCTGATTCTTTCTTGTAGGTTTTTCTCCTTTATTATTGTTTCTGCTTTCCTAATCCACTCCGGCTTCACTAGTTTCTGATTCTCGTTATCTCTTTCCACTCCATCCTGCCAGTCTGGCCTTCTGCTTAATCCATCTGCCTTCCCCATGCTCTTTCCTGGAATGTGCTTCAATGTGAAACTAAACTGTAATAGGTATAGAGCCCATCTTGCTTATCTTCAGTTTAATTTCTGACTCATTATAAAATACTAGAGGTTTTTGTAATCTGTTCAGATTTTGAATTTGAGTTTTGCTCCTTTCAAATAATGCCTCTATGCTTCTAGGCATCTTATTACTGCCAACATCTCTTTATCATGAATTTTATAATTCCACTCAGTAGTGTTTAGTGATTTAGAGATAAAAGCCACCAGCCTCCATTTGCCATCTTTGCACTTCATCGATAACACCTCCCCTGTCGCATAGTCTGAGGCATCTGCTTCCACTCTCATCTCCCTATCAATGTCTGAGATGGCCAGAACGGGTTCCATAGTGAACACTGTCTTGAGTTCCTCAAACATTTCCTCCTGTTCCTTTTCCCACTTCCACTTTTGCTCCTTCCTGACTAGCACATGTAGCAGTGCTGCTATTCTAGCAAAGTTCTTTATAAACCTCCTGTAGTAATTGGCAAGGCCTAGGAACTTTTGCACTTCCTTGACATTCCTAGGTGCCAGCCAGTTCAGGACTCCCTCCACCTTTTTCTTCTGTATTTCTACTCCTTTTGGGCCAATTACTACTCCTAGGAATTTTACTTCCCTTACTTTCTATTTGTATTTCTCTGGCTTCACAAACAGATTGTTTTCTTCCAGTCTCCTCAGTACTTCCTCTACCAACTCATCATGTCCTTCCTCTGTATCCGTGGCTACTAAAATGTTATCAATGAAAGTTGCTGTGTCCCCTTGGTTTATGAGGTCTCTGAACAGATCATTCATCATTGCTTGGAAGGTAGCCAGGGAGTTTGTTAATCTGAAATACATGATGGTGGGTTTGTATGCTCCAATATGTGTTGTGAATGCTGCCTTCCATTCATCTCTCTCCTTGATCCTGACATTATTGTATCCCCATCTCAAGTTTAATTTTGTAAACATCTTTCTCTTTTCTACTCCGTCCAATATATCTGCAATGAGGGGTAGAGGGTATCCATTCTTTATTGTCTACTGGTTTAAGTGTCAATAATCCTGCACCATCCTCCATGTACCATCCTTTTTTGCCACAAAGTGTACCAGTGATGTTTGGGGTGATTTGGAGGGTCAGATATATCCTTTCCTCAATTGGTCTTCTACGAATTTCTGTACTTCCTCTCTTTCTTCTCTCAATAGTGAGTATACCTTCCCCTTTCTTGGCATAAACCCTTCTTTTAGCTCTATGGCATGGTCCCAGGTCTTTTACACCAGCATCCTTTCCAACTTCTTTTTTCCAAATACTTTCTTCCACTTCCAGAATCTCCTAGGCACCAGTTCTCTTAATACTTCCTTGTCCTCGTTCTTATCTGTCTTCCTCACTTTTTTCTTTTTTTCTTCTTGCTTTCTTTTTCCACATATAGGTGGGCAACACGTCATCTTTACCTCTCCCTTTTCCCAATCTATTTCTGGATTGTAAGCTGCTAGCTACGGCATTCCCAGTATCAACTCTGTCTTTTCCAAGTTGCACACATCTATTCTTGCTCTTTCCATATGTCCCTTGAAGAACATATTGCACTCAACCTGGTGCATTATAGCTCCTCCTGCATTCGCTGTTCCATCCACATTCCTAACTAAGAGAGGTTTTTTTAGCTTCTCTATCTTAAACCCCTTTTCTTTTGTGAAGGTTGTGTCCATAAACAGACCTGTCGCACCACTATCCAACAATGCCTTCACTGCTACTCCTTCATGACTTTCCAGCTTTTCTAACTCTACTTTTAGCCAGACTTCCCTCAACGGCTGTAGTATGCACCATATATCTCTCACTCTCTCAGTTGTATTGGTGGACATCAATTTATTACCTGGTTTTTCCAGGTGCAATACACTGTACATATTATTAGAGGCCAGCTGAGAGCTCACTGTCCTCCATTTTCTTTTGCCGACTCCTGTGGCATTTCTACTACCCTTCCTCTATGTCTTTCCCAGCAATTTTTGGCTATATGGCCCCATTTTCCACACACATAGTATGTTCTATCTCCTTCTCTTTCTCTATCCACATTCATTGCATTTAGGTCTCTCCTTGGACCCGTTTGAGCTCCCCCTCTATTAGTTGTGTTTCCACCACCTCCTCCCCTGTATCCTCCTTCTGTTCTCCACGTTACTTGTCCCCCTCTTCCTCCATATGATCCTCCTCCTCTTGGCTGCGCATTTCCTCCTGGGTGCGCCGCATTTCTTCCCAGCACCCTTTCTTCTATCCTGCTTTGTCTTTGATTCCTGTCCAATCTTACTGCCCTTTTCTACCACTCCCCAATGGTGGTAGGTGGTTCCTCTGCTTCGGCCAACTTCCTTTTGATGGCCCCATTCAATCCCCTTTTGAATTCTTTGATAAGGGGTCTTCCCTCATAGCTGCTCCCTCTGGCGACCTTTTTAAACTCCTGTATATACTTGTCACAGGTCCTTCCCTCCTGCTCGATTGTTCTTAGCTACTCTATCTTTTTTTCCTTCTCTGATGTTTCTCCGAAGTTGTTCCTTATCTTTGCGAACAACTGTTCTGCTGACTCCACCTCTGATTCTCCTTTTGCTAACTTGTCCAGCAGGTTATCTTTCTATGCCTCTGCTATTCCTCCTTGCACATATGATAATACCCAGGCCACCTGGGTCACTCCCACCTCCTCTGTCATCTTCATTCTGATGTATAGTCGAGCCATGTTTACAAATGTGCTTACTTCCTTCATCTTCCCACTAAAGACTTGAGGCCTTGTGACCTCTACTCTGCTCCCTTGTTGCTGGAGGAGCATGGTGTTAACCTGCTGCTACAGGGTGGCGATCATAGCAAGGAGTTGTTCCTCTCTAGAAGGGGTTTCCCTCTGTTGTTGTTGGGACATATTATATAGTGGTGATGATGGTGATAGTGATAGTGACGACTCGTACTCCAACAATTCCTGATCCAGGGTTGCTAACTATAGCCTATATCCAACAGAGCACGCAATCTTCACCTGTCTGGATTCCTACCGCCTTACTGACTACTGCTTTAATCAAATTTGGTATACGATTGCCTCTAAGGAGAGAACCCCTATACTAAGTGGCTTCCTAAGAAATAACCACCAATCTCCTGCGTATACCATTCACAATGGAATGTAGCATAGAGTTTATATAGAGAAAGAAGTAAAGAGCAACGTCCAATTGTGAGGTCAGGACTCAAGCAGGATACTTGGACTTGGTATCCTGTCTCTTCCCTCAGTCCCTAACTGACTGAGAAGTCCCCTTTACAGCTAGGGCCCACTATCCAAAAAGCTTGTGAGCACTGTGCTCACTAGTGAGGAAGAGTGTGGAATAGGTATAGTAGGGGAAATCACTCGTGGGGCTGGTATGAAGCCAACTGCACCTTTAAGTGATTTTGAGCAGAGTTCAAGGTGAACAGTGCTCGGATGTGATATTGAGTTCTTATGTTATCAATAGACAGTGAATGTCCCTAGTGATTACCCTAGATGGATATTCAAGAAGAACTCGATAGAGTTCTTTGTTGGATTGGACTACTACTTATACTACTTTTACAGTGGCTGTACCACTACTAGTCCACAATCACATGTTCCTCCAGAATGTTCTACAACCCTGTGACCTTATCACATGACTTGGCTTCTTAAGTTCCCCTGCCATTTATATCTTAACCCCATTGTACACTTTGAGGTTTTGGACTAAGTATTCGAATGCATAGGAGACTTTTTCCTGCTTGGGGCTCTTATAACACTAGACCTCTTCTCTTTTGTTTTTGGATAGAGGGTAAACCCTTTCTTTTTATAGTTTGAACATCTTCTTAAAATCTATAGCATAATTCCAAATCTTCCTGGTTGGCATTCTTTCTAATTCTACCTTCCCAAATATCTTTTTCCACTTTAGAAACCTTTTAGAAACCATCTCCTCAATTTTCCTATAGTCTGCTTTAACTTCTTCCTCTCTTCTCTAGTCTTTCTTATCATCTATTACCCATCTTACTATCTTTTCTTCCTCTAGTACCACTACTCTTTTTCCTTTCTTCATTTTATTCCCTTCTCCTGATTTTATATTTCTTTCACATAATGGTGGGTATCTTGTCATCTTGATTTCCCCTGTTTCCCAATTAATTTTTGGGTTATGTGCTTGCAACCATGGCATTCCCAATATAATGTCTATTCTTCCCAAATTGTACACATCTATTCTCATCCTTTCTACATGGCCTTTATAATATACATTCACTTCCACTTGGTGTGTGATAGCCCCTCCACTATTATTTGTCCCATCTATATTTCTAACCATTACTGGTCTTTCTAGCTTTTGTAGCCTAAATCCATGTTTTACTACCATCTTTTTGTCCATGAACATTTCTATCACACCACTATCTAAGAATGCTTCTACTATTACACCTTTATGCATATCTACCTTTTCTATTCCTATATTTAACCATATTTCTCTTAGTATTTTAAATATTCTCCTGACATTTCTTTGCTTATCTTTCTCTTTTACTGCACTTTTCAAAACTCCTGTCTATGTGCCACCCTGCTGCACTTCTCTCTGTTTAGGGCATGCTGCTGCTCTCCAATCCTACCATGGCTGCTTTCTTCCTATCCCATATTCTAGGCACAGAATTCTCTTTCTATCTTCTTTTAACACCCCT
>Ga0153989_1000166_pt1 | contig 16909 bp, 22 predicted proteins | sample TSNC073MetaG_FD_104701 | JGI IMG/M metagenome (GOLD analysis project Ga0153989, IMG submission 104701) | Attine ant fungus gardens microbial communities from North Carolina, USA - TSNC073 MetaG | ecosystem: Host-associated > Fungi > Mycelium > Unclassified | place: USA: North Carolina, Jones... | reverse complement strand
GCCGTCCACCCACTGTCCCTAACTGACAGTGAAGTCCCCTTTACAGCTAGGGCCCGCTATCCAAGAGGCTTGAGAGCACTGTGCTCTCTAGCGAGGAAGAGTGTGGAGTAAGTGTGATGGGGGGGGAAATCACTTGCAGTGCTGGTATGAAGCCAACTGCATCTTTTAAGTGATTTTGAGTAGGGTTCGAGGTGAACAGTGCTCGGGTGTGGTATCAAGTTCTTATGTTACCGAGGAACAGTAAATGTTCTTAGTGGTCACCCTAGGTGGATGTTCAGGAAGAACTCGATGGAGTTCTTCGTTGGATTGCAGTCCTACTTATACTACTACTACAGTGGCTGTACCCTAGAATCCCATGTGTCTCTTCCAGAATGTTCTATGGTCACCTGACCTTGTCACGTGACTTGGCTTACTAATCCCCTTATCATGCCTTTCTACTCCGTTGTGTGCTTGGAGATTTTAGATTGGATGTTCGAATGTTGTGGAAATCTTTTCCTACTCAAGGTTCTCACAACATCTTTCCTCTGCCCTGCTCTGTCTTTGGTTTCTGTCTAACCTCACCGCTCTTTCTTGCCACTCTCCAATGGTGGTTGGTGGTTCTTCTGCTTTGGCCAACTTCCTCCTGATGGCTCCATTCAGTCCTCTTTTAAACTCTTCAATGAGGGGTTTTCTCTCATAGCTACTCCCTCTGGCAATCTTTTTGAATTCTTGCACATACTCGTTGCAGGTCCTTCCTCCCTGTTCGATGGTCCTCAACTGCTCTATCTTTCTTTCTTCCTCCAATGTCTCCCCAAAGTCATTCCTTATCTTTGCAAATAACTGCTCTGCCGATTCCACTTCTGACTCCTCCTTTGCTAATTCATCCAACAAATTATCTTTCCATGCCTTTGCTATTCCTCCCTGTACATACAATAATACCCAGGCCACCTGGGTTGCTGCCACCTCCTCTGTTATCTTCATTCTGATATATAGTCAAGCCATATTCACAAATGCACTCACTTCCTCCATTTTCCCACTAAAGACTTGAGGTTTTGTGACCTCCACTCTGCTCTCTTGCTACTGGAGGAGTATGGTATTAACCTGCTGTTGCAGGGTTGCGATCATAGCAAGGAGTTGCTCCTCTCTGGTTTGGGGGGGGGCAGATGTCAAGGGGTGTTCCCCCTGTTGCTGTTGTTGTTGGCAAAACATTAGCAGTAGTGATGGCAATGGTGATGATTCCTCGTAGGAGGATGAGTGGTCTTCTTTATCTGTACTTATGACTGACTACTGACTAAGAAGGGTGAAACAATATTATCTCTAAGAAGGGAATCTTTAAGCTAGACGGGCCTTTAAGAGGTTACCGTCATTCTCCTGTGTAGACTGGTCACAATGGATCGGTAGCACAGAGCTAGTAGTGAAGAACTAATTACAAGCCCACTTGATATAGAGGTCAGGTCTCTGGTAGGGACACAAGCTTTGTCCAGGCTATCTACCCACTATCCTTAACTGACAGTGAAGTCCCCCTTACAGCTAGGGCCCACTATCCAAAATGCTTTCAAGCACTGTGCTCATTAGCAAGGATGATAAGAGAGTAAGTGGGTAGTGAGGCCACGAGGTGCAAGATCACCATTTGGGAATTGAGTTCTTGTGTTATCGATAGACAGTGAATATCCTTAGTGATCACCCTAGATGGATGTTCAAGAAGAACTCAATGGAGTTCTTTATTGGATTACAGCCCTACTTATACTACTACTACAGTGGCTGTACCCTAGAGTTCCGCAATCACATGTCCTTTCCAGAATGTTCTATGATCACCTGATCTTGTCATGTGATTTGACTCGCTGAGTCTCTACACTATTTATATCCTTACTCCGTTGTATGCTTTTGAGGTTTTGGATTAAGTGTTCAAATATGTGGGAAAACTTTTCCTGTTTGGGGCTCTCATAACAACTACCTTGGTTGAGCCTAAGTTTTCATGATCTTGTGCTAATACAAGAACTCAATACCCATTGTCGACCCTGTACCTTGCAGCCTCAATATCTTACTCCTTGCCCTTGCTTACTCTCTTATTGTTCTTGCTAACAAGCACAGTACTCGGAAGCTTTTTGGAAAGTTGGCCCTAGCTGTAAAAAGGACTTTACTGTTAGTTAGGAATAGTGGATAGATAGCCTAGACAAAACTTGTATCTCTGCCTGAGACCTGACCTCTATATCGAGTAGACTCATATTTAGTCTTTTGCTATCAGCTCTATACTACTAGTCTATTGTGATCAGTCTATATAGGGGAATGACGGTAACCTCTTAAAGGCCTATTTAGCTTAGAAATTCCCTTCTTAGGGATAATATCGTTTTACTCTTCTAGTCAGTAGCTAGTCATAAGTTCAGACAAAGAAAACTACTTATCCTCATACAAGGAATCATCACCATCACCATCACCACTACTGCCATCCATGTTTCAGTAACAGCAATCTGCAGAGCAATTTGCTGCTTCTGTACTACAACCCACTCCCTCTACTCAGAAGGAGCAACTTCTCATCCTAATTGCCAGCCTGCAGTAGTAGGTGGCCACCTTACTACAACAAAATAGAGGAGCTAGAGTAGAAGTAGCAAAGTTTCCTTTATTTAGTGGAAAGATGGAGGAGATGAGCACGTTCATCAACACAGCTCATTTATACTTGAGTATGAAAATGACAGAGAAATTGAAGGCAACAAAGATAGCCTGGGTGCTATCTTATGTACAGGAAGGGGTAGTAGAGGTATAAAAAGATAATCTATTAGATAAATTGTCAAAGAAAAAATCAAAAGTAGAGACAACAAAAGAGCTATTTGGTAAAATGAGAAATGAGTTTAGGGAAACAGTAGAAAAGGAGTGAAAAATAGAGTAGCTAAGGACTATTGAGCAAGAAAGGAGAACCTGTAACAAGTATGTCTAGGAATTCAAGAAAGTAGTATAAGGAAATAGTTATGAGAGATGATCCCTCATTGAAGAGTTTAAATGGAGACTAAGTGGAGCACTTAGGAGAAAGCTAGCAGAGACAGAAAGCCTTCCTAGCACAATAGAAAAATGGTAGGAAAGAGCAGTGAGGTTGGATAAAAACCAAAAGTAGAGTAGAGCAGAAGAAAGGATATTGGAGAGGAATACAGCATGCCCACAGGGAAATGTGCAGCCTAGAGAAGGCTTTGGGGGGGGGAGAGAGATCATATAGAGGAAAGAGGAGGTTAGATCATGTAGAAAATAGGAGGTCAGAACTTTAGAGGAGAAACACAGAACAACTAAGGGGGACAGGGGCTAGAAAGAGACCCCAATGCAATGAATGTTAATAAAGGAAGAGAGAAAGATAGAATATACTATATATGTGGAAAGTGGGGCCATATAACCAAAAACTGTTGGCAAAGAAAGAGAAAGGAGAAGAAAATAGTGTTACAAACTTTATTTGGACCATAACTCTAGGAATACTTGACCAATTTCAACAATCTAAATGGTTACCAAAAGTCCTTAAAAAGACCTTTCAAACAGTACCAAAAATGTCTCAAGGTGATCAGTATTTACCAAGTTACCAGATACTAAATCGCTGATATCTTGGGAACTGCTTGATATAATCATTTGCTTCAATGACCATTGTGAAGCTCTCTTCAATGTACTTCTTTTGGCCATAAATAGAACCAGAGGCAATAAGATCCTATGGAGATACAAGGTTCTCAATGTTTGCACATGACATTGATTTATTATCTATAGATTATTATCTGTCCTTGAATAGAACAAAGAACTGTCCTAGAACAGTTAGGTTATCTCTATTTCAAGAAAAATAGCACTCCTATATATAAAACAATAGGTAGTGGTTATATGGTAGGCTGTCCTGGTGCACAGACCACCACAATTATGTATTTAAGAACTGTATGTCTAAGAATAAATCTTAGACTTAACAACATCTTTTGTCACTTGTCTAACTTCACTTTTTTGAGTCTTTTGATTACCAAATCAGCAAATCACAAATCAGTAAGTAGCCATTTGTGATAATAGTTATAGACTACCATAGTCTAAATAAACAAACTATAAAGAATAACTACCCATTACCATTGATAACAGACTTGATTGACAATATAGAGAGTAAGAAAGTATTTACAAAGATAGATCTATGGTAGAGCTTTAACAATGTAAGGATTAAGGAAGAAGATGAGTGAAAGGAAGCATGTAAGAACTTAGACTGTAATGCCTTAGAACTACTCCTAGTCTAAGTTGACAAGAAGAACTCAATAGAGTTTTCATTTGTTTGCTATATACTACTTATACATATTTTGTATTTACTTCTATTTATAAAGTCCCATGTATCTCTTTTGAGTCATTCCCTCTCATGTATTTGCTTAATTTCTTAATTAAATAAAAGAAAAAGAAAAGAATATTAAATAATAACTTAGCCATTTTGCCAAGTCATGACACTATCTTTCTCTCAAGGTTTCTTGTCCCAAGGATTTTATAACTCATAGTAGAGGTCACAAATATTCCCCATTTTATTGTTATCTTTCTCTGTCTACTCCTTAATTCTTGATTTTTCTTGCTCAAGTTTTTTCTCTTTCTCTTTTATTGTTTCTATTGTTCTTTATCCCCTTGCTCTTCCTCCTTTCCATTGTCTCCAATTCCTTTCTAGCCTTGCCCAGTATTCCTCATCATACCTTTTATCTAACTATCCAAATAGTTTTCTCACTGTGAACCTTTCTGGTAATTCTCTTCTCCTAAATATTTCTTCTTTCTTTTCCTATCTCCTAATATCCTCTATATCTCACTGGTATTTCTTCTCAAATTCCTCAACTGCTTCTTTTGCATTGTTCAGGTTTTCCTTCTCTTCCCAAGTGTTGGATTCAGCTGTAAATCCTTTCTATTATACCAAGTACTTGTCTTTCTTTCTTATTCACCATTTATTCAAAATTCTCTTGACTTCCCATTTCTCTTCTCCTTCAACTATGACCAGAGCTGGTTGCTCCTTTTTCTGCCCTTCTACTTGCCCTATATATCTTTGTATTCTACTAATGTTAACTATTAGGTGTATTTTTACTGTACTAGGTAGTTCTAATTCTACTATATTCAATGATATGATCTTCTTTATTCTATAAGGGCCTATAAACCTCTCTGTCAACTTTTCTGTTCTCCTTCCAACCATTTGGTATTTCAGATCCTTGGTACTAAGCATCACCAAGTCTCCTACTCTATACTTGTCAACTTCTACTCTTTTCCTATCTATATATTTCTTCATTTCTTCTTACACTTTTCCTAGTACTACTTTCACCTCCTCCTGAATCTTCTTTATCTTTGTTGCAAATTTCTCTGCCCTTTCATACTTCCTCTTCTTTCTTGTCTCAAACCCCATCCTGGGATCTTGTTCATAATTTGTCTTGAAAGGCAACATTTTAGTACTTGAATACACTTTGTTATTGTAGGCAAACTTGGCTGTTCCTAACCAATCTAGCCATTGCTCCTGCCTATGATTGATGAACATCCTTAAGTACTGTTTTAGTTCCTGATTAACCCTCTCTGTTTGTCTATCTGTCTGAGAATAGAACACCATTGACAATTTACTCTTGATCTCCAATATTCTGTTTAACTCCTGCATTATTCCTGCCATGAACTAAAGTTCCCTGTCTGATATAATACTCTCAGGTAACCTATATAACTTCTACATGTTGTCTCTAAACAACCTAGCTAGTCCTTCTGCCGATGTCTTTTCTGTAGTAGGAATAAAATATACTATTTTGTCAATCTATCAACTACTACTAAAATTGAGTTATATTCTTGTGCTAGCAGCAACTTAGTGATGAAATCTGCTAAAATATGGGTCCAAGGTTTCTCTGGAATTGAATTTGGCATTAACTTTTCTGCTGGCTGTTCTGTGTAGTTTTTATTATACTGGCATGTATTGCACCCCTCTATATACTGTTTCATCTTTTTTGTAACTCCTGGCTACCAAAAGTTCCTAGTGACCAATTCTACTGTTTTCCACTGTCCCCTATATCCCCCTATTGGTATATCATGATGCAACCAAATAATCTCTATTCTTAATTTCTTATCTTTCAGTATATATAATCTTTCCTTTCTTATACATAATACCATCAATTTCTCTCTATTCCTTATCTCTTAGTATCTTTACCCCTGTTCATTTCATTTCTTCCACCATCTTGATCACCTCATCATCTTTTACTTTCAACTGTTTTACTTTCTCTAGTAAATCCACTTCTTCTACTATTACTTCCACTTTTTCTGTTTTTCTGACCTCCAACCATTTCAGCTTTACCAATGTCTCATCCTCATTATCTCTTTTTACTCCTATTTCCCAATCTAGCTGTCACAAACTTCATTTGGACCATAACTCCAGGGATACTTGATTGATTTCAATGATCTAAATGGCCACCAAAAGCCCTTAAGAAGACCTTTCAAACAGTACCAAAAATGTCTCAAAGCAATCAGTATTCACCAAGTTATCAGCAGATCAGTCAGTGATCACCAAGTTACCAGACACTAAATCGCCAATATCTCAGGAACTGCTTAACATAATCATTTGCTTCAATGACCATCGTGAAGCTCTCTTCAATGCGCTTCTTTTGGCTATAAATAGATCCCGAGGCGATAAGATCCTATGGAGATACAAGGTCCTCAATGTTTGCATATGACAACTGATCTTTACCCATAGATTATCATCTGTCCTTGAATAAAACAAAGGACTGCCCTAAGATGGTTAGGTTATCTCTATTTCAAGAACAATAGCACTCCTATATGTAGAACAATAGGTAGTGATCATGTAGTAGGCTGTTCTTGTGCACAGACCACTACAATCATATATTTAAGAACTGTATGTCTGAGAATAAACCTCAGACTTAACAACATCTTTTGCTACTGTCTAAACTTTGCTTTTTTAAGCCTTTTGATTATTAAATCATCAACTTACAAATCAGTAAGTGGCCTTTTGTGATACTGGCCTTCTACTCAAACTATCTATCTTTCCCATTCTACTCCCTAGAACATGCTTGAGTGTAAAATCAAATCTTGATAGATACAATGTCTATCTTGCTTGTCTTCTGTTCAATTTCTATACTTTTATAAAATATTTAAGATTTTTGTGGTCTGTCCAAATCTCAAATTTTATTGTTATTCCTTCCAGGAAATGCCTCTATACCTCTAGACACCTGACTACTGCTAACATTTCTTTGTCATGGATCTTGTAATTTCTTTCTATATTGCTTAGAGATTTAGAAATGAAAGCAACTGGCCTCCACAACTCATCAGAGCACTTTATTGATAGTACTCCCCCAGTAGCATAGTTTAAAGCATTTGTTTTTACCCTAAATTCTGTCTAAATCTGGGGCTGCTAACACTAGCCTAGTTGTAAAGATCCCTTTTAGCTCATCAAATGCTTGTTGCTTCTTCTTCTTCCACTGCCACTTCACATTATTTCTTGTCAGTATGTTCATTGACCTTGCTATTTGAGCAAAGTCTTTGATAAATCTTTTATAATAGTTGGTGAGGCCTAAAAACTTTCTAACATCTTTCATATTCTTTGGCTCTGGCCAACTCAACATTCTATTCACCTTTTTTTTCTCTATTTCAATTCTATTGGATCCTATAACAATCTTTGAAAACCTAATTTTCTGCACCTTCTATACATACTTTTCTGGCTTAACATATAAGTCGTTCTCTTATAGTCTCTTCAGTACTTCTTCCACAATTTTGTCATGTCCCTTTTCTATCTTTGTTCCTACCAGTACATCATTCACAAAAGCTGCAACTTTTTCTTTATTAATCATATTTCTCAGGATTTTATTCATCATTGCCTAGAATGTAGCTAGCGAATTTGTCATTCCAAAAAACATAACTGTTGGCTCAAAGGACCCTACATGGGTTATGAATGCCCTCTTTCACTTGTCTCCTTCCTTGATTCTCATATTGTTGAACCCCCACCTAAGATCTATCTTAGTGAATATTTATTTGCTCCCCATGTTGTCTATCAAGTCCATAATTAACAGAAGTGAGTAGTTATTCTTCACTATCTGGTCGTTCAGGTTATAGTAGTCCATTATTATCCTCTTTCCTCTATCTTTTTTTTTTATGAAAAAGACTGGTAACATCTGAGAGGATTTTGATGGTCTAATGTACCCCTTTCTTAACTGATCTTCTATGAAATTCTGAACTTCTTCCCTCTTATTTCTAGATAAAGGATAGATCCTTCTTTTCTTAGGTTTAAATATCTTCTTGAGATCTATAGCATGATCCCAAATTTTCCTCATTGGCATCCTCTCTGACTCTACCTTTCCAAATACCTTTCTCTACTTTAAGAATTTCTGTGGCACCATTTTTTCAATCTTTCTATAGTTTACTTTAACTTTTTCTTCTCTTCCCCAATCTTTTTTGTTGTCTACTACCTATTTTACAATCCTTTTCCATTCTAGAGTTGCTACTCTCTTTCTTTTCTTTACTTTACTTTCTTCTTTTAGCTTCATATTCCTTCTATACAATAGTAGGTACCTTGTCATTTTCACTTCTCCTGTCTCCCAATTTATCTCTAGGTTGTGTACTTGTAACCATGGCATTTCCAGTATTACATCTGTTTTTCCCAGATTGCACACATCCATTCTCATTCTTTTTACATGACCCTTGTAGTATACATTCACTTCTACTTGATAGGTAATAGCTCCTGTACTGTTGTTTGTTCCATTGACATTCCTAACTACTATTGGTCTCTCTAATTTTTGCAGCCTGAATCCATATCTTGCTGCCATCTTACAATCCATAAACATCCCTATTACACTACTATCTAAGAGTGCTTTCACTGTTACCCCTTTATGTATATCCACTTTCTCTACCCCTATATTCAACCATACTTCTCTCAGCATTTTAAACATTTTCCTTATATCTCTCTCTGTATTCTTCCCTCCTACTACACCTTTTGGAGCTTTCATTCATATGCTACCTTGCTGTGCTTTTCTCTCTGTGGAACATGCTGCCTCTTTCCAATTCTACCATTCTCTTTTTCTTTCTACTCTGCATTCTGGGTATAAGATTCTCCTCCTTTTCCATTCTGACACCTTTCTCATAATTGCATCTCTCCTTCTACACTCTATATATTCTACTCTTATCATCTCTTCTCTTCTGGCTTCTCTTTCTCTCCAGTTCCATGCTTCTTGGCACAAGCCACACCATACATTTTTTACTTGCTTCTCAAGGAGAAATTCTTGTTCTTGATTCTTGTAGATCTACACTCCCTTACCTTCACATCCTCTACAATCCACATACATTGCCATTGTTTCCTTTGTTATCTATCTTCTCTCAAGTAAGAGTGTACCTTCTGGAGGCGCATTCTTCTCTTTACAGTACTTCTATGTCTTTTCCCATGTGGGATACACTGGTCTCCTCTCTTGTTGTGCCTTTTGTAGTCTAGCCACATGTACCATTTCTTTCTTCCTTTTTTTCTTTTTTCAACCTCAATATTTGGGCATTCCCATTTGAAATGCCTAACACCCCAATATCTAAAGCACTTTACTTCTTCTGTTATCTCTTGCCTTCTCACTTTTACCCCTTCTCTCATTCCATATTGCATCATTCTACTTGCTATTATTTCAAATTTATTTTGGAGAATCAACCTCCTCTTCTTCTCTTCCCTTTTATTCCTGCAGTTATAGACCAGATGCCCAAACCTTTTATACCCCCAACACTCTTCCTTTTCTATCTTCTATTTCTGCTTTTAGTTTGGCAAGGGCTTGCTGCTGGTTGAGCATTCCACTCATGAGAGAGTTGTATTGCTCTAGAGACATGATGCTATGTCTCCAGAGAAGTCAAATGAGAAGTGATCTTACTACTGTTATGTCTACTAGGGTACAAGATTTTCATCCAGCTAGATATTTACTGCCTTACTTACTACTTATCACAAATGGCCACTTACTGATTTGTGATTGGTTGATTTGATAATCAAAGTACTCAAAAAAGCAAAGTTAGACAAGCAGCAAAAGATATTGTTAAGTCTGAGGTTTATCCTTAGACATATAGTCCTTAAATATATGATTGTAGTAGTCTATGCACTAGGACAGCCTACCACATGATCACTACCTATTGTTCTACATATAGAAGTGCTATTGTTCTTAAAATAGAAATAACCTAACCATCTTAGGGCAGTTCTTTGTTCTATTTAAGGATAGATGGTAATTTATGGATAAAGATTAGTGTTATATACAAACATTGAGAACCTTGTATCTCCATGGAATCTTATTGCCTTGGGGTCTATTTATAGCCGAAAGAAGTGCATTGAAGAGAGCTTCACAATGGTCATTGAAGCAAATGATTATGTCAAGCAGTTCCCGAGATATCAGTAATTTAGTATCTGGTGACTTGGTGATCACTAACTGATCTACTGATAACTTGGTGAATACTGGTCGCTTTGAGACATTTTTGGTGCCATTTGAAAGGTCTTTTTAAAGACTTTTGGTGGCCATTTAGATCATTGAAATTGGTCAAGTATTCCTGGAGTTATGGTCTGAATGAAGTTTGTGACACTATTGCTCTAGTAATATGTTTATACTATTACCCCAAGGAGAGGATCCCTAACCTAAACACCTTCCTAAGGATGTGGTGTTACTCCTCTGCATATACAGCCCACAATAGGACTTGAGCACAAGGTTTCTACTAAGAATGGCACAAGTATGCTATACAATACTACTCAGTTATGAGATTAGGTCTCAGACACAATATCTGAGCTTGGTACTGTACTTCCACTGATAGTCTCTAACTGACTATCAAGTCCCCTTAAGCCTAGGGCCTGGCTATGTCATAGTGGTCCTAAGTTGTGTCATCCAAGTACCAAGGAAGATAAGAGAGTAAGAGATAGCAGGGCTCTGTGATGAGCAGTACTGATAAGGAAATTGAGTTCTAGTATAAGAACTTAGACTGTGATACCTTAGAACTACTCCTAGTTGTTATAGTTGTGCTATGGACCAGAAGTCATATACTGTATGGTTTACCACTATATCAAAAGGGCAATATTAGCAAGGCTACTTACTAATGAAAGTCTAGCTATTTATGTAGTTCTTTGAACAGGTATTTTGTTATATTTTCATATCACTATTTAGTAGTCACTTTTTGTGACACTAGTCTAAGTTGACAAGGAAAACTCAATAGAGTTCCTATTCAATTGCTGTATACTACTTATACACATTCTGTATTTACTTCTATTTATAAAGTCCTACATATCTCTTTTGAGTCATTCCCTCTTGTATGTCCACTAATTATTTAATTAAATGAAAAGAAAAAGAAAAGAAATATAAATAATAACTTAGCTGTTTTGGCTGTATTATGACAAGTTTAGAGCAACACTTAAGATAGACAAAGCTCATTACTAAGACTTGAGAGGCAAGAACAGTGAGCTGGTACTAGGCTAAAGAGATATTTCTACTAGAACAGTGCTTAGAAATAAGCATTGATCTCATCAGTACCACTCTATTTTCAGATAGGATATGTGGGTCACCACTTGGAAGGATACAGTGTGTTAAGTAAATGTTATCAGACACTCAATGGAGTAGTAGGCAGCTGACTAAGTCTAGGAGGAGACAGAATAGATAAACTAGAAAGAAAAGAAAAGGTTCTGGAAGGAAGACATCTTGAGTATGTATTATCTTTGATAGAAAGGCTCTAGAAAAAGGACATGTCATCTTAAAAATTAGAGGACTTAGAGTAAGAGAGAAATTGGGATACCACCAAAAGTAATAATAATTTCCTTTCTCATTTTATTTCATTGAGTCTCCATAATTTGTATTATTTAATATATAGTTCTAGGAGCAGATAGGATGACAACAAGAACTCATCTTGGTACATGCCTTTATCTCCACTGTCTCTGGAATCATTTAACATAGTATATTTTAAGTGATAACTTTTGGAATTAGTATAGTGTTAGAAATAGAACACAGAATATATCAAGACTTGATCTAGAACCAAGTTATAGACTCAACTTGGGTAGGCTTTGGAGAGGACAACAAGCTGGAAAAGCTTAGCTAGATACATACTTGAATTGTATCATACCTGTAAGGTTTAGTGTTGGGGGTGCAGACAAGAGGGTAACTGAGTATGGAGGATCCAGAGGGATCAACTAACTGTATTTTCCAGAGGAGCTTTTGTCATAGTATATAAAGGTTGACACCTTAGGAAGGATATACAATACAAATCTAGAATGACCTCATGCTTATTTAACACCAAATAACAATAAAACTTACATAAAGCTACATATAATTTTTGATACTCTTCTTTAATCCTCTACTTCTGTTTTATTCCCTTAAACCTTTAGTATATGATTGGGAGCTAGTACTGTGCCTTATTGTCTGTTCCAGTAAACAATTCCCTTTTGTATCCTTTTACTAGGATTGGTATAAGTACTCCACTGTTATCAATAAACAGTGAATGTCCTTAGTGATCATGTCACAAAAAAGTAATTACTAAATAGTGACATGGAGGTATAACAAAATACCTGTTCAAAGAACTACATAAATAGCTGGACTCTCATTAGCAAGTAGCCTTGCTAATGTCGCCCTTTTGGTGTAGTGGTAAACCATACAGTATGTGACTACTGGTCTATAGTACAACTGTGATAGATCACCCTAGATGGATGTTCAAGAAGAACTCGATAGAGTTCTTTGTTGGGTTGGACTACTACTTATACTACTTTTATAGTAGCTATACTACTATTAGTCCATGATCACATGTTGTTCCAGAATATTCCCTGATCACCTGACCTTGTTATGTGATTTGATCTCCTTAAGTTCCCATGCTATTTATATCTTGATCCCATTATATGATTTGAGGTTTTGGATTAGATGCTCAAATGCACAAGAACTTTTTTCCTCTTTTAGGATCTCATAATATAGCTTCTCTTTCAAGTTTCCTCATCCCAAGGAATTTTTCCATCAACTCCAGTTTTCATCCCACCTCTTTTCTCTTTCTCTTTCATACCTCCTTTTTCCCCAACCATATAACAATTTTGCTGTGAACTCCCTAGGTAATTCCTAACTAAATTCCTTCTTTTTTTCTTCTAGCTCCTGTCACCTTAGTTTTTCATTCTCTTTTCTGTATATTCTCTTGAATTCTTCTACTATCTCTTTTGTATTCTCCAAGTTTTCCCTATTTTCCCAAGTATCTTCTTCCACCATATACCCCTTCTATCTTACCAGAAATTTTTCCTTTCCCCTAACTATTCTTTTGTTTAAGATTTTTTCTACCTCGAATTCCTCCTCCCCTTTAATAATAACTGGTTTTGGCAGTATCTTCTTCTGCCCCTCTATCTGTGGTTTGTAGAGTTGTACTTTACTTACATTAACTACAGGGTGTATTTTAATAGACTTAGGTAGTTCTAACTCTATTGCATTACTAGAGATAATTCCCTTGACCTTGTAGGGACCTACAAAACACTCTGTTAATTTCTCTGATCTCCTTCCTTTCATTTGCCATTTCAAGTCCTTCGTACTTAGTAGTACTAAGTCCCCTACTTTGTATTTCTCTTCCTTTCTTTACCTTCTGTTTGCAAACTTCTTTATTTCTTCCTGTGCTTTCCCTAGCGCTGCTTTTGCTTTCTCCTAGATTTTCTTCATTCTTTCTACAAATTTTCCTGCTGCTTTGTACTTTCCCTTTCTTCTCTCTTCAAATCCCATCCTTGGATCCTGACCTTAGTTTGCTTTAAATAGCAATATTTTTGTTGCTACATAAATTTTGTTATTGTATGCACATTCCACTATTTTCAGCCAGTTCGGCTACTACTCTTGTCTATGGTCGATGAAAACCCTTAGATATTGCTCTAACTCCTGGTTTATCCTTTCTGTCTGCCCATCTGTTTAAAGATAATAGGCCATTGAGAGTTTTGTCTGGATTCCCAACAAGTTATTTAACTCCTTCATCATTCCTGCCACAAACTGTGCTCCCCTATCCGATATGATGCTTTCTGGAAGTCCATGCAGTTTCCATATATGATCTCGGAACAGTTTTACAAGTCCCTCTGCTAACGTTTTCTCTGTTGTTGCTATAAAGTGTGCTATTTTACTAAAACAGTCACATACTACTAAGATTGCATTGTATCCCTGGGCTAATGGCAGTTTGGTAATAAAATCTGCTGATATATGACTCCATGGTTTTTCTGGGATTGCATTGGGCATTAGTTTCCCTACTGGTGCCTCACTCCAATTCTTGTATCTTTGACAAGTATCGCATCCGTCCATGTATCTTCCTACCTTTTTTATTACTCCTGGCCACCAATAATTCCTAGCAATCAATTCTGCTGTCTTTCATCTCCCTCCATGCCCTCCTACTGGGGTGTCATAGTGCAATCATATTATTTCTCTCCTGAGGTCCTCTTCTAGCATGTATATCCTTTCTTTCTTCATTACTATCCCATCTTCTATTTCCCATTCTTCATCTTTCAGCATCTTTATTCCTGCTTTCTTCAACTCTTCTACTGCTTTTACTACCCTCTTGTCCCCCTCCTGTGCCTTCTTGATTCTTTTTTTTAGGTTTTCCTCCTCTATTGTTGTTTTTACTCCCCTGATCCATTCTAGTTTTACTAGCTTCTAATTCTCGTTGTTTTTCTCCACTCCCTCCTGCCAGTCCAGTCTTCTGCTTAATCCATCTGCCTTTCCCATGCTCTTTCCTAGAACATATTTTAATGTAAAATTAAATTGCAATAGGTACAGGGTCCATCTTGCTTGTCTACAGTTTAATTTCTGACTTGTTATAAAATACTAGAGGTTCTTATGGTCTGTCCAGATTTCAAATTTGAGTTTTGCTCTCTCCAAATAATGCCTCCATGCTTCTAGGTACCTTATCACTGCCAGCATTTCTTTATTGTGAATTTCATAATTCCGTTCTGTGGTATTCAATAATTTAGAGATGAAGGCCACTGGTCTCTACTTGCCATCCTCACACTTTGTCGACAATACTCCCCCTGTTGCATAGTCAGAGGCATCTGCCTCTACTCTCATCTCCCTATTGATATCTGGGATAGCTAAGATAGGTTCTATAGTGAATACCATCTTAAGCCTTTCAAACACTTTCTTCTGTTCCTTTTTCTATTTCTATTTCTGCTCCTTTCTGACCAGCACATGTAGTAGTGCAGCTATTCTAGTGAAGTCCTTTATAAACCTCCTGTAGTAATTGGCGAGGTCCAGGAACTTTTGCACTTCTTTGACATTTCTAGATACCAGCTATTTCAGAACTTCTTCTACCTTCTCCTTTTGCATTTCTACTTCTTTTGAGCCAATTACCACTCCCAGAAATTCTACCTCTCTTACTTTCTATTTGCACTTCTCTGGCTTCACAAACAAATTGTTTTCCTCTAATCTCTTTAGTATTTCCTCCACCAGCTTGTCATGTCCTTCTTCCATATCTATAGCTACTAAGATGTTGTCAATGAAAGTCACCATGTCTTTTTGGTTTATGAGATCTCTGAACAGGTTGTTCATCATTGTCTGGAAAGTAGCAGAGGAGTTTGTTAACCCAAAATACATGACTGTGGGTTCGTAGGCTCCAATGTGCATTGTGAATGCTGCTTTCCATTTGTCCCCTTCCTTGATTCTGACATTATTATATCCCCATCTTAGATCCAGCTTCGTAAACATCTTTCTCTTCCCTACTCTATTCAATATATCTGCAATGAGGGGTAAGGGATATCTATTTTTTATTGTCCACTAGTTTATATGTCAATAGTCTTGTACCATTCTCCATGTGCCATTCTTTTTTGCCACAAAGTATACTGGTGATGTTTGGGATGACTTGAAGGGTCGGATGTATTCTTTCCTTAATTGATCCTCTACAAATGTTTGTACCTCCTCCCTTTTCTCTCTCGACAGTGAATATACCTTTCCCTTTTTTGGTGTGAACCCTTCCTTCAATTCTATGGCATGGTCCCAGGCCTTTCGTACTGGTACCCTCTCCAACTCCTTTTTTCCAAATACTTTCTTCCACTTCCAAAATCTTCTGGACACCAATTTCTTTAATGTTTCTTCATCCTTATCCCTTTCCACCTTCTTTACTTCCTTTTCCTTCTCTTCTTGCTTTTTCCTTCCATATATAGGCAGGCAATGTGTCATTTTTACTTCTCCCTTTTCCCAATCTATTTCTGGATTATGGGCTGCTAGCCACAGCATTCCCAGTATCACCTCTGTTTTCCCTAAATTATATACATCCATTCTTGCTCTTTCTACATGTCCTTTGAAGAACATGTTGCACTCTACCTGGTTCATTATGGCTCCTCCTGTATTTATTGTTCCATCTATATTTCTAACTAGCAGAGGTTTCTTTAGCTTTTCCATTTTAAACCTCTTTTTCTGGACAAAGGTCATATCCATGAATAGGCCTGTTGTTCTGCTATCTAGCAGTGCTCTTACTGCTACCCCTTCATGGTTTTCCAGCTTCTCTAGCCCCACCTTCATCCAGACTTCTCTTAGTGGCCATAGAGTGCACCGTACATCTCTTACTCTCTGTCACAAACTTCATTTGGACCATAACTCCAGGAATACTTGACCAATTTCAACAATCTAAATGGCCACTGAAAGCCCTTAAAAAGACCTTTCAAACGGTACCAAAAACGTCTCAAAGCGATCAGTATTCACTGAGTTATCAGCAGATCAGTCAGTCACCAGACACTAAATCGCTGATATCTCAAGAACCGCTTAACGTAATCGTTCGCTTCAATGACCATCGTGAAGCTCTCTTCAATGCGCTTCTTTCGGCCATAAATAGATCCTGAGGTGATAAGATCCTATGGAGATACAAGGTCCTCAATGTTTGCACATGACAACTGATCTTTATCCATAGATTATCATCTGTCCTTGAATAGAACAAAGGACTGCTCTAAGATGGTTAGGTTATCTCTATTTCAAGAACAATAGCACTCCTATATGTAGAACAATAGGTAGTGATCATG
>Ga0153989_1000159_pt1 | contig 17148 bp, 14 predicted proteins | sample TSNC073MetaG_FD_104701 | JGI IMG/M metagenome (GOLD analysis project Ga0153989, IMG submission 104701) | Attine ant fungus gardens microbial communities from North Carolina, USA - TSNC073 MetaG | ecosystem: Host-associated > Fungi > Mycelium > Unclassified | place: USA: North Carolina, Jones... | reverse complement strand
TACAAAAGTTTCCACAATGGCAATAAACTCAAATTATAATTCCTTAGCATATCAAGGAGAAGGGCATTTGTGAGACTGATGGGTAGTATGCATTATGTTCGTACATTTTGCATACATCACATCATGATTGCGACATGGTCCTGTGTCTGTTCTTAACTGCCTTGGCAGTCACATCACATTTGCATATGCCTATCGGCAAGCTTGCTGCCACTGATCGAGTGGTGATCATCATTCTGTCCCTGTTGATCGATCATTTCAGATACTTTGTTTGCCAAGACTTGAATATCGTGATCTTGCCGGAATTCCCTCTAGCCTTTTATGGATTGACGGATCAAACCATGTTCCCATGGCGTCTGCTGTAGACAATTAACATACTATACTTTGCTGGAAATTTTCTGGTAGTACTAAATGCTCAGCTCTTCTGGTCTTTGCAAAGTTTTGCAATGGATGGTGAAGATTCAAAAGGAATTCTTGTTGTAGTAGATAAAGATGATGAGGTTTGTGCCTGAAGAGTAGTATGATAAATGACAAACACCGAGGCATGTAGTAATCATATATCCGAATCATATTTGTCCCTGACGAGAAATCAAGATTTGCACTACACTCCTAGATTTTGAAATTCGGTTCCTAGATCGGCTTACCTCCCGGCCATCATCTAGTTGATGCTCAATATTTGTCCCTTGCTTACAGTTGTTGTTTTTTCATCAATAAGCTATCGATGGTCCTCGCAGGTTCACGCTAACTTTGCTGCACTTGCTTGCATTACACCGCTGCCGAGAGATTGAACTCGGCAAATTCTTGATTGGAATTATCTGTTTAACTACCATGTCTAGTAAATGCCATGTGGTGAGAGAACATATACAATCTTGAAATTGATGATGTAGACACTTGATCCCATCTCACTGGCCCTCCGACCGTGAGACATGATGCTGCATCTAAGCGTATCAAATACGCTACATTCCAAACACCAATCTGGGTTCCCATCCTAAGCTGCGAGTCCGACTAGCCCTCAGGGAGTACAAACACCTCCCCAAGAGCCCACTTCACCACCTGCGACCACTTCACCACCAACTCCAACTTGTTATCCTCCGCTCGGTTTACGGTTACGTGCAGCCATCACCCTCGCACACAACCGAATACGCACCCCAACCTGGTTATCCTTCCTATTAGTCAATACCACCTCTACCTGCTCATCCAGGTCAATATACCCGGTATATATGAGGATGATGATGACCCATTTGTGATTGCGATTGCGATCGCGAAAGTATTGGCGAGTTCGAGATGGCGAGGTCGCAGTTGCAGAGGCTTGCGCCTGAGAAGCATCAGGGTTCAACATGGGCGGAACAGCAGCTGGAGGCCTGGAAGGCGACGAAATTCTTGCAGCCCACAACGTCTGGGGTATTGGGGCAGGTGGTGAATATCCCGACCTTATCTATACTATCCTCCATAACCACATGCACCACAGGTTCCCTTCAATTTATGCTCGTTATCTGCCACCGTTATCTCATGCTCCTCGCTTTGAAACTCTACCTCTGGTTCCATTAGCTGTATGCACACCTTATAGTCCTTATCCCCAACCTCCTTCTCGTTGAGCATCCCTTCCATCACTATCATCGCCTCAACACTACTCTTACTCAGGCGTGTATCCTCATGATGCTCCGTCTCCTCTGCAGCAAGTTCTTGCGTCTCACCGGCAATTTCCCATACCTCTTGGGTAGCATACAGTTACTGAGAACAGGTATCGAAGGGGAAGATGGTGCTCATGGGAGTGTGTATCGAGAAATCGGAAATTGAAAATCCCTGATGAATGGAATGTGTCACAAGCGGCGGCATCTTCCTCGCCACGTCTCCATCACTATGTCTCCACATACATCTTCACCGGGAGAATAAGAGAGAGGTGTTAGGCTTAGTGGAGTCAAAGAAGGGGCGGAAGGACTGGGTGCTCGAACAGGGCTCGTCAGCGGTATTACTGAAGCTATAAGTATGTATCTTGATTGTCAATCCAATCCAAGAATTGGTAGCCTATGTTGTCGCCATCCCCTTCTGTGTCTTTACGCTCTCAGCTCTGTCATGGGTCCTCTCCGGGCGCAAGTGGTTGAAGATACCAGACATCATTGCCGATGAAGGAGCTAAAGCCTGAGGTCGTGTCCTTGGAGGAATCCACCCTGAATCTCTTGTGGACAACTTGTCAAAAGCTCATCAAAACAAAATGTCATCTGATAGACCGCTGGACACAAAACCTGAAAGTTGACGGATCAGATTTTTGTCCAAGGTCTTGAAGGCCTACTGGCTTACGTCAATGATGTATTCTCCATCGAGCTGGAAGGCAACCTAAGCCTCTATGAGCCATATTGCATAGGCTGCTCTCCTCCTCTTTGACTTACTTGGTATGCCGCACAGTATTGAAAAGTAGCTATGGGGCCTAACTCTTCTCATCATCGGCTTACTCGTCGACCCCAACGCCATGACCATCACCATGCCTCCTGACGCAAAATCTGACCTGGTAGCTGGGGGATTCGCTATCCGGGGAAAACGGTTCACTCTCCGCCAATTCCAACAAATGGGAGGCTGGATCAATTGGTCATTGGATGCCTAACCCCTACTCTGTCCACCTCTACGGAAAGACTGCCGGGAAATCTGACGCTAACGCTAAGATCTGGATCAACAACGGCGTCTATCGTGAGCTCCGGTGGTTTGTCAACCACATCGAAAATCTCGACGGTGTTCGCCTACTCGAATCCGAAGAGTGGAGCCTCGGAGATGCTGTGCTCGCATGTGATGCCTGCCTAAACCGCATGGGTTTCTGGACCTCCCTTGATGGAAGGTCTCAGGGTTTCGTACACCGAGCTGACGATGTTGAGTGTAGTAAGCCTGGCGCGTGCTAGCGACTGATGTTTAATCTTCTGAATCACCGCCCGGATCTCCTGCGCCGTTCCCCCGTTTTCAAGCCTCTCATTCCATGCTGCATTCTTCAGGAGCTTTGAAATGTGATATCGTGAGTGATTATTCTGATGGATATTGTAGCAGGCCAATGTATCGACTTTGATATCGGTTGACGGCAAGGCTGTGGACCGTGCGTGGGAAGAGGCCGTCTTGGCTTGACTCTCATACGTCCACCGCACCTCTCTTATACATCCACATACCATCGCGACATGAGCTTCGGCCCGACTGCTTTGAGAGTACTTGAACACTATACATCACATCCCCCTTCAACTGATGATGCATGGTTTGTGGTATACTCTGCGTCTATTGACAAATCCCCATCCTTTGCCTCCACAGGTATGGACCCTGGAACTCCATGCTCACTGTCCTATTCCCCGATGATTAGGGATTCATCATCACACCCCAGCGCCGCATTCCTGAAGATAGCCAAAGTCATATCCCTGACTTCGTTATTGAGGTCGTTAAGCTGACCTCTCCGCCTCTTACCTTTCGAACAGTTCTGATTGTAAAGATTAAGAATAGTCAGCACTGGCCTGGCGGGATCATTTCACTGGACAACCAGATATCGAGGCAAGCCGATGCTGCCTTCGCTGGCACAGCTCATACCAAAGTTTACTGGATTGGGACTATTGTTGAAGAATAGTGCGTCAGTGTATCAATTTGGAGAAGGATATTTTTGATTACTTAATCAGTAAAATTTGTCTTGCGAAAATTTTATTGTTTCTTTGACCTCGCATCTGCCTACCACGCGTTACATATATTATTACATTTACGAAAGGTTATGGCCCCCGAACGCAACCCAGTTACCAGTGTCTGGTCTTTTCCAAAATTAACTGGACAAAACTATTTTACCTGGTCTGAGCAGATGAAGGCTGCTCTCCAGGCTTGCTATCTCTGGCAATACGTAACTGGAGATGAACCTAAACCTCCCAAACCACCTGCTTCTCCTCCTGTACCAACTACAAAGGCAACAGTGGCTTCTACTCTGTCTGAATCTCCTGCCCCCTTGAAGCCTTCTGCCACTGCAGAATTAGATGAAGATGGAGATGCATTTTTCTATTCCCCAAATTATATTTGTTGGGAAAAAGGTTGGGAGTGTTATTGTACCTGGGTGCAGAGCAATGGTGCCACTATGGGTTTGATCAAGGGTGCTATTGACCCTTTCCAGTGGGGACATGTGTCTAGAGCTGTCACTTTGAAGGACATGTGGGGTCAACTATACCAGTTGCATTTTGTCACTAGATGAGATGTCAATGTTCATTACTATATCCAAGAAATTTGGAACAAATGTTGGGATGAACATGTCCCAATAAGTGACTACATTGGAGCAATGATACTTCTCAGGCAATGTATTTTGGAGTGTAGTGTTCCATTCAATGATATCTACCTTGTTAATGCTATTTGTATCTCACTTCCATTCACTGTGGAGTGGAAGGAGGTCAAATGGTTATTATTTAGTCAAGGCTCAAAACTTACCTTGGACTTGGCAATCATGGAGTTGAATGCCACATATGATAGATTAATAAATGATAAGGACTTAGAGAAGTGAGATAAGAAGGTAATGACAGAGCAGTTGACACTGTGTGTAGTGACTTAGCCTGAGATGACTTAATCACACTCCAAGTCTGAGTTGACAAAAAGAACTCAATAGAGTCCCCATTAGATTCTATACACTACTTATATAAGAACTTAGACAGGGATGCCTTAGAACTACTTCTAGTCTGAGTTGACAAGGAGAACTTGATAGAGTCCTCATTCAATTGCTATACACTACTTATACACCTTCTGTTATTTACTTCTATTTATAAAGACCTGCATATCTCCTTTGAGTCATTCCCTCTTGCATATCCATTGATTTCATAGTTAAATGAAAAGAAAAGAAATATAAATAATAACTTAGCCATTTGGCCATGTCATGACATCACCCCTCTCTCAAGATTCCTTGTCCTGAGGATTTTTACAACTCATAGTAGGGATTGCAGATATTCCCCATTTTATCATTATCTTCTTCTGCCTACTCCTTGATTCCCAAGTTTTCCTGCTCAATTTTCTTCTTTTCCTTTATTATTTCTATTGTTCTTTGTCCCCTTGCTCTTTCTCCTTTCTATTTCCTCCAATTTTTTTCCAACCTTGCCCAGTATTCCTTGTTGTATCTTTTATCTGACTATCCAAATAATTTTCTTACTGTAAACCTTCCTGGTAATCTTCCTCTCCTAAATATCCCCTCTTCCTGTTCCTGTCTTTAAATATCTTCCATATCTCACCAATATTCTTTTTCAAATTCCTCAACTGCTTTTTTTGTATTTCCCAAGTTTTCTATTTCTTTCCAAGTATTGGATTCAGCTGTAAACCCTTTCCACCATACCAAATACTTGTTTTTTCCCCTTATCCATTACTTGTTCAAAATTCTTTTGACCTTCTATTCTTCTTCTCCCTTGATTATAACTAGAGCTGGTTACTCCTTTCTCTGCCCCTCTACTTGCCCTATATATCTTTGTATTCTACTAACATTAACTACCAAGTGTATTTTTACTATACTAGGTAGCTCTAATTCTACTGCATTTGGTAATGTGATTTTCTTTATTCTATAAGGCCCTACAAACCTCTCTGTCAACTTTTCCATTCTCCTTCCAGCTATTTGGTATTTCAAGTCCTTAGTGCTTAGCATCACTAAGTCCTCTACTTTATATTCATTGACTTCTGTTCTCTTTCTATCTATGTACCTCTTTATCTCCTCTTGCACTTTCTCTAGTGCTGCTTTTGCTTCTTCCTAGATTTCTTTTATTTTTGTTACAAATTTCTCTGCCCCTTTGTACTTTCCCTTCTTTCTTACTTTAAACCCTATCCTGGGATCTTGTCTGTAATTTGCCTTGAAAGACAATGTTTTAGTACTTAAGTGCACCTTATTATTGTAGGCAAACTCTACTGTCCCTAACCAATCTGGTCACTGTTTCTGCCTATGGTCAATAAATATTCTCAAGTACTGTTCTAGTTCCTGATTAACCCTCTCTGTTTGTCCATCTGTTTGAGAGTGGAATGCTATTGACAATTTACTTTCAATCCCCAACATCCTGTTCAATTCCTACATTACTCCTGCTGCAAATTGGAGTCTCCTATCTGAAATGATACTTTCAGATAACCCATGCAACTTCTATATATTGTCTCTAAACAACCTAGCTAATCCTTCCACTAATGTCTTTTCTATAGTAGGAATAAAATATACCATTTTTGTTAACCTATCAACTACTACTAGAATTGAATTGTATTCTTGTGCTAGCAGCAACTTAGTAATAAAATTCACTAAGATATGTGCCCAAGGTTTTTCCAGAATTGAGTTTGGTATTAACTTTCCTGCTGGCTATTCTGTACAGTTTTTATTACACTGGCAAGTGTCACACCCTTCTATATATTGTATTACTTCTTTTGTAACTCCTGGCTACCAAAAGTTCCTAGTGACCAATTCTATCATCTTCCATTGTCCCCTATGCTCTCCTACCAGTATATCATAATGTAACTAAATGATCTCCACTCTCAGTTTCTTGTCTCTCAGTATATATACCTTTCCTTCTTTATACATAATGCTACCAACTTCTCTCCACTCCTCATCTCTTAACATTTTTACCTCTGCTTGTTTCATTTCTTCCTGTCACAAAAAAGTGATTACTAAATAGTGATATGGAGGTATAACAAAATACCTGTTCAAAGAACTACATAAATAGCTGGACCCTCATTAGCAAGTAGCCTTGCTAATATTGCCCTTTTGGTGTAGTAGTAAACCATACAGTATGTGACTACTGGTCCATAGTACAACTGTGACACTTTCACTGCCTTGATTACCTCATCATATTTTACTTTTGACTGCTTTACTTTTTCTAGTAAATCCACTTCTTCTACTATTACTTCTACCTTTTTTGTCTTTCTAACTTCCAATCATTCTGGCTTTACCAACATTTTGTCTTCATTGTTCTTTTCTACTCCTACTTCCCAGCCCAGCCTCCTACTCAAGCTATTTACCTTTCCCATTTTACTCTCTGGAATATGTTTTAGTATAAAGTTGAACCTCAACAGATACAAGGCCCATCTAGCTTGTCTTCTATTCAATTGTCTGCTTCGACTTTTTCTTCTCTTTCCCAATCTTTTTTATCATCTACTGTCTATCTTACTATCTTTTCCTTTTCTAGAGTTGTTAGCCTTTCTCCTGTTCTCTCTCCCTTTTCTTCTTTCAACTTCATATTTCTTCTATATAGTGGTGGGCACTTCATCATTTTTACCTCTTCTATCTTCCAATTTATCTCTGGATTGTGTGCTTGCAACCATAGTATTTCTAGTATTATGTCTGTCTTTCCTAGATCACACACATCCATCCTTATTCTTTCTATGTGACTTTTATAGTACATATTCACCTCTACTTGATAGGTAATAGCTTCTATACTGTTGTTTGTCCTATTGACATTCCTGACCACTATTAGTCTTTCCAATTTCTGCAGCCTAAATCCATGTCTTACTACTATCTTTTGATCCATAAACATCTCTGTTGTGCTACTGTCCAAGAGTACTTTTACTGTTATGCCTTTATGCATATCTACCTTTCTACTCCAATGTCTAGCCACACTTCTCTCAGTATTTTAAATGTCCTTCTCACTTCTCTCTGTTCACCCCCTTCTTTTGCTGCACCTTTTGGAGCCTCTGTCTATGCATCACCTTGCTGTGCTTTTTTCTTTGTAGGGTACACTGCCTCTCTCCAGTTCCACCACTCTCTTTTTCTTTCTACCCTATATTCTGGGCATAGAATCTTTCTTCTTTCCCATTTTGATACCTTTCTCATAATTGCATCCCTTCTTCCACACTTTACATACTCCACTCTTATTATCTCTCCTCTTTTTGCTTCTTCTTCTCTCTAGTTCTATGCTTCTTGGCATAGGCCGTACTACATGTTTCTTACTTGTCTCTCAAGGAGAAATCCTTGTCCCTGATTTTTGTGGGTCTGTACCCCCTTGCCTTCATATCCTCTACAGCTCACATATATTGCCACTGTTTCTTTTGTAATCTATCTGTCACAAACTTTATTTAGACTATAACTCTAGGAATACTTGACTAATTTCAATGATCTAAATGGCCACCAAAAGCCCTTAAGAAGACCTTTCAAACAGTACCAAAATGTCTCAAAGCAATCAGTATTCACCAAGTTATCAGCAGATCAGTCAGTGATCACTAAGTCACCAGACACTAAATTGCTGATATCTTAGGAACTGCTTAATGCAATTGTTTGCTTCAATGACCATCATGAAGCTCTCTTCAATGCACTTCTTTCAGTTATAAATAGAACCCAAGGTGATAAGATCCTATGGAGATACAAGGTCCTCAATATTTGCATATAACATTGATCTTGTCACAAACTTCATTTAGACCATAACTCCAGGAATACTTGACCGATTTCAATGGTCTAAATAGCTACCAAAAGTCCTTAAGAAAACCTTTCAAAAAGTACCAAAAACATCTCAAAGCAATCAGTATTCACCAAGTTATCAGCAGATCAGTCTGTGATCACCAAGTCACCAGACACTAAATTGCTGATATCTCAGGAACCACTTAATGTAATTGTTTGCTTCAATGACCATTGTGAAGCTCTCTTTAATGCGCTTCTTTCAGTCATAAATAGATCCCGAGGCAATAAGATCCCATGGAGATACAAGGTCCTCAATATTTGCACATGACACTGATCTTTATTCATAGATTATCATCTGTCTTTGAATAGAACAAAGGACTGCCCTAAGATGGTTAGGTTATCTCTATTTCAAGAACAATAGCACTCCTATATGTAGAACAATAGGTAGTAATCATGTGATAGACTGTTCTGGTACACAAACCACTACAATCATGTATTTAAGGACTGTATGTCTGAGGATAAATCTTAGACTTAACAACATCTTTTGCTGCTTGTCTAACTTTGCTTTTTTGAGCACTTTGATTATTAAATTAAGCCATCACAAATCAGTAAGTGGCTATTTATAATAGATCTTTACCCATAAATTATCATCTGTTCTTGAATAGAACAAAGGACTATCCTAAGATAGTTAGGTTATCTCTATTTCAAAAACAATAGCACTCCTATATATAGAACAATAGGTAATGATCATGTGGTAGGCTATTCTGGTACACAGACCACTACAATCATGTATTTAAGAACTGTATGTCTGAGGATAAACCTCAGACTTAACAATATCTTTTGCTATTGTCTAAACTTTGCTTTTCTGAGCCTTTTGATTATTATATCATCAACTCACAAATCAGTAAGTGGCCATTTATGATACCATCCTCTTTCGAGTAAGAGTACACCTTCCAGAGATATGTTCCACCTTCTACAGTACTCCTGCACCTTTTTCCATGTAGAACATACTGGCCTCCTCTCCTGCTATACCTTTTGTGACATTGCTACACATGCCACTACCTCTTTATGCCTTCTCTTTTCTACTTCAATCTTTGGGCACTCTTACTTATAGTGCTCTATTCTTCAATATCTGAAACATTTTACTTCTTTTACCATCTCCTGCCTTTCTACTTTTACTTCTTCCCTCACTCCATATTGCATTACCCTACTCACTATCACTTCAAATTTATTTTGGGAAATTTGTTTCCCTTTTACCTCCTTCTTTTTATTCCTGCAGTTATGGGCCAGGTACCTGAACTTTTTACAACATTGATACATCCTTTTTCTTCCTCCTTCTAACTTTGCCCTCAGTTTAGCAAAAGCACACTTCTGGTTGAGCAGACTGCTTATAAGAGAATTGTATTGGGACTGAGACATTGTGTTGATGCCTCAATGGTACAGAGTGAATGATTGATCTTACTAGCTATACTATATCTGCTAGAGTACAAGATCTTCACTTAGCTAGAGTCCTACTGCTCTACTAACTACTACCTTAATACTAGGGTTAAACTATCACCCAATGAATGGAATCCCTAATCTAGACAGCCTCCTAGAGAGTAACCATCAATCCTCTATGTGTACAAGTCACAATAGACCCGAGCACAAGGTTTATACTAAGAATAGTACAAGTATCTACTAAATACCACTCAATTGCAAGGTTAGATCTCAGTATTGATGTTCAAGCTTAGTATTGTACTTCCACCATCAATCCCTAACTGATTGACAAGTCCCCTTAAACCAAGGGCCCAGCTATATATAGAGGTGACTAGTGATTGTGATAACCACTGGTCAAGGATCAAAGAGATTATCACAAATAGCTACTTACTGATTTGTGATTGGTTGATTTGATAATCAAAGTGCTCAAAAAAGCAAAGTTAGACAAGCAGCAAAAGATGTTGTTAAGTCTGAGATTTATCCTCAGACATATAGTTCTTAAATACATGATTGTAGTGGTTTGTGCACCAGAACAGCCTACTACATGATTACTACCTATTGTTCTACATATAGGAGTGCTATTGTTCTTGAAATAGAGATAACCTAACTGTCTTAGGGTAGTTCTTTGTTCTACTCAAGGACAGATGATAATCTATGGGTAAAGATCAGTGTCATATACAAATATTGAGGACCTTGTATCTCCATGTGATCTTATTGCCTCAGGTTCTATTTATAGCTGAAAGAAGTGCATTGAAGAAAGCTTTATGATGGTCATTGAAGAAAATGATTATGTCAAGCAGTTTCTGAGATATTAGTAATTTAGTGTCTGGTGACTTGGTAATTGCCAACTAATCTGCTGATAACTCGGTGAATACTGATTGCCTTGAGATGTTTTTAGTATTGTTTGAAAGGTCTTCCTAAGGGCTTTTGGTAGCCATTTAGATTGTCAAAATTGGTCAAGTATTCCCAGAGTTATAGTCTGAATGAAGTTTGTGACATGGTCATAACCAAGTTTCTATTACTGGTCAAGAATCAGTAAGATTTTAGGCAAAATTACCAGCTGGAATACTCACTGTAGTCCTTCATAATATCATTCATGTTCCTGGTCTTGGAGCTAATCTTGTAAGCCTTAGAGCTTTATACAGAAAAGAAGCAAGTGTTTGAAGCATTAAAATGGACCTAGTTATTGAGACTGATAGTGAGGAGCTGTTTTATACAATGCTTGCTAGAGGAAATAGTACCCTATATCATATTCAGGTCAAAGATAGGGTCAATCATGAAGCTTTTATGGCTACTAGCAATACAATATGCTTGTGGCACAGGAGAATGGGTCATCTGAATTCCAATATGATTCATACAATGCATTAGCAAGAGATTGTAAAAGAACTTACCATTGAGTCTCCTTTGGCCTTTAATTATCTGTGCAGCAGCTGTGTTCATGAAAAATCATACTGACTTCCCCTGCCCAAACAGAGCTCAACAAAGTATAATAAAATAAAGCTTGTTGTAATAGACTTGACTGGTCCAATGTCAGTTACAACTTGGGATAGTTATATCTATGTGTTGGTGATGGTAAAGGTTAGCTACTGCTATCCTGTAGAGAGGCTATTAAAGTCAAAGAAGGAGACTAGAGTGGCTGTAAGAGACATGGTAGTCTTTCTAGAGAGATAATCTGGGAAGAAGGTTCAATGGTTCAGAAGTGATAACAGTTTAGAGTTTGTGAACTCCACAATAAACCTATTCTGTTGTTGAAATAATATCCTTTATGAAACAACAAATCCCTACTTACCAGAGCAAAATGGTATTGCAGAGCAAAAAATTGCTATCTTCTTTGAGATAGTTCAGTATATGTTACATACAGCAGGTATTAAGTTGCACTACTGGGGTAAAGCCTTCATATATGCAGTTTATATTTGGAGAATGACTCTCACCTCTGGCTTGGAAAAGATTACTTCTTTTGAAACCTAGACTGGGCAGAAACCTGATATATCATACTTAAGAATCTTTGGATTGCTTGGTTGGGCACAGGTACAGAAAGAAATGAGAAAAGAGAAGCTAGAGTCAAGAGTAGCGAAAGTTAAGATATTAGGATAATGGTCTGATGAGACTAAAGGTTACAGGCTAGAGGATCTAGAAAACAACAAACTGATAACTTTGTACAATGTTTGGTTCTTTAAAGATGAGACACCTAGTAACCTAGCTGTAGTTGAAGTTAACATAAAATGCCCATCTACTGATGATATTGATAGATTGGTAGACAATGCCATCAATAGCAATCAAGACACAGCTACATCAACTATATTAAGACAAAGTTTAGATAATATCATACCAATTGCTGCTAATGACACTTCAACTTACTATACACTATTATTGTTGTCTCCTCTGTCACCTGAACTAGATTTACTACCTTTACCTTCATCTATCAAGTCCTCTAAACAGTCTCCTACTATATCAAAACCATCAAAGTGGGCAAATTTACCAAAGAGAAACCCATCAAATCATGTCAAAAAACCAGTGGATCAGTATTGTTATGACTTGGCAAAATGGCTAAGTCATTATTTATATTTCTTTTCTTTTCTTTTCTTTTTCTTTTTCTTCTTATTTAGACTTACTAACACAAGGAAAGAGTGCAGAAAAGTATTATGTAACAAATGTCACATATCACAGTCACATGTCAGGATGTTACAGTGTCATGTCACATGATGAAGTCATATAATGAGTATGGGAAGAGTAGTGCACAGACCATATAGTAGTTGTATAAGTAATATACAGAATCCAATAGAAACTCTATTGAGTTCTTCTTATCAACTCAGACTTGAAGTATGATTAAGTCATCTCCAGCTAAGTTGCTACAAGTATGGGTTCAGTGCTCTAGGTCTAGATGTAATTGCCATTGAAGGTGGTTAAGTATTTGTTGCATCCATTACAGTATCTGCTGAACCAAAGATATAGTCTGAAGCTTGCCAGTTCTCTCACTTGAAGCAGTGGGAGAAAGCCATTAATACTGAATACAATAACTTAGTCAAAAACAATGTCATTGAGTAGGTTGATAAATCACCTAAGAACAAAAGTGCAGTTTCTGGAAAGGTTGTCTACAAAGAGAAATTAGATGAAGATAGGAACTTCAAGAAGTATTATATCTATGTTGTTGCAAGAGGCTTCTTACAGATTCCTAGTGAAGACTTCACTGAGACATTTGCATTAGTTGCAAAATTTGCTATGCTTTGGATATTCTTGGCTTTAGTGGTTTATCTAGACTAGGACTTGGAGAAAATTGATATTGTTGCTGCTTTTTTGAATGGAGAATTGGAGGAGGAGATCTACATGCAAGTACCAGAGGAGTTCAAGAGGTTTGGTGATGGAAAGACATACTAGAAACTCCTGAAGGCACTCTATAGACTGAAGCAAGTAGAAAGACAGTAGAAGATAAAGTTGAATAAAGTCCTTATTGAACTTAGCCTTGTTAAGTCCATGGCTGACAACTGCTTGTATTTGCTATGAAAAAGTGGGATGATTATATTGATGGTACTGGTCTATGTGGATGATATGGCAGTTGCTAGTCCCTAGTGCTCTAGAAAGATATTACAAACTTTATTCAAACCATAACTCTGGGAATACTTGACTGATTTTGACAATCTAAATGGCCACCAAAAGCCCTTAAGAAGACCTTTTAAACAGTACCAAAAAATGTCTCAAGGTGATCAGTATTTACCAAGTTATCAGTAGATCAGTCTGTGATCACCAAGTTACCAGACACTAAATTGCTGATATCTTGGGAACTGCTTAATGTAATCATTTGCTTCAATAACCATTGTGAAGCTCTCTTCAATGTACTTCTTCCAGCTATAAATAGAACCTGAGGCAATAAGATCACATGGAGATACAAGGTCCTCAATGTTTGTATATGACACTGATCTTTATTCATAGATTATCATCTGTTCTTGAGTAGAACAAAGGACTACCCTAAGACAGTTAGGTTATCTCTATTTCAAGAACAATAGCACTCCTATATGTAGAACAATAGGTAATGATCATGTGGTAGGCTGTTCTTGTGCACAAACTACCACAATCATATATTTAAGGACTATATATCTGAGGATAAACCTCAGACTTAACAACATCTTTTGCTACTGTCTAAACTTTGCTTTTTTGAGCCTTTTGATTATTAAATCATCAACTCACAAATCAGTAAGTGGCCATTTGTGATAAAAGATATACTGGTTCACACTAAAATTAGATGATCACTTTGAGATTACTGAACTAGGTGAACTCAGGCATATTCTTGGTCTTGTCATTACTCAAAACAGATCTGAGAAGGCTATTTATATCTCTCAGACAGCCTATATCTGTAAGATGCTTGTATATTTTGGCATGGAAGATGCAATACCTGTCTCAACACTACTGGCTATAAAATATGATCTCTTAACTGTGCAATCACCAGTAATAGATGACAAAAAGGCTAAATACCTGAACTATGCTGGTGATCTTCACTATCTCTCTATTGTTGGCTCTCTACTATTTGCCACTCAATCTCAACTGGATATCCAGCATGCTATCAGTCTAGTATTTTATTTTGGTGACAATCTAGGCATTTTGCACTTAGAAGCTGCCAAGCAAGTTCTTTGTTATCTAAAGGGGATAATGGAGCATGGTCTTATACTTGGTTATTATAGTACTAAAGGGTTTGATCTAGTTGGCTGGACAAACTCAAACTGGGCTCAGAATCTAGATGATTATCATTTAGTGGGAGGATTTATCTTTGAGATTTCTGGGAGCACAGTGACCTAGTCATTAAAGAAGCAGCCCACAGTAGCAATATTTTCAGCTGAAGCAGAGTACATGGTATTGACAAATACTACAAAGGAAGCTGTTTGGTTAAGGACATTGTTGAAGGAGATAGATTTTCCTCAAGTATCTGCAATGATTATCTTTGTTGATAATCAGGACTGTATTGCTCTTATCTGAAACCTTGTCAATTATTCTTGTGCAAAACATATTGACATCTAGTATTATTTTATTTGTGAACATATTGGGATGGATGAGATTGATCTACAATACATTTCTACAAAGGATATGTTGGCTGATAGGTTCATAAGACAACTTCTACATGAAGCTTTTGAGAAGTTTCACAGTTGTTTGGGTATTATGCCATTGACTTAATATCTTGATGAGTAGGAGTGTCAAAGAATAGTGTATTAGTGTATTAATCTGGAGAAGGATATTTTTGATTACTTAATCAGTAAAATTTGTCTTGTGAAAATTTTATTGTTTCTTTGACCTCACATCTGTCTACCATGCATTACATATATTATTACATTTACAAAAACTATGGGGTTTCACTGGAGGTATAGTAAACAATATGACAATAGGCAAGACATAGTATCCCTCATTAACTGGCATGATATTACCCATGATGCAATATCATATGCAAACCTGCAAGAGCTGGCAAGGCTAGTCTATGAACTGTAAGCTAATTTGTTTCTCATTTTGTTAGATTAGACTTGGATGTTATGAGAGCCCCAAGCAAGAAAAAGTCTCCTGTGTATTCAAACACTTAGTCCAAAACCTCAAAGCATACAATGGGGTTAAGATATAAATAGCAGGGGAACTTAAGAAGCCAAGTCACGTGATAAGGTCATAAGGTTATAGAACATTCTGGAGGAACATGTGATTATGGACTAGTAGCAGTACAGCCACTGTAAAAGTAGTATAAGTAGTAGTCCAATCCAACGAAAAACTCCATTGAGTTCTTCTTGAACATTCACCTAGGATGATCACTAAGAGCATTTACTGCCTATTGATAACATAAGAACTTGATACCATATCCAAGCACTGTTCACCTCAAACCCTGCTCAAAATCACTTAAAGACGCAGTTGGCTTTATACTGGCCCTGTGAGTGATTTTCCCCTACCACACTTATTCTACACTCTTCTTCACTAGGGAGCACAGCGCTCTCAAGCCTCTTGGATAATGGGCCCTAGCTGTAAAGAGGACTTCTCAGTCAGTTAGGGACTGAGGGAGGAGACAAGATACCAAGTTCAGGTATCTTGCTCGAGTCCTGATCTCACGATTGGACGTTGCTTTTTACTTCTTTCTCCATATAAACTCCATGTTACATTTCATTGTGAACAGTATATGCAGGAGATTGGTAGTTATTTCTTAGGAAGCCACTTAGTGTAGAGGTCCTCTCCTTAGAGGCAATTGTATACCAAATTTGATTAGGGCAGTAGTCAGTAAGGTGGTAGGAATCCAGACAGGTGAAGATTGCGTGCCCTGTTGGATATAGGCCTTAGTTAGCAACCTTGGATCAAGAATCGTTGGAGTACGAGTTGTCACTATCACTATCACCATCACCACCACTACCACCATACAATATGTCCCAACAACAACAGGGGGAAACCCCTTCCAGAAAGAAACAGCTCCTTGCTATGATCACCACCCTGCAGCAGCAGGTTAATACCATGCTCCTCCAGTAACAAGGGAGCAGAGTAGAGGTCACAAGACCTCAAGTCTTTAGTGGGAAGATGGAGGAAGTAAGTGCATTTGTAAATGTGGCCCGACTATACATTAGAATGAAGATGACAGAGGAGGTGGGAGCGACCCAGGTGGCCTAGGTATTATCATACATACAAGGAGGAATAGTAGAGGCATGGAAAGATAACCTGTTGGACAAGTTAGCAAAAGGAGAATCAGAGGTGGAGTCAGCAGAACAGTTGTTCACAAAGATAAGGAACGACTTCAGAAAAACATTGGAGGAGGAAAGAAAGATAGAGCAGCTAAGAACAATTGAGTAGGGGGAAAGGACCTGTGATGAGTATGTACAGGGGTTTAAAAAGGTCGCCAGGGAGAGTGACTATGAGGGAAGACCCCTCATCAAAGAATTCAAAAGAGGATTAAATGGGGCCATCAGAAGGAAGTTGGCCAAAGCAGAGGAACCACCTACCACTATTGGGGAGTGGCAGGAAAGGGCAGTAAGATTGGACAGGAATCAAAGACAAAGCAGGGCAGAAGAAAGAGTACTGGGAAGAAATGCAGTGCACCTAGGGGGAAATGCACAGCCAAGAGGAGGAGGATTATACAGAGGAAGAGGGGGACAAATAACATGGAGAATGGGAGGGGGATACAGAGGAGGAGGTAGTGGAAACATGACTAATAGAGGGGGAGCTCAAATAGGTCCAGGGAGAGACCCAAACACAATAGATGTGGATAGAGGAAGAGGAGGAGACAGGACGTGCTATGTATGTGGAAAATGGGGCCATATGGCCAAAAATTGCTGGAAAAGACATAAAGGAAGGGTAGTAGAAATGCTGTAGGAGTCGGCAAAAGAAAATGGAGAATAGTG
>Ga0153989_1000158_pt1 | contig 17151 bp, 20 predicted proteins | sample TSNC073MetaG_FD_104701 | JGI IMG/M metagenome (GOLD analysis project Ga0153989, IMG submission 104701) | Attine ant fungus gardens microbial communities from North Carolina, USA - TSNC073 MetaG | ecosystem: Host-associated > Fungi > Mycelium > Unclassified | place: USA: North Carolina, Jones... | reverse complement strand
TTCGAATTGTGAGACAATTTTAACTTGAACCTCTCCAGCTCAATGGGACAATTATTTTGCCCGCTTTTCTCAGCCGGGAACTAACCCAAACATATTTGCTCAAGATTCTCAACAGCAACGAGCCTCATCATCGATGAACTCGACCCACTCCGATCCTGTTCCCCGGAGTGAGGCTCAGCAAAACTCATGTCAATCATAATGCAAGAACTGTAGTTCTCGCCTCTTTTATCGTTTCTCTGTAAACATCGGATTTGCTTATCTGTAGCTGTACCAGAGATTTTTATAAAAGTATCTATGGACAATTTATGTATATGTATGATTGGTACATTGTGACACCATCCGTACTACATCGTCTTAACCAACTCGTTTTTGACGCTGGTCCTGCCACTGTTATACTCCCTCCTTCATCTCTTGAATTGCATTCACTTTGTCTTCATCCTTTGGTATATCTCACTCATGAAACGCCTTTTCGTCAAGGCATCCAAGTCTTTATCCGAAGACCCTGATAGTCGAGGGCACGCGTCAGCCCCAGCTGCAACATCAGAATATATCATACCACCGTTACCTCACCCATCCCCCCATGATCAGGTGGAAATAATGGCAACAAGAGATGGACTAGTGCTGCGTCCTCATGTACCTGGCTCAAAAAACTTTGTATGTATCACTTGGGGAAAATCAGTGAAAATCGAAGAGGTTACTAGCATGAAACACGATTGGAGCAAGTGCACAGTCATCTATGGAATCATCGGTATACTAGAGCTGTATTCGTGTGAGTGCCCGTTGTTGATCAAGAAAGCGACTTCCGTTGATTGACTTTGCTAGGTTCATATCTTCTTGTGATTACTTCACGGTCCGAAGCTGGAAGTCGTGAGTTGTTCTTTGACTACTCACGTTGATCAAGAGGTTCAGATTGAACCCAGTTCTGGACGCCAGATACAAGGTTTATGGGATCAAGAGTGTGGTTGCGATACCTCTTCGAGAAGGACTGGCCAAGTCTACTATCCAGGCGATATCTTCTCGGAATAACGTTCTGGCTCATTCTTCACCCTTCCCGCAGATTGCTACAAGTCAAGACGTTGACCAAAAAGGGGGATCGGAAGCTGTGAAGAAATCTTTTGCTCCTTCATCACATGTACAGTTTTCTTTTAATCTTCAGGTGAAACTTATCACCCCAATTAACGGAAACTTTGAGGTAACCCGCTCAGCTTCTCCTCAATCAATTTCTTCAACTGCATCTACATCCTCTGAACAATCAGCGACATCTCCAGTCCTTAAAGCTGTTGCGACCCGATTGTCCTTTTGGAATAGGTCATCGAGACCAAATTCGACTGCATTTCAAACCCATGAAACCGCAGCATCTGGATTGGTACCACAATCAAACACACTTGACAAAGTCATCCAAGAAGCCAGAGAAAAACCAGCCGAAGTGATCAGTACCATTCTCGCGAGTCTAGCCCCACAGCCAACTACAACTGAACAGCGACACGCTGATTTAGAGGAGAAAATCATTCGTGAATGTGTCAGGGAGTTCACTAAGGGCGACATGTATTTCTCGTACACATTTGGTGCTTTATTTGATTATTTTGCATTCAGCCTTTTTGTTTACCGCTGAGCAGATCTGACACGATCTTTAGAACATAAACAGGAACAGCTTGCAAAGTCTCAGAGGCAACATGAGCTTTTAACTGGCCTTGGAGCGCTGTCTTCTCCTAAGACCGATTCTCTAACTGCAATGCCGAAGCCTGGTACGAAAGTCTCGGTCATTGCAGAGCCATGTCCAACTTTGCCGCTATGGCGTCGTGTTGATAAGCAATTCTGGTGGAATGAGTGGATGTCAAAGGAATTTGTTGATGCTGGGGTATGCGGATCCTGGACAGCCTTGCCTTCCACCTGATCCATTTTTTTGTTAGCTTCATTCATACGTTCTTCCCATCATGCAGGGCTATTTTCAGACAGCAAGCTTTGTGATACCTTCCGAGCATGGAGAGGGGGAAGAGTGTCATGTGGATTATACTATCATATCACGCCGCTCGAAGGATCGTGCAGGCCTGCGGTATCAACGACGAGGTGTTGACGAAGAAGCACATGTCGCCAACTTCGTGGAGACAGAAACAATCATGCGACTAAAGGTATCTTGTTGTAAGCCCTACATCACAGTCCGGGTGGCTGATAGGTATTTCCTCGCCAGCGTGAGGGAAAGGATAATATCTTTAGTTATGTTCAAATAAGGGGATCGAGTAATTTGCTGATCTGTCTTTTGAATTGAGTTATGTCTGATTTCTTACAGTTCCCCTCTTTTGGACACAAGCAGGATATGGGTTGAAGCCACCGCCAGTCCTAGCTTCGGATCGCACACACGAGCAAAATCTTGATGCCATGAGACGACATTTGAAGAGAACAATACCAAAATATGGGCCCCATGTGATTCGTGCGATCTATAACACCTTTTTCTCGCGGGCTCAACGAATCTTGATAGACGATCGTCAATCTCGCCGAACAGCATGGAAAAGAGGGTGCAATCTCGCAAGCATACCGTGAATGCGCGAAGGAGATGGCACTTCAGGATGTGCAGTGAGACTTGACTGTGTTGATTTGCGTTCCAGACTCACGAACACTCCGAAGATATCAGGAATATGATTTTCATGCGGAGACGAAAGGGATGAAGTACGTTTGTACAACAGGGATAGTGAACTTTTGGCATTGGTTTCTCTCAGATACGAAAATATCTCGAAGCTGATCAATTCTTTGGGGCGTATTTTTGAAGCGCATGGGCAAGTGCCAGATCGTTCTTGCTCTCTGAAACTAGCTAATATCACAGTACACCCCAGATATTTCTGGATTTGCGATAATACGGTTTTATCACGGCAGAAGGGCGTCTTCCGCGTCAACTGCATAGACTGCCTTGATAGGACCAATGTTGTTCAGGTCAGTAGGCGGGCGACCCTTCCGGTTAATTTAATGTCAACCATCTTGTTTAGTCTGCGTTTGCCCGACACGTCATGTATTGGCAATTGAGTGCACTCGCATTCCTCGATCTGTCATCGACCAAACGACCAGAGATAGAGCTGACATTCAATGACGGTATGTGACTAGTATCAAGTGTATCACCTCGTTCTCAGCTCTATTTCTAGTATGGGCGAACAACGGTGATGCCATCAGTCGTGCCTAGTGCGTCACCTACCTGTTTGATGAGGTTTCGAACTGAGCAATATCTTAGTGCTGGAACCTCCGCTTTGAAGGTAAGTTGAAGGTTTCCGAATTATACGGAACCTCTCGGTAAATATGTGATAGGGAGATTTCACAAGGTTTATTTTTTGAATACTTGTTACAGGTGAGATCCTGACACTCAACAGGACGGGTCGGCGTGACCTGAGCGGGCTGCTGAACGATGGTGTAAATTCCCTGGCAAGGTGGGGAAAGGTCGTGTATATGATGATAATGGAAAAGACTCACGCCATGTCTCCAGAATGTACACATCTACCTTCAGTGATTGGTTTTCTCAAGCAGTCCTTGACTTTACGTTGGGCAATCGGACACTTTCTGTTTTTTCAGAATTCCTTCTGAAACTGCAGTCATCTGATCCACGGGACCTTATTAGGCTCTCCAAGATTCGGACGGAGGCGATAGCAACCTCTGTTTCCCGTGTCTTGCCTGAAGGGGAAGGTTTACTTGCGGGATGGACATTATTTTCTCCTGAGGAGTTGAATACCAAATTGAGCTCCAAGTTTGAAGAAAAAGTTCTTTTGCTCGTAGGCTAGCTTTCCGCTGGATGTCACTATGATCAGTGACGTTGCTTCTTCTTGCAGACGATGAAGGCTTTGTACATTGTGGTAAGCATGAGAATGGCAAAGTGATGGTGACGTGTGACCCGTTGATCCCTTTCAGAGCTATGATTATACCCTTGAGAAAGTGAAGCTTTACACCAGGGTACCGCTCGGAGATATTGTCGGTATCAGCAAAGGTTTTGCCTGTTTCGTTTGACTGACGAAGCCCGCTAAATAGATTTAGGTGCCTACATCTTGTCACCGCTCGAAGAAGCCAGTCGGGATCCAGAGCAAAATGCAGGTTTTGTGGTGACTTGGATTAATTCCAACCAAGAGTCCCGTGTTAGCAGTTACTGTGTGCAAAACACCTTTCAAGAGGCCCCGGCTTTGACAACCTCAGGGAAATTCCCATTAATGTCCTTGCCCTTCCAAGCACAGAGGTGGAGTACATCTCGAAAATTTCCTGAGAGTCTCTCCCGGCTTCTTGCATCAACCAAGACAGAAACAAGGTCATTTGCTGCTTTCAAAGCACTGCCCGTCGATCCCGCGAGAAATATGCGGGGGCCAAACGCGAGCAGTGGACGATATTCTGAGACATCTGAGGAGGTTGCGGATGCGCTAAATTGTCGGGAAGTAGTTGACCGAATTGTTGATGCAATATCGCGAGTCTGTGAAAGGGAATTTAGTGTGAATGAGGACGTCGTGAGGTACGTGTAGCATTCGCTAATGCCTCAGAAACTGATTAGTGTACAGTTTGGAGGAAGCTGAACGGAGCACGACAGTGTATGCCAAGATGGAATATGGTGTGAAAAGGATGCTCTGGCTTGGTAGTTGATGTACTAGTGAAATAATGAGTATTGTGACGCGTGACGACAATGGCTTCGTCGAGGATTTCGCAGATTCTGCCGACGGTCAAGTGTTCAAATTGCAGTGAGGGCGTCGGAATTTCTGAACTCGGTGACCATGTCTGCACCAGGGCCAATCCTCCCCGCGTCATCGCCCCTCACAGTGACCAACTGCCTTTCAGGCCGAATCCACTAGCAGGGAACACTGCACTCATGTCTTTTCAGCAGCCTCTCACCCCATCAGATGGCCATGAACGATCTTGGTCCACACCTTCTCGTCGAGGCCCTATACCACCCTCCAATGGCGTCAAGTCATCTGCCTCTCTCTCAGGTCCTATTCGAATAAGCGAGAGAGTCGTTCCGGAAACAGAACTCGGTATTGACACCAAAACCGGAGGCGAGGCTGGAATGGCTGGCGTTGGTCGCCGGGGGTTTGCTGCAGCCGTTCGAGCAGCCATGTATGTCTCCCTCACTGCTCCTCCAGCCAACAGACGTCCTGTTACCTCCCCGAGGTTTCTCGATATAGATACCGATGGTGAGTTTTTTTTGGTTAGTTATTTTTCATTTTCTGAGGTCTGTTTTGACTAGCCACCGATACCCCGCCTCTTTCTGCCAGTTCAGGCTACTCATCACAATCTCCTGGTCCTCTGTCTCCTCACTTTCAAGTCGAAATTCCCGAGTCTTTCACAAAATCATCATCGCCTTCCCAAACGTTCCTTTCTTCGAAACAGCTTAGTCATCCTATCCGAACCAACTTGTCTGTTGATCACTTTGTGAATAATTCAGTACTCTCGGGACTGGCTCCCTTGAAATCCCTTTCGTCATATGACAACTTCTCTCGTCCTAACCCACGTCTTGATTCGAACGAGTTTCATCAAGAGTCCCCAAACCCACCAAATTTTGTTTCAGAAAATACCAATCATGAGTCTCGCCTCAGTATCAGCAATATCACCTCCCAGACCTACGATACTTCGCATCATGACTTCGATTCCGATTCCGAGTCCGAATGCGGGCTTGCCTATGCTGATCCATCTTTTGACGAAAACGACGATAATGTTCAAGCTAGTTCTACCGAAAACCAAAAACCCTCGATTCTTCGGTCCGACTCCGTATCAACAACTTACTCCCGGCGCGTGCGTTTCCACCTTGTGACAGATAGCGGTCGTAGCACAGCAATTTCTCAAGCTTTAGGAATCCCTCCCAAGAACCTAGACAACCTTGACTCTGTCCGTCAAAGAAGGGGTAGTATCAATAGCGTTGACACGACAAGCATTTACTCGAGAACGACAAGTATTGGCCCTATGTCAGGACGTTTTGCCGGAGGGGCCTTCGATCCAACAATGGAGACCGTGGCGGAGGAAGTAGTCATAGGTGAATTACCTAGTAGATCATCACTGGCATCTTCTCGCGAGGAGATCAAGCATCTACGAGAGGGAAGCTGGGATCAGGACATTGGTTTTCCTACCATGAGCCCTGGTACCCATCCTCGTCGAAGTAATACCGTCCAAGTACCCCCTCACTCACCTGAGACCAAACTACCGAAACTCCCAGCACGAGCCAAGACTACTAATGACTACCCCAAATCTTTGCTCGAACCTGCGGTAACTCGTAAAGACAAATCCCGCAAGGTCAGAGCGTGTGTTCATTGCCGAAAGGAGATTGAGGATGGGAGGTGGATTCGAGTTGATACAGGAGGTGTCTTGTGTGAAGGGTGTTGGAAGAATATGTATCTGCCCAAGGTCTGTCTGGCGTAGCCTTCTTCGATCTTTGTTCAAACGAACTGGTTCCTGCAGTGCCGTCGTTGTCAATTACCAATTGAGAAGCAAGCCGTGTCATCCTCTGACGGCCAACTCAAGGGCAAATATCATAAAGACTGCTTCGACTGCCACGTGTGTCATGTCGGTGTTAACTTGGTTCCATGTTCCGGCCTTGATTGCTGATTTTGTGCTCGATAGCAACCGTTCCCAGACAAAAGTTTCTATGTTTATGATGGCAAGCCGCTTTGTGCCTATCATTATCATGAAGCCAACGACTCTTTGTGTGCCGCTGCTCGCTGCGGTCAGCCCATTGAAGGTCCTTGTGCTGTCTCGCATACTGGCGACAGATATCATCCTGAACACATGACATGCGAATACTCTGGCAGTATCCCCTGCACTGAACGCCTAACGGAGTACTGGGAGGTTGAGGGAAGAATGTTGTGTGAAAAACACGCTGCCAGTGCTGGAAACGACGAGAGAGATGGCGGAGAGTGGACACAGACCTCCAAGGCACAAAAACGAGTTACCAGATTCATGAATATTGCAGGAGGCTTAGGCGGAACCAGTGACGGGTTGAGTGATTTACTCTGATCATATTGCGAGGCGGAGAGGATACCTGGGTGCGATTCAATACCATCTTTCTTTTATCCCTGGTTTCCTTTTTTCCTGGTTTTTTGTTACCATGAGAACGGTTTTGATTTGACTACTTGCTCTCATGTGTTCAGAAGCATTGAGTTCTCGGGGACTTTTCTTACACATGTAACATTCTTTATTTTACCTCGAATTATGTGGGTGGACTGGATTTTTGGATATCTTACATTGGAGCTTTGTTCAAGTTGGACGATTCCTGGATGTTCCATGAAGCTTACATAGATACCTATTGTTTTGGTTTACCTGTTGATACTACTTCACTTCAGCTTCGCCAATAATGTTTGTTGATTTTCAGGGATAGGTATATAGTGACTTGGAAAACAGTTTAATCTGTTGGATATGTTTGTTCATGAATGTTTCATCTGAGTTTCGTAGTTTCTCTCAGAGTTTGGGCCTGTCAGAGATTCACTAAATGACTACAAACCTTGCATGAACATTACTGTAAATGTTTCAGTAATCCAGGTGCAATATTATTCATGATCAAGCATTACTAAAATATCAGAGTATATTTCCGTATTTGGAAGGATTTTCACTAGTACTACATATGTAGTATTAAAATTGTGGATAGTACTCTTTTTGTCCGGACATTCCTTCTAATATAGGCTAATGTCATGCCTTCGTGTTTCAAGGTGCTAAGGTGTCAGAGTTCTTGTGTTTGAGTTACTGAGTCCTTGAAACACTAGTGAGTGCTATCACACATTGATCCTTCTATCCATAAGAATAATCCAGCAACAGAACGCATCTGGCATATCTAAACTTCATACCTGACATCTCGGCGCTGACCACTTTGAGGAACTGTGGGTCCTCTGCTCATGAGAAGTCCAATGACGACATCAAGGCAAATGAGTATCATCAAAAGGACAATCAAATGCTCGGCTAACAGCAGCCGACTCCAGTGAATGTCAAGTTCCTGCGCTTTCCCCTCGCTTTCGCCTTTGGTCCTCCCTGAAAATTATCAGTGCACTTATGGCGCCACCCCGCGCCGAATACGACTCCCGTCGAAACGATATGGAAGCCCAGGACTGGGAAAAGAGCACCCATCTCAACTTCCCTCACAAACAAATCCATCGGAAGCTTAAGGTAAGATGCGCCCATTAAGCATCCCAACCATTCCAAAAAGAGCTTAGAATCTTCCGTAGAATCGACACATCCAGTTAATTGGGATTGGAGGTAAGCGTCATCTTCCATCAACAACCTCTTTGGCTGAGATTGAACAACAAAGGGACCATCGGAACTGCACTATTTGTACAAATAGGAACACCATTGACAAAGGGTGGACCAGGTGAGTTTACTATAAAATCCAGAAATTGATTTTCAGGCACGAAATGCACCGTTCTAGCAAGCCTTTTTCTTGCCTTCACATTGTGGTCTACTTTTGTCATGGCTATCAATAACTGCCTATGTAAGTTGCCAGCATGCTGAGTTCAAGAAGATGCTGACTTGTACAGCTGAAATGGTTACATGGATGCCTATCACCTCTCCTTTCGTGAGATAATTCCAACTATGAATCAAGTTGGAAGGAGCTGTTACTAAGTCGTGAGACAGATACGCTACGCCGACCATTTTGTGGATCCCGCCTGGGGCTTTGCCGCTGGGATCAATTTCTTTGTGTTCGAAGCTGCGCTGGTACCTTTCGAAGTCACAGCATTCAACTCCGTGCTCAAGTTTTGGACAGATAAGATACCTCTAGCAGTAGTTATCTGTTTCATGATAACGAGTTATGCGTGAGTCTTTAATGGAAGCGGGCATGCCAATCTGTACTGATGCCATTGTCAGCCTCCTCAACGTATTTGCTGTCAAGTTCTATGGAGGTACGCTTCCACCTATCACAAACATTGCATCCTTTCCTAAAGTGACCTAGAGTCGGAATTTTGGTTGGCCATTGGCAAGGTAATACTGGCTGTGGGTCTGATATGCTTCACTTTCATTTCCATGGTAGGAGGTAACCCTCACAGAGACGCATATGGCTTCCGTTACTGGAATCGTAAGTATCATACAATCCATTCCTCCTTTGATTTACTCAAATACGGCTCCAAGCATCCAGCGTTGCTGGTGCACCTTTTGCGGAATACATCGAGGAAGGGAAGCTTGGGCGCTTTCTAGGTTTCTTGGCTTGTCTAATCGCAGCTTCGTTCACAATTGCTGGTCCCGACTACGTTGCAATGACTGCAGGCGAGGCTCAAATGCCGAGAAAAACTCTTCCACTCGCATTTAAAGGCGTCTTTTACCGTCTTACGACTTTCTTCGTCCTTGGGTCCCTCTGCATTGGGATTGTGGTGCCTTACAACGATCCAGATCTCCTCCGCGCCATTTCCGATGCTCGTCCGGGAGCAGGAGCTTCTCCATACACCATAGCGATGAATCGCTTGGGGATTCAAATCCTTCCGCATATTATTAACGTCTTTGTCCTTAGTGCTGTATACTCAGCGGGGAATAGTTTCGTTTACTGTGCCAGTAGAACATTGTTTGGCTTGGCCCTAGAGAGAAAAATGCCTCGCTTCATGACACATTGTACTGCACGTGGCGTGCCTATATATTGTGTAGGATCTACACTCGCTGTTTCCTTATTGGCCTTTCTGCAAGTATCTCATAATGCGTCTGTTGTTTTGACATGGTATGTGAATCATACACGATTGTATCCCTGAACCATGTTCCTGATAAAATCCTAAGGCTAATCAACCTCGTCACCGCATCACAATTATTGAACTATGCAAACATTGCGTTTACGTATATCCGATTTCATACGGTATGTCGTTCCACTGAGCACATCCGACATCCAATCTCACCTTTATCTAGGCACTGAAAAAACAAGGGATAGTCCGAGATACGCTTCCTCATAAGAGCTTCTGGCAGCCGTTCTCGGCGTAGGTCATTGACTGCCAAATCATGCTAGTGAAGCTCATTCACATTATCAGATACTATGCATTAGTTGGGACCTTAACCATGGCCTTTGTTGGAGGATATACAGTATTCCTTCCTGGAAAATGGGACGTCCCATCATTTCTTTTTTCTTACACAATGATTGGTGTATACCCTATTTTATTTGTCTCCTGGAAAATAATTCATCAAACTGAGGTATGCAAAATGCTTATCCCACTACAATCCTCGCCTGATCATGACTAGTGGCGAAACTTGGAAGAAGTTGACTTTTTCGAGAAGGAACGCCATCAAATCGATCAATACGAACACGCAGATGATTGAACGATTGGCATTGGATTGAGTTCCAATCCTGGTTACAGATCATTTCTGGGTATTGTACATATGTATGATGATGAGTGTAATTAGGATGCTGGAGAGTTGGTCGAGGTTTGACCCTCTGTACGAATACCATATCCATAGCCACCACCAGGCGCTCCGGGGACGTCTCCGGGTCCATCGTAGTAAAGAGTTGAGACATCATAATTGCCTGGAAAACGACATTAAGCGACGAAGGGGAAAAAGGTGAGTGGTTGACGTACCAATAAATTTCCAGCCATCCTCCTTTACATGGTATAGATTACATGTGTTACCGGAAAAGGCATCACGATGTCCGGCAGCAAAGATGCTACGCCTCCCGAGTTCCTGTGCCTCCTCGTCCGAGAGGTCCCAGCGATATCCTTGATCTAGGACACCATACGCGAATGTGCTTCCTGATCCAACAGAAAAGAGATCCCCTTTGAGGCGAGTACCGTCGGAGTCTACATAAAATACAGCTGGCCCTGTTTTATCCCATCCACAAATCATAGTTCCCTTTAGGGTGCAGGATGATTAATCAAAAAAGTTTGCGAAATCAAACAGATACACGAACCATGCTCAATCCCATACCCTTGTAGCTATACACCAAGTTGCTCAAATACTTGCTAGCAGCTGACACAGAAATCCGTTCGCGGTTACGGAGCTCATGCAATCGGCAGTGCATCCCAAGATATGTTTCCCAGAACTGACAGTCCGCTATAAAGGTCGGAGATTTAAGCTGAAGTCCCAACATCAGAATTAGACAGACACACCTGCACCTCCGGCCATAGTTCCCAACAGATATGGGTTAATCTCAATGACCTTCTTCACGGTGCCCGAGGCTAGATATCAGATGAGCGACAGATCCTAGTACGGAAGCTCATCACACACACCGATATAGCTTCCTGCTGTTGCTCGTGAGTCTACTGCCACAATAACACCACCCTGGAATCTGAAAGCTAATGTCGTCGTGCCATGCTGAATTTTGATTCTACAGTTGGGATCAGCGTGGTCGTTAGTGTGTAGTCGAAGAAAAGCTGCAGGCTTCAGTAAAAGTGAGCATCGAGGACTTCTTTTTTGAATGATTTGAAGCAGATACACACATCTGGTACTGAAGGAACGGTGAAATTGGGTACACCCTTGACCATGTTACCAAAACCCGCTTGGGAGCCCCAAATAGCGTCCGAGTACTCATCCTCATCAGCCGAGATGAGTTTCTTGGCCCGCTTTAGTTGCGAGACTGCACTGCGTGTGGAGAATTGATTGACAAAGGTGTTCATGGGAGGACGAAATGACGCGGCCGGTGTTACGCGTTCGACTTTTGATCAGTTGTTTGTCTGAATCATGACGCACAAACAATGACCACTGATTAATTACTTCAATTTATCGTCAACTGCCTATTCATTGATCCTCTAATTTACTAGTACATTGTTGTCCAGTAAATATTAGTGAAATGCAACACTCTGATCTCTTTTTGAGTGGAAATTGAGGATTAGATCAGACACAACAGACAATGGTCACCAGGTGTACGTTATACTCTTTTCCGGAAAACACAGGGGCCCAAGATGATATACGTCCCTACGTGCTACGTAAAGGATCCACACCAATTTCATCGTTAGGGGTGTACCAGTGCTCTAATGTCCATGTTGTTTATGATGTGACCAGCTGGCCAGGCTTTCCGTTGTGGTTTAACTGCGTGTACTACGGCCCAGTCCTCGATTTCTTAGGTTTCTCGGGCAACCCCAGCCACTCTCGTTCTTTCATTGAGTGAGAAACTGGAGGGTCATCTCGACTAGTCCCCCCTGGAAAACCCATATTAACGGAGAGCAAATCGTTGTTTAATCTCTTAAATCCCCTGTGATGGATTCATGACTAGAAAATCGTTGATGTAGCGGCCTTGTAACATGCTAGTTTACTATCTAATTGTACTTCACCTACTTCTCGTCAGAAGTCTCTGGAATGAATGGACGGAGATATTTGTTCATATATTCCTCCGGGGCTCCTGCAACAGTACCATCCTTTATCGCCATATTCATCCTGTCAACGTACTCTGTCTTCGGTGTACCTTCCTCTAACAATTCCTCATTGATGTAGATTAACGCTTTAATCTCCGACTTCCCGGCCGAGTCAAGGAAGTTTATGGTATGGTACTCTTTGATATAGTGATGCGGGACGCCTTCGTATCCGTCAAGAATCCTTTCATCTGACTCAGACAGCTCGTAGGCAAGGCCATAGACCTGATCGCCTGGAGACCGCCGAATATTAGCAAACCCTCTCTCGCAGATGAACCACTTCCTGTGAACAAATTTCTCATCCTTAAGCAATATCACAGACTGAACAACGTACCAGTCTTGGATAAACCCAATACCTAAATACTTATTTTCGGGACAACGGCGATGCATCTGGTCTAGCCACATGTTACTGCCATAGCCAAAGTAAACAGATCGTTTCTGATTCATGGCGTGAGCTAGCTTTTGATAAGTTCCCACATCTGGAGTGGAGTGTTGTAGCCTGGTAGGTAGTGAATAAAAATATCGATCCAAGTGGCTGTGTTAATCACATAATCAGGCATCATTTCTCAGATTTTTCTCAACCTTTACCAACACACTGGGACCAAGGATCATCACGCGTGAGGTCAGACAATGCCCAGGAACTTAGAAGAGGAAGAAAGTAAAAAGGCCTTCCCGTTGGCTTCCCCCGATTTGACGAATGAAGTACGTAACGGCGGAAAACATTCCATCACATTCTCATTCGGGTTCTCTAGCTTCTCGACCTCGTTCAGCAAGCCACCGCCTATAAACAAGTCAAGAAGGGTGCTAACGAATGTGGGTATGCGCTTGAGGATAGTGCATAACTCGACTAACTTGGATTTGATCAGCTACCAAGACTCTAAACCGCGGTATTGCAGAGCTCATTATCCTTACAGCAGATACAGAGCCACTAGAGATTCTGCTTCACCTTCCTCTTCTCTGTGAAGAAAAGGTATGTCAGATCCAATAGGTTTTGTGATATCTATTTTAGTGATTCGAGAGAATCGTAGAACGTTCCTTATGTCTTTGTTCCCAATAAGGCTGCACTCGGCCGTGCCTGCAACGTCTCTCGTCCAGTCATCGCAGCTAGTATCACCTCAGGCGATTCTCAATTGACCAGCCAGATCAACAGTGCCAAGATCAAAATTGAGAAGCTTCTCATCTAAGCACATCTTGTTAACAAATATATATATATCCTTTGCCAGTACTTAAACTTGTCCATTTCATTGGATAAATCTCTCCATATGTGCGAACCATTATCTGAGTGTGTTGCAGTCCGAGTCACTGCTGAAGCTGTCAACTGTAAATATTCAATTGTCCCACAGAAGATAGCAAGATTTACATCGAAAGACCAATTAGCACAAGACATACGACCCAGAGATACACAAGGCCAAAACTATTTAGGTATATGCTCTCGGGCCTGCTGACGAATTCTCCGTCTCGAGACAATCAGCAAGACAATGAAAAGTAAAAGAATTTATCGTCACTCACTCGTAGGCGATTTTGTCATTCCTTCTCGATGTATCGGTTACCAAAACTTTTGAGAAAAGGTACAGCCAAGACTCACTTAAACATCGTATACGCATCGCTCTGGGCAGGGTCATTCACATTGGGATCATTTAAAAGCTCTTGGATGCCCAATAGAATCTAATCAAGGGAATTGAATGACATTCATGAAATAATGAGATCCAATTGCCCACCTGTTTAATCGTGATCGCAGGCTTCCATGATTTCTCTTCGTCAAGAATGGAAAGGCACACAGTCCCGGAGGGATAGACATTAGGATGGAATAACGGAGGAGTGAACTTGCCTAATCCACCGTGAGCCGTATATTATATTAAGGACTCCAACATTTGATACGCACATTTCGGGGGCTTCGAAGGATAGTCTTAGAAGAGAAGAACACATCAATCAACCAAACGATGAGAAAGGGAAGATACAATACCATCGGGAAATGTCATCATGAGTTTGAAAAGGCCACCTTCCCAGGCCGTCTGTAATAATTTGAATGAGCTCTTGTGTGCTTTTGACAACGGTGTGGTTCATGCGTCAAAACACGATAATGAAATAAAACACGTACATTTGCTTTGCCGGGGATACCCACTTCCCATTCCATCAGATTCATTGAACCATCCTGCGCTTTCATTGGCTTAGCGAAAAATCCCTAGGATGTGAGGACTGATGGTCAATCAGAGTTGCTGATAGGAACACTCTCAATCGAAACAGTCCCAGTCTATTGAGGACACGACAGGACAAAATAATCTCGGGACACTATGCCATGAAGACCCAACGTTGCGCAGGCATGCAGATAATGCGGAGGGTCACGTCAGATGCACTGGAACACCTGAAGCACTCACAAAGGGATGATCTTTTCTCCACTGCTTACGCTCTTCCGCAAGCCGCATTCTGCAGATTCCCGACATAATGGAAACTTTTTGGAAGATGATGAAGTAGAACGCAGCCGAAGTGGTGAGCTCTCAAGACCCGACGCGCTTTTATAGAGGCTGAGTCAGCGTCTTCCGATACAATTATTGACAAATAGGCTACCACTGCAATGTCCCTCGATATGGTCTAGATGCCTCTGGATTTCATTACCGATTAATGCCCTAGCCAACATGTCTAATAGAAGGAAGAGCATTTATTAGAGATATGAAGGCAATCAAGAGATCTTGATTTGACGATTTGCGTTCAAGGTCACCCATATAAGGCAAAAACAATACTGAAACGTTTTTTTCTAAACATCGCTATCAATCTCTACAGAAAATAAAATAAATACGACGACCCACCGAAGGAATGGCTTTCTAACTCATGACAAAATAATTTGTTTTACCTGTGGTACTCGGAGATACATGCTGGCTCCAGTTTTGGAAGACTTGTGTAGAGGGACATCCGGACCTTCATGCACAAACTACGAGCAAAACCAAAAATAGTGTCGACAGCGCAGTCTATGATCCATAATGCCCTCGGTATATTTTGCACTTATTCCATTACAGTCCTTCTAAACTTCAATATTTATGCAGACCAGTTGATCCTCTAGAATTACCAAATATGTATATGTACCTTCCAGTTTAGGAAGAACATTGAACTATCTCCGATGCACGCGCCGCGAGTGTAGATAGAACGGGGACTGAGAAAGTTGTATGAGTAGCACAAACATACGAAGCTCGGTGAGCTTTTGAATTTGATCTGAGTGTTTTGTATCTTGTACTATTATCAGCCCATATGAAATATAGACGATGGTCAATTATACCTAATGGTAAGCCTGGACATCCTCGTAGCTTCTAATGGGAGATGCAATACCTATAAAGCGTTGATATCGGTACTCAGAGCGGTAAGCTCTGATTCATTGGTGTTAGAGAGGCGTGAGCCTCATTGCTATTTTAACTCTTGTTTTTTCCTTTCTGGGCACAAGCCCCTGCCATGCCAATATTGGTTATGACAAAAAATTATATCACACCCAAAAGGACTTTTCGATCGGTGGCTGCACCTCAGTCATCGTTATCTTCCTGAGACTGAGACTGTGCGCTTAATAATGGAACTCCTCGTGGAAGATGACATTGGTATTAATAAAGGACAGGCTTGACTGCATAGCAGCACGCTCGAGAGAGAAGAATGTATTCGACTATCTCAAGATCTCAAGATTCATACTGGCTGGGCTGCAGGTGACAAAGACGAATTCATTTTCGAAGAATCATGACGTTCCAAACAGAAAGACCAAATAATAATCTAAAATCCCTCCTGTCCCAGAAAAAAACACGCATCGTGCCCAAGATAGCATTACGCCGCATATGTAACGTCATTTGAGTATCTGTATTTAATCAGAGATCAAATATGGGAGGACAGATATCAAATCGTTTTAGCTCACCGGAGGGAAGGCTTGCTAGGCATATAACCAGTCCTATCAGGGTCAGAACGACCTGGCCTCTTGATCATTTTTGTTCCTTCGACGACCTCGAATGGATTGAATTGTTTCAACGGCCTGGAGACCCACTTATCGACCTTGGGAGCTTCGATATGGCTGGCATCGGACGCTATATCAGCCGTGTCGATCGCACCGTGTGATAGAGACGATTCATGAGTGTCGACATGGCCGGCAGTATTCCAAGTGGAATCGAAGAGACCAGGACTTGCAGCAACTGTTGGCGCCAGAGAGGAACTGAAAGCAGCAAGGAAGGCCGAGAGGACAAAGACACGCATGAGTCTGGCATAGTTTGAGGTACTAGTGAACATGTTTGATAGTTATAGAAGTGGAGACGAATCGGAATGAGTGAATAGCGTGAAGGGAACGAATGTGATAGCGATGGTAGTGGTGGTAGAAGTGAGTTGGAATGATTGCGGTTCAAGGAAGGGTATTTATCTCGTCGCGTGGAGGCTGACCAACTTACATTTGTAGCTGTCCGCCGCATTTTCAGAGTCACAGAGTAAAAGTGTGAGAGTTGTCTGATCAGACACCGAGGCTGCCATGGATCAATGGTAGGGCTTAGGTAATCCACGAACTAACATCTCTCCACTGAACCACGACTGGCTAGACAAACCGTTTCTTTAGCAAAGCAGACATTGTACCGTCTCTCGCTTCCGGAACCTTCCTGTGTTTATTCTGTTTGTTTTTTTTCAAAACTCTGGGCTAAGAGTATTGCATTTGTGGCAGATTCCTCCGTGATCACAGTTACCAGGTGTAATTATTAGGATCATTCATAAAGCCTCTACGTGTTAAGTTTTACAAATGGCGCATTCTCAACCTTCGATTCTGAATGTACACACACCTGCATCGTCTTTTGCAGTTCTTCACTCACGTATGTTCTAGTTTTGATTCTTGCTACTGCATGCTCACTGTGGGTTTCGTAATGTACAGTGAACCAAGAAGACCTGACAGCTTTGTTTGATAAAATCA
>Ga0153989_1000149_pt1 | contig 17503 bp, 13 predicted proteins | sample TSNC073MetaG_FD_104701 | JGI IMG/M metagenome (GOLD analysis project Ga0153989, IMG submission 104701) | Attine ant fungus gardens microbial communities from North Carolina, USA - TSNC073 MetaG | ecosystem: Host-associated > Fungi > Mycelium > Unclassified | place: USA: North Carolina, Jones... | reverse complement strand
CGAGAAGATCCGGCAGGTCATGGTCTACGACGCAGCTCGTTTGGAGGAGTTCCTCGCCGCGCACCTCGACTCGCTCGAGGGCGTCTTCTTCGACATCGCCGGCCCGAACACCATGCAGGCGGAGCCCGCCGATCTGCTGGACGCCCTCCGCGCCTGATCGCTGCGGGCACCGGACACGAGGTGCGCTCTGCGGATAGCGTCACTGGATGGGTTCGATGATGCCGGGTGTCGTCGCGTTGGTGTTCGGCGCATTCTGGCGGTGGCGGCCCTCGTCCCCTGGGCCGCGATGGAGTACCGCCGGCACGGACGACTCGGCTTCCGCCGCGGCCTGCTCGCGTTCGCGACCCTCGTCTACGCGCTCGCCCTCGTGACCTACACGCTCCTGCCGCTGCCGAACGATGCCGCAGCGGCGTGCCGGGTGGCCGCGAGTCCGCAGCTGCACCCGTTCGCGTTCCTGCACGACATCGCCCAGGAGGGCGGGATCTCCGGCCCGCGGTCGCTCCTCGGGAACCCCGCGGTCGCGCAGGTGGTCTTCAACGTGCTGCTCTTCGCGCCCCTCGGCGCGCTGGTCCGACACGCGGTGCTGCGTCGGCGGATCGTCGCCGGACTGCTCGTCGGTGCCGCGGCCGGGTTCGTGGTGTCGCTCGTCATCGAGCTCACCCAGCTCACCGGCGACTGGTTCCTCTACCCGTGCTCGTACCGACTGTTCGACGTCGACGACCTCATCGCGAACACAGCGGGTGCAGCGTTCGGCACGTTCTTCGCACCGCTCATCGGCATCTTCGTCGGGTCGCGCCGTCCCTCCGACGTCAGTGAGGCCCGACCGGTCACCGCCGGGCGTCGCTTCTTCGGGATACTCGCGGACGTCCTCGCGATCTGGTTCACCACCGGCCCGCTCACGGTGGGCATCGCGTTGGTCGCCGCCCTGATGCGGGCTGACCCGGACGAGCCGATGGTCAGCTCGCTCGAGTTCGTCGCCGGGTTCGTCGCTCCTGCGGCGCAACTGGCCGTCGTGCTCGCGACCGGCCGCACGCTGGGGGAGCACGTGATCCGGGTCCGTCCGGTCCCCTCGCCGGCGCTCTGGCAGCGACTCGTCCGCTGGGCGCTCGGCTCCGGCGGGTGGGCGGCCGTGTCGGCGTCAGGGCTTCCCCTGTCCGGGCTGGTCGCGTTCGCGCTCGCCGTCGCGGCGATCATCGGGGTGCTCGCGTCGAAGGACCGCCGCGGCTTTGCGTCGTCGGTGGCGCGGCTGGGCGTCGAGGACGAGCGGCTCACGCTCCACACGGGAGGCTCGGCTCACCCGGGCGCGCCGGTCCGGTCCGCGCGCTGACGCTCCAGGGCCGTGGTTCAGAACGCGGCGTCGAGCTCGCGTTCGCGCACGGACTTCGTCAGTGAGAACGCGACGCGGAGTGCTTCGCGGAGGTGTTCGGCATCGGCGCCGAGGACCGTCGTAAAGCCGAGCCGCTTCGCTTCGTTTCCGCGCTGCTTGGCGCCCGTTGCCGGTCGGATTTCGCCCGCGAGGCTGATCTCCCCGATCGCCGCGAGCGTGTGCGGGTAGGGGCGGTCCCGAGCGGCGCTGGCCAAGGCGAGGACGATCGCCAGGTCGGCGCCCGGCTCGGTGAGCTTCATCCCGCCGACCGTGGACACGTAGACGTCTGCGTCGGAGAGCTTGATGCCCGCACGGCGTTCGAGCACTGCGAGCAGCATCGCCACGCGCGAGGAGTCGACACCGTTCACGACGCGACGGGGCTGCGGTGCGGAGCTCGGCACGACCAGCGCCTGGATCTCGACCGGGAGGGCGCGGCGACCTTCCATCGCGACGGTGATGCACGTGCCGGAGACGGGAGCGCCGTTGCGGGACATGAACAGCCCGCTGGGGTCGGGGACTTCGTGGATGCCGTCGCCGGCCATGTCGAAGCAGCCGACCTCGTCGGTGGGTCCGAAGCGGTTCTTCAGTGCGCGGACGAACCGGAGCGCGGTCTGCCGGTCGCCCTCGAAGTGGCAGACGACGTCGACGAGGTGCTCGAGGAGGCGCGGACCGGCGATCGAGCCGTCCTTCGTCACGTGTCCGACGATCAGCACGGGCAGGTTCCGCTGCTTGGCTTCGCGGATCAACGTCGATGCGACCTCGCGGACCTGCGACGTGCCACCCGCGATGCCGTCGATCGTCGCGGAGGAGATCGTCTGCACGGAGTCGGCGATGAGGAGGTCTGGCTGCACCTGGTCGATCTGCCCGAGGATGACGCCGAGGTCGACCTCGCTCGCGAGGTACAGGTCGTCGTGCATCGCCCCGGTGCGCTCGGCACGGAGCCGGACCTGGTCGACGGACTCTTCCGCGCTGACGTAGAGCACCCGCTTGCCGGACGCGGCGGCGCGCGAGGCCACCTCGAGCAACAGTGTGGACTTCCCCACGCCGGGCTCGCCGCTCAGCAGCACTGCGGCGCCCGGGACGATCCCGCCGCCGAGGACACGGTCGAACTCGCCGATGCCGGACCGCCAACGAGGCACCGCACCGACTCGGGCCTGCGTGATCGGCTGCGCGATGCGGGTGCCCGTGACGGCGACCGCACTGGTGCCGCGGGCGCTGGCAGTCGTGGCGGTGGTGTCCTCGACGGTGCCCCACGACTGGCATTCACCGCAGCGTCCAACCCACTTGATCGTGGTCCAGCCGCACTCGGAGCAGCGGTAGGAAGACTGGGGGCGGGCCATGGGAAGAGGTTAGGCGGCGCCGCCGACATCACCGGGGCGGTCGTCCGGTGCGTCCGGACTGCTCGGGTCGTCGTGCTCGTTGTGTGCGTCGTGCTCTTTGTGCTCGTCGTCCCGGCCGTGCTCGCCGGGCAACGGGACGGATCCGGTCATGCGCTGCCGGAGACGGTCGATGCGACCTGGCCGGTGCGCCTGGTCCAGGTCGTCCGCTCCACCGGTGTCCCGCTCCGCTCGTGCGTTCGCGACCGCGCCGGCTTCTCGCCCGAGATCCTCGGCTTCCCGCACCGACAGGTAGTGGCGGATCGCCGCGACGGTGTCCACGCGAGCGTCGATCGCCGGCTCGAACGCGCTCGCCCAGATCTCGTACCCGCGGTCGTTCGGGTGGAACAGGTCCCCGTACGTGTTGAAGAAGGTCCGACGCAGCCCGACCCGCTTCGTGATCGCGTGCAGCGGCGCCACCGTCAGCCCGAGCTCGTCCGCGACCCGGTGCACGATCTCGTTCGCCACGGCGACCTTGCGCTCGCGGTCGGGAACGAACATGCACGGCAGCTCGGCCACGATCGCGTGCGAGGGCACCGCGGCGTAGATCTCGCGCAGGTTCCGCTCGAACTTGTCCGGGTTGAAGTCGGCGATGTCGTTCGCCCCGATGGACACCGTGCAGATGTCGGGCGTGAACGTGCGGAGCTCGGGGAGCTGCTGTTTCTTCGCGCCCCAGGTCGTCGCGCCCGAGATGCTGAGGTTCACCACGCGGACGGTGCTGCGCGAGCGGTGCTTGATCCGTCGGGCGAGCAGCCCGACGTAGCCGCGGGACGGGACCGTCGCGCCGACGCCCTGCGCGGCGGAGTCGCCGATCGCCAGGTAGGTGATCTGCCCTTCGTGGTGGAGCCGCTCGCGCCACCAGTCCGCGTGCGTGGGGAGCATGTCCACGACGCGCTGGGCTGCCGCGCGCTGCCCCTTGACGCCGGCCCGGGCGCCGAGTGCCGCGCCACCAGCGACCGCGAGGCCGCCGGCGATCGAGGAGATCAGTGCGATGAGGGTGCGGGACTTCATGCCGCTGACGGTACGCCCGCTGGCCACGACGGATCAGGGCGGAATCTGTGGGTGTGGGAAGGGCACTGGAGGTGCCCGCCTGTGGAGGGTGTGCCGACCTGCGGTGTCGCGAGGGGCCTCTCGGATCGTGTAAACTCTCTCCCGGTACCGTGTCCGAGCGGCCGAAGGATCATGTCTCGAAAACATGTGTGGGGGCAACTCCACCGTGGGTTCAAATCCCACCGGTACCGCCACGGGGCCGTTTGTGTTTCTGACCTCAACGGTTTGCGAAACTCAGCCCCAAAGAAAAACCCCCGGCTTCGGCCGGGGGTTTTTCGCGTCTCGGGTGCGCTTCTTGGTCGGACCTGATGCGTCGTCGCGCGTCCTGACGCTCACAAGGTGTCGCGTCCTGCTGTTTTCGGGCGCGCCGAAGCACTTCGGACGCTCGTGGAGCGTTTTCGGGCGCGTTGCAGCGTCCGGGCACTACACGCTTCCGCAAGACGGCCTGGCGCTACCGTGGCACGGCACAGTGTTCAGCAACCCGCCCTACGGCGCAGCGACTCAGCACTGGCTGCGGAAGCTCGCCGGACACGAAGATGGCATCGCACTGGTGTTCGCCCGGACCGACACCGCCTGGTTCCATGAAGCCGCAGCACGTGCAACCCTCATCTGCTTCGTCGCCGGCCGAATCAAGTTCATCAACGGACACACCGGTAAGCCTGCCGGCAGCCCCGGCTCCGGCTCCGGCTCCGGCCCAGCACTTATAGCGTTCGGCCAGAAGAGCGCCGAAGCGCTCCGCCAAGCAGAACTCGGTGTCTGCGTCGAGGCGCGCAGCTGACAGCTCGCTACGACGGGCAGGTGCCGCGACCGCCTTGCGGGCAGGTGAGCGGCGCCGGCGGTCTACGAGGTGCTGCGGGCCTGCGCAAGCGTGAACACCCCAGTTGCCTCGCGCAGGGCTGCTCGAGCTCGGGTCCGATCAAGGTCGCCGGCTTGCACGCGGTTCGCGAGGACGAACAACGCCGGCGATTCAATGCCCAGGCCCCGTTGGTCAGCGATCTCTTCTCGGAAACTTGCCTGCCACAGGTCGGCACGAGCGTCCGGTTCTGCCTGCCGCTCCTGGTTCACCACGAGCCACGGCACTGCCGAACGCGCGGCGTGAGGCCGGCGTAGATACGCGGTGAGGTGCGAGTGGAGCTTGCGCCACTTCTCCTGTTGCACACCACGGAGTGTCCCGGTGACCTCGACGAGAGCGATCCAATCGCCGACCGTCTCGCGGATCTGCAAGTCTTCGTGGCGCTCCCCCTCGGGGTAGACCCCGTCCATGTCGTGGACCGTGAATCCTAAGACGGCGAGTGCCTCAGCGACAGCGGCGACGAGCGTCTCGCCGTCGTCGGTGAGTAGCCGCCTCGGCCCCACATCGGCAGCGGCTCGCAGCCCGTCGAGTTCAGTCTCGGCAGCTCCGACGATCAACGCATGCTCCGCCTTCGCCTGTTCGAGGGCAACGTTGGCTGCGTCGATACGGTCGCGAACACGGTGCTCGGCCGGAGTTGTCCAGGTATCGCTGTGCTGCCAGTCCGGTGCCGACGGGAACTGATCGGGTAGTTCCTGAGCCCAGCGTCTGAGCGCGAGCTTGATCCACGGGATTGGATCCGCGTCAGCCGGCACGACGTAGTTCGTGACCCCGTCTACGCCTCGCCTGTATGTGCCGGCGAGCATAACCCGGTTCTGACTGCGAACGAAGGGGTGAACGACGATAGGGGACTCGGCCGACTTCCCCTGGACTTTGACTCCCCACTGGCCGTGACCGGGCTCGAGCATGCGCTGAGCCAACTCTGGATACAGACTCTGCCGAATCAGTTGGTTGACTTCCGCGTCAACGTCCTCGGGGACCATCAGCTGCGCGCCCCCAGAAACCGCCAGCGTCAAGATTTCGGTCGAGCCGAGATCAATTGTGTTGGGCTGGCCGACATCGACGGGCGAGTAGTCAGGGTGGTACTGCAGAAGGTGAAACACTGGGGTGTTTCGCGCGACGAACCGCTGAGGATCATGGTCGAACGGGTGTATTCGAATCGGGGGTGTGTCGGTGATGAGCAGGTCATGCTCCCGCCAGTGCACATGCTCGGCGTGAGCGTGTGTGATGGTTCCCGGCCAGCTTTCGAGGACCTCCAAGACGGCCCGTAGTCCCGGATCTTCAACGTGAACGACGATACGGGGCCGGAGCTGTTCGTTGAGGATACGATCGGGCACGAGGTTCATCTTGCCTCATCGGTATCTGCTCGTTCGAGCGGCAGACGGGCGCACTCGTCAAAGAGATCCCCGCCTCACTCCACCACCGCGAATCGCTGCAGACCAGTGTGAAATCTGGGCCGATCAAGCAAGACCTTCTACCGTACCGACTGCCAATTACGGTCCGCCCGTTCGCAGCAGAACTTGTACGCCCGGCCGCTTCTGCACCAGCACGGTCGGTACACACCTTCCTGATACGCGCGTTCGGGAAGTTCAGCGGTGGACGGCGGGACGAGGAAGTCGGCGATGATGCTGCCGGGGGTGACCGTCACGCTCATCGGGGAGTCGGTAGCAATGCCCCAACCGTTCACCGTCCGCTGACCCGGCTGGGGCTCAACGTCACGGAGCTGCTCGGTGACAGTTCGGTGATGCTTGATCAGCGACGTCCATACTGGGCGGCTCGCGGGCTGTGCCGGCTTGTCGATGAAGCCCGTGGCCGCGGCACCGACTGCGCTGATCACCGTTGCGAGCCCGTTCGTACCGCCGACGATGTCGGCTGCGAGTCCGGAGGCGATGGCGAAACCTCCCCGCTTGAGGCCGAGTCCAACCCGGCCGAGGACGCCGCGGTCGATGGACCGTCTCGTGGCATCGAGGGTTGGCTGCAGGAGTACCTGCTCCTGGTCCGCGACGTACGCGGACAGCTCTAACTGTGAGCCGTTCGCTGGCGCGTTTGCGTAGAGCGTGTAGAGGTCGCGTCGGAACTCTGCGAAGGCGTCGTCGCTGTGGATCGTGGAGATCAGCTGAGGTGTGAGCGCGTCGAATATCGGCAGCTGCGACTGGAGGAGCGCCTCCGTGACTCGCGCCTGCGGTCGCATCGCTGGCGCGCCGTTGCGGCACACGTAGAGTTCATGATCGAACGCGGCGGCGTAGGTCGCCCCGAACTCGTCGGCGAGGATGTGCTCCCCGGCGAAATACCGTAGGCCCCGCTTGAGGGCGGTAGCGATCTGCGGTTCCGCGTCCGATCCCGGCGCGAACACGAACATCCCGCGCACGTTGTCTTCAACCGGGATGTCGTTTGGAGAGAAGGCGGCAGAGTACGTGCCGGTTGCGAACGCTTCGAGTGTCGCGAGTTTCTCGGTGAGCGCGACGATCTCCTGCTGGCGGCGACGGATGACGTTGGCGGAGGGGACCAGTTCGACGATGCCGGAGTCGATGAGCGGCCGCATGCTTCGGAGTGCGCGGGCTGCTGTGGCGATGAACTGCCGCGACTCGGCCGTGTTCTGACGTTCGTTGGAGAAGTCGCGGTGCCCGGGCCGGGATGCCATGGCGTGCTCGACGAAGTACTGGTCGTCGGAGAACCAGTCGGCGAGGGGGTCCCGAACGAGAACTCGGTTGTTGTACAGCAGGCTGGACAGCAGTAGATCGCCACGGACCTGCCCGAAGTTCGAGGACGGCCACCCTCCGATGTACGCGGGCGGGAGGCCGTCGTCGCGAGGAGAGGGAGCGCGGGTCATGCCGCGCATCGCATCGCCGAACTCCCACACAAGCCAGCCGGGCGTCGTATGAGGGTCTATGTTCCGACCCGGTGGGAAGTACTCGTCAAGAAGCTCAAGGGTCGTCGCACCGCTCACCATGCAATCCTCGCGGACGCCACTGACGTTCAACGGGGACGAGGGGGAAGGCAACCCTGAGGACGTCGACTGCCTGTCTGGCGGTCGCTGCGCACGGTGGGTCCCCGGTGGTCCCCTTCCCGGCGCGGCTCGTATGTCCTCCGCGAGCATCGATCTCGAAGAGCCGGTTGGGGCCCGTCGCCCCGTCGATTAGCCGCGCTCCCGCGACTGCTCACGCTCGATCATCGGGGACTTGCGACATCCACGTTGCATGCACTGGCCTACCGAACAAGTTGCGTCAGGTGCGCCCGGCCACGGGGACGCATACGCAGACGCGTTCCGGATCGTGCAATACGGGGTGCTCGTCCTCATCGTCATCGGTGGTGTCGCGATCGCGCTCCTGCACCGCGCAAAGCAGCAGGCTGAAGGGGAGCGGCCGGTCGCAGCGCCGACCGACGTCGCGGTCTCTGCACCCCCTACAGGAGGAGAGTCCAATAACTGCACCAACCACTCCGCGGCCCGTTTCGAAAGCCGTCGTCGTCATCATCGTTGTCGCAGCGGCGGTGGTCATCGCGGTCGTTGTCGCCGTGATCTTTGTGGGTTCGAGAACTTGTACGCTCGGCCGCTTCCACCGCAGTCATTGAGCCGGGAGACAAGCATTCCCCGTGGTCGCCGATCCCGGGCTCGGAAAGGCACTCGTACAGAAGGTGCAGTGGTCCTACGCCTACAAGAAGGACCCGCGCCTGATGGTGTTCCCCACCGGCTGGAGTCGAGTGTGGGCCGGTTCACTGACGTGGTACGCACACTGGAGCGAAGTGCCGTCCAAGACCCCTGACCACAAGTCCCGTGCGAACACGAACGACATGAAACTGCAGCTGTGGTGCCACCTCGATCTGGGCGCACAGTTCTGGAAAGACTCGTACAACCTCGACACAAGCCTGCACCGAGGCAGACTCGACGCCTACACCAGCCACCGCTGCAACTAACGGAGAAACCATGCAACGAATTTGGTCCTGGATCACCGTCCTTCTCGGTGTCGCGGTCCTCATCATCACCTATGTCGAGGGCGCCGTCGTGGGAGTCTGGTTCGACGACCACGGACTCCCGGACGACGTCACCAGCACTCCAGAGATCCTTCTCGGAATCGTTGGCTTGATCCTGATCGTCGGGGGATTGGTGGCGGCACTGACGAAGCCCAAGTCTGCGGGCGCTCGGGGGTAGCGCGTCCGCGCCTGAGCGGCGGACGCGAACGCTACTGACGACGCTCCGCATGATCGACACCGGTTTGCAAGCCAAGGCTGCGGATCGGCGTGCTCGTGGGGATCGGGGGAGTTTCGTTACGAGCCCCCCAACGATGAGGAGCCCCGGATCCCCGTTGTCGCAGGGATCCGGGGCTCTTCTCATGAGCCGTGTGCGCTCTGCGGCAACCAATCGGTGACCGAGCATCTGCAGGGTCCTGCGTGACGTCGAGCGCTGGCGAGGGATCCGCGGTCGAACGCTGCTCGATGATCACTCGCATCGCCTGGCGACTCGTCGAGGTGGTCCGTCACGGTCGGTCCCGTGCAAACGGTTCTCCAGTTGCAGTGGTCAGGATGCGGCGTAGCGGTTCGCGGCTTCTGCCACGGCCCGCACGTACTCCTCGTGGTGGTTGTACGACCCGACCGCGGCGACCCACCCGGCACGCTCGCCGAGCTCGTGCCCGTCCGCGCACAGGTAGGCCGCCGCGGAGGCAGCGGCATCGTCGAGGTCGTCCGGATCGGCCAGCCCGTCGCCGTCCGCGTCGACGCCCCAGGTCCGCCAGGTCTCGGGGATGAACTGCATCGGACCGATCGCCCGGTCCCACCGCCGATCGCCGTCGAGCGACCCCCCGTCGGTGTCCTGGATGCGGTCGGTGTCGCCGCCGTCGAGCGCGATGCCGACGATGCGCGGGAGCGCCTTGCCGTCCGGGGTGAGCGTGCGCTGCCCGATGGTCCCGTGGCGGGTCTCGACCTCGCCGATGCCTGCGAGGGTGGACCAGCCGAGCCCGCAACCGGGTGTGCGTGCCCGCTCGCGGAGTGCGGCGGCGGCGTAGGCCCGCATGGCCGGCTCCGGGATGCCCGTCCGCGCGGCGCGGTCTGCGACCCACTCGCGGTCGGCGGTCACCGGCGCGGCAGGGCGCGACGCCACCGACGGGGGCGAGGACGGCGCAGTGGCGGGAGTCGACGCGACCGACGGGGCGGAGGTGGGCCGAGCCTCCAGGCCGCTCGACGGCCGGAACCCGGCCGCGACCACCACGGCGAGCGCTGCAGCCGCCACCGCTGCGCCCGTCCCGACGGCGAGGAAGCGCGCGCGGCGCGAACGTTCGCTCACGTGCTCTCCGCGGAGCGGACGGGAGGCACGACTCGCCTCGTCCGCCGAGCGCGCGCCTTGGCGACGAGGCCGTGTCGCGGGCTCGCGAGCCACGCGAGCACGAAGAACCCGGTTGCGACGAGCACGATGGTGCCGCCGACGGGGAGGTCGACGCTCCACGACAGGTACAGCCCGACGAGTGCGGACAGGGACCCGAGGGCCGGAGCCACCACCATCATCACGCCGAGCCGGTCGGTGAGCAGCCGCGCCGTGGCCGCCGGGGTCACGAGCAGGGCGAGGACGAGGACGTTCCCGATCGTCTGCACGGACAGCACCACGGCGAGGGTCACGAGGACGTAGAGCACGAGGTCGAGTGCGAAGACGCGGAGGCCGAGGGCACGGGCGGACTCCCGGTCGAGTCCCACGGCGACGAACTCCTTGCCGAGCAGCAGGACGACCACGACGATCGCGGCGCCGCCGACGAGCACGGTGACGACGTCGGAGTCCGGGATGCCGGTGATCGACCCGAAGAGGAACTGCTGGAGCGACCCCGCGTACCCGGGGGCCCGGCTGATCACGACGATCCCGAGTGCGAACGCGGCGGCGAAGAGGATGCCGATGACGCTGTCCTCCTTGAGCCTGCGGTTCTGCGCGATGACCGCGACGAGCACCGAGGTGATGACGCCGGCGATCGCTCCGCCGAGCACGAGGTTGCCGTTCAGGACGAACGCGACCGCGAGCCCGGGGAACACGGCGTGCGCGACGGCGTCGCCGATGAACGCCATGCCGCGCAGCACCACGTGCGAGCCGACGATGCCGCACACCAGGCTCGACGCGACGGCGACGACGAGGGCCTTCGCGAGGAACCGCAGGTCGGGGTTGACGAGGTCGTGCAGGAAGTCGAGCGGGGTGAGCATCAGGCCACCGCTCCGAACGACGCCTGCCAGCCGCCGGCGGCGGTGACCTCGGCCGGCGGCCCGTCGGCGAGCACGCGCCGGTCGATCAGCAGGAGCCGGTCGCACGAGCGCACCGCGTCGGTGAGGTGGTGCGTGGTCATGAGGACGGCGTGCCCCTCGTCGGCGAGGTCGCGCAGCAGCTCGGTGAGGAGCCGCTGCGTCGGGACGTCGAGCCCGGTGAAGGGTTCGTCGAGCAGCAGCACCGCGGGGCCGAGTGCCAGCGCCCGGGCGACGAGCACGCGCTGCCGCTGCCCGCCGGACAGCTCGCCCACCGGGCGGTCGCGGAGTGCGGTGAGCCCGACGCGGTCGACGGCGCGGTGCACGACGCGCCAGTCGTGCTCCTTCGGCTGCCGGAAGAGCCCGACCTGCCGGACCCGTCCGGTCATCACGGCGCGTTCGACCGAGATCGGGAAGTCCCACGCGAACTCGTGCCGCTGGGGTACGTAGCCGATGCCGCCGTGCGTGCCGCCCGGCTTCGCACCGAGGACCCGGAGGCTCCCCGCGGCGATCGGGACGAGTCCGAGGACGCTCCGGAGCAGCGTGGTCTTGCCGGCGCCGTTCGGGCCGACGAGTCCGACGAACTCCCCGGTGCGGAGGGTCGTGGTGACGTCGGACAGGACCTCGCGGCCACCGAGCACGACCGTGACGCCGTCCACGGAGACGACGTCGGGCGCTCCTGCGTCGTGCCGGTCAGGCATCGGAGCCGCCGGCCGGTGCTGCTGCGCGTGCTCGTCGCCGTGCCCGGGCGCCGCGGGCGGCGCCGATCACGACGACCACGAGCACCAGGACGAGGACCCCGGCGCCGACACCGATCCCGAGGACGCCGGCGTCGCTCAGTCCCGATCCGCTCGCGGCAGCCGCGGCCGTCGGGGTCGGTGTCGGCGACGCGGACTTCCCGGTCCAGCGGGCCGCGAACGCCGCGTCCGGGCTCGTCGCGTCCCCGACGGCGAACCGGACGGGCTCGGTGTCCGTCACGGTGCTGCCGTCGCGGAGGGTCGCGCGGATCTCCATGTCCACGAGGTAGACGCCGGGCTTCGTGAACACCCAGTTCGCGTGCGTGTGGCTGTTCACGTCGACGAAGAGGTCCTGCGGCAGCTGCGCCGCGGAGTCCCAGAGCACCTGGGGCGCGCCGAGCGATCCGCTCTGCAGGTACACGACCAGGTCGCCGGGGCCCTGGACGCCGTGCAACGACATCGTGACGCCGTCCCGCATGACCTCCATCGCCGCGGGGTCCTGCGTGTTCCACCCCACCCAGACGACGCCGCTCTGCTGGGTCTGCGGGATCACCGACACCTCGGTGCCGGGCTCCGTGTGCAGGAAGTCGTACGTGGGATCGTCCGGGACGGCCTGGCGTGCGGCGTCCGAGACGTGCAGGACGGCATCCGACGCAGCGCGCCACTCGGCGTCGGGGCTGACGCCGGAGTGCACCTGCAGGGTCCACTTCCCGTCCTGCCACCGCGGGCCGATGTCGATGTGGCCGTCGTCGAATGCCTTGTGGTCGGTGACCGTGGGCTCCGAGGCGGACAGGGTCTGCTGCAGCGGGTCGGTCGCGGCGGTCGCAGCGGTCGGGACGAGGGGTGCGACGAGCGTGACGGCCACGAGGGCGGGGACGGCGCGCAGCACGGTGTGTCGGAGTGGTGTTCGGGATCGCATGGGTCTCTCAGGTCAGGCAGTCGTGGAGCGAGTGCGCGTTGTAGCGCATCATCTGGACGTAGGAGTGGACGTCGGGTCCGAAGGTGTCGCCGTAGATCCGGCACACGGCGACGCCCTGCTCGTCGGCCACCGAGGTGAGCGTGGACGACCGGGCGGCGAGGTTCGGTTCGAGGAACACCGCGGGGATGTGCAGGGAGCGGATCGTCTGTGCGAGCCGTTGCCGATCGGCCAGGCTCGGTTCGGACGCCGGGTTCGGGGTGACGAACCCGGAGACGCGCATGCCGTACGCCTTCGCCAGGTAGGCGAATGCATCGTGCGTCGTGACGAGGTGCCGACGGCCGGTGGGGATCGCCGCGATGGTCGCGCGGACCTCGTCGTCGAGCCGGGTCAGGGTGTCGAGGTACCGTGCCGCGTTCCGCCGGTAGTCGTCGGTGTGCCGCGGGTCCTCCGCCGCGAGGGTGTCCCGGATCACCTTGACGTACGCCTGGGCGTTCCGGACGTCCTGCCAGAGGTGCGGGTCGATGGACCCGTGCACGTGCACGCCGAGCACGGCCTGGGGCAGCTGGTAGACCTGCTGCCCGGAGCGGCCGAGGAACCGGAAGCCGGGGCCGGCGGGGATCGGCTTGAGCGCGGTGTTCGGCACCGAGAGGATCGCGGTCGCGGGGTCGTCGTGCCGGACCTCGTCGCTGCCGTCCTTCCCCGTCCGCTCCGACCGGAGGCTGAACCGGTCGCCGGCGTCCCCGTCGAGGTCGACCGAGATGTCGGCGTGCCCCGAGTCGAGCACGGCACCCGTCGGGCCCTTGACCGTCGACGGGTCCACGCCGACCGCGAACCGGACCGTCGTCGTGCCGAGGTCGACCGCACCGGAGGAGTCGTCCTTCCGGAGCGACGCCCTGAGGTGCAGCGCGTAGACACCGGGCTCCGTGAACGCCCAGCTCAGGTGCGTGTGCGCGTCGGGAGGCAGCGTCGCGGTGTCGTCCCGGTCGTCGCCGTCCCGTGGACTGAACAGCACGTCGGTGTCGCCGAACGTGCCGGTCAGGTAGGCGGTGAGCTCGCCGGGTCCATCGAGTCCCGTCGCCCGCAGCCGCACCTCCGACGACCGGTCGGCCCCGAGTCCGGTGCCGCTGCCCTCGACGCGGAGGCCGAGCCAGATCGTGTCGAGCGAGACGTCCTCGACGAGCGGGATGACGTCGGACGCGTACTTCGTCGACGCTTCGGCGATGCTCACCTCCGTCGCGTCCGGCCGCAGGTTGGCGTCGAGTGCCTTGATGACGTCGTGCTCCTCGAGCAGCAGGTAGTTGCTGAACGCCAGGTCGGCGTAGGCGACGTCGCGCACGTTCCGGAGACTCGGTTCGTACGTGTGCGAGTCCGCGTCGTCCGGCACGATCGAGCGCACCTGGACGCGGTCGCCGCCGACGTTCCGGACCAGGTCGGCGAGGATCCCGGTGGTCGTGACCACGCGGACGCGTCCGTCCGACGTCGAGGACAGGGCGCCACTCGTCGCGCACCCGGCCAGGAGGCCCGCCACGGCCGTGGTGGCGACCGTCACCGCCCACAGACGGCCGATCCGCCTGCTCGCACCGCGCCTCCAGGCCGGGTCGCCCCCGCGTCGGCGACGGGCGGTCATGCCGACGGCCCGCGTCGACGGGACAGGAACCAGGTGGCGGCGCTGCCGGCGCCACCGGCGCCGAGCACGCCGCCGAACCCGATGACGGCGAGCACCCACGTCGGGGTGTCCGGAGCGTCGGATCCGTCAGCCGCCCGGTCGCGCTGCACCGGTCGGATGCCGCCGGCCGTGGTGCCACCGCCCTGGTCGGTGGACGGGTCGTCGACCGCCGCGACCGCCGGGACGGTGGAACCGAACGCCGGTGCGCAGTCGAGGTCCGCGGTCGCCGCGGCGGCTGCACCAGAGCCGGCACCGGCGGACGGGTCCGACCCGCCGACGACCACGGTGAGCGTCTGCCGGTCCGTGCTCGTCCCGCCCCCGGCGAGTGTCACCGTCTGCGTCATGTGCAGGCGGTACGTGCCCTCGGCGGTGAAGCCCCAGTTGCCGTGCGCGTGCACGCCGAGTGGGATCGGGTAGGTGCTCCCGGCGGAGAGGATGCGCTGCGGGCTGCCGAACGACGCCAGCTCGTAGATCGTCACCGTCCCGGGACCGTCGACCGAGTCGAGGCGCCACTGCACCGGGCCGTTCGCCTGGGCGGCGGTGATCTCCTCGGTGTTCCACCCGAGCCACACCAGGGCCGGGTCCTGGGTCTGCGGGATCTGCCACGCGGGGCTGCCGGCCGCTCCGAGGAAGGAGAACGCCCCTCCGGGACTCGAGACCTCCGCTGCGGGCTTCAACCAGATCGTCGTGGCCGACGGCTCCCGCCAGGTGACGCCGCCCTGCGATCCGTCCTTCACGAGCGTGCGGAGCCTGCCGTCGACGATGCGGCTGCCGACGTCGACGTGTCCGCGGCTGATCACGGTCGTCCGAGCGGTGCCGGTGGCACCCGACGACCGGGTGGGTGCCGTGCAGACCTTGTGGACCATCGACGCGAGCGACGGAGCCGCCACTGCCTGCCCGCCGTCGTCGGACGGGTCGTCGGTGGTCGTGCCGGCGGCGGAGCCCTTCGGCGTCGTGCCCGAGAAGCACTTCGCGGGGTCGACGTCCTGCACGGAGACGTTGCCGACCGCCACGGCGAGCACGAAGTCGTGCTGCATCGGGCCGCCGTCCGCCGCGACCGCGCTGCGGGTCATCGCCATGCAGTAGACGCCCTCCGCCGAGAACGACCACGAACCGTGCGCGTGCACGTCCTTGCCGATGACGAAGCTCCGCTTGCCGGACGAGGCGAGGAGCACGTCCGGTTCGCCGAAACCGACCTGCTGGTACAGCGTGAAGTCGCCGATGGACGTCGGTCGGCCCTGGGCGTCCGGGTAGCCCTGCACGTCGTTCAGCGCCCACGTGACGCCGCCCTTCGTCGCACCACCGGGGAGCGACTCGGTGGACCATCCGGGCCAGAGGAGTCCGTCCTGCTGGGTCTGGTCGACGGACCACGCCGAGCTGCCGGGTGCGCCGAGGAAGCCGTAGCCCTCCGGGACGGTGGTCTTCGCCGTCGGCAGGAGCTGCAGCACGGTCTTCCGGGGGTCCCGCCACGTGGGCGTCGCGCTGTCCGTGGTGTCCTTCACGACGGTGTCGAGTGCGTCGCCGCGCAGTCGGGACGCCACGTCGACGTGTCCGTCGTTCAGGACGGTGGCCCCTGCACGGTTCGTCGCACCGTTCTCGAGGTAGACGTCCCCGTGGCTCGGCCCGGTGCCGGCCTCGCCACCGCCGTTGCCGCCGCCACCGAGGTCCACGCCGTGCTGCCCGCGGCTGCAGGTGGTGATCGTCGACAGGTCGATCCCGGAGCCGTCGGCGTTCGGTCCGACCGCGAAGGTCAGGGTGTCCGAACCGGTCGCGGTGCCGCCGTCGGCCAGTGTGGCGCGGTAGGTCAGCGGCACGCAGTAGACGCCGGGCTTCGAGAAGTACCACTGCAGCGTCCTGGTGGTGGAGCGCACCGGGACCTCCATCGCGCGGGACCCGCCGATCGCGCTCGACAGCGACCCGTAGGTCTTCGCGCCGTCGTCACTGATCGCCGCGACGGTGCCGGGTCCGTCCACCGTGCCGATGCCGACGGTCACGTGCCGGTCGCGAACCGATGCCGGGTCGACGGCATCGGTGCGGATCGCCACCGCGCCGCCGCCGTTCTGCACGGCGCGCCACTGCCCGGATCGGCCGTCGAGGGTCGCCCCGTGCAGGACGACGTCCTCGGGGTCACGGGCGGACTCCGCGTCCGTGGGGCGCATGCCCGTCGTCGCGACGCTCCGGACGTCCGAGCCGTCGATGCCGAGGCCGAGCTGCGCGGATCCGTGGTCGAGCCGGGCCACCGTGCCGGGCGACGGCGGCGAGGGCAGCGCGGACGACAACCGTGGGACGTTCGCGGTGCCGCATGGTCGCACCTGCTGTAGGTCGACGTCGTCACCGACCGCGAAGGTGAGGTTCTGCGCGGCGCTCGTCCAGTGCCCGGAGGCCGTCCGCATCGTCGCCGTCATCGCGACGCAGTAGACGCCGGGCTTCGTGAACGCCCAGATGTTGTGCGAGTGGTCGTTCCCGCCGATCTCGAACGAGGTGGTCCCCTTCGCCGAGTCGAAGTACGTGCTGTTGCGTCCACCCGAGGTGGCACCGAGCAGGAGCACCCGGGCGGCGGGGTCCACCGCGCCGTCCCGCGTCACGCCGTCGAGCGAGATCCCGACCTTCGAGCCCATCAGCGACCGGTCCAGCGACTCGGTGCTCCACCCGGGCCAGACGTAGTCGCCTGAGCCGTTCGTCGAGCTCTGCGGGAAGTACCAGTACTCGGTGCCGACCGGTCCGATCGTCCGCATGTCGGTCGCCCCTGTCGGCGTCTGCACCCGCGCGGGGGGCGGCGTCCGGCCGATCACGACGTCGTCGAGCGACCACAGCGCGCTGTCCAGCCCCCAGTGCAGCTCGCCGTCCGAGCCGAGGTAGGTGCGGAGGTCGTGGTGCCCCGACGTGACGAGGTTCGCCGGCGCATCGCCGTCGCCGTCGCCGGGCTGTCCGCACGGCTGGACCGTCGCCGGCATCGCGCCCACCACGACCGTGTAGGTGGCCCGGGTCGAGAGGTCGGTCGCAGGCGTGCCCTTCGGCTCCTTCGTCCGCATCGTCTCGGCGATCGTGAGGCAGTACGTGCCCGGCTGCGTGAAGCTCCACGCCGGGGAGACCCCGTACTGGCCGGGGGCGGAGAGCAGGTCGGCCGCGTGGTCGTCGGCCGTCCACACCGGCGCGATGGTCCGCACCGGCGGGTCCTGGTCCCAGTCGACGTCCGACCGGCTGACGGTCCAGCCGGCTCCGGTGGCGTCCTCGAGCCGGTACGCGCTGTCGAACGCCACCTTCGACGCGAGGTCGCCGTTGAGCTGCCCCGGCTGGGACTGCGTGTCGAACCCGAGCAGCGTCCCGCCCTG
>Ga0153989_1000148_pt1 | contig 17573 bp, 8 predicted proteins | sample TSNC073MetaG_FD_104701 | JGI IMG/M metagenome (GOLD analysis project Ga0153989, IMG submission 104701) | Attine ant fungus gardens microbial communities from North Carolina, USA - TSNC073 MetaG | ecosystem: Host-associated > Fungi > Mycelium > Unclassified | place: USA: North Carolina, Jones Lake... | reverse complement strand
CTTTGGCTGATCATCAAGACAGCTGACCGAGGCGAAACCTACTGCTCAAGTCTGACGAATGCCGTTTATGTTCCTGGTGAAAAAGAAAAGGGAGTTTACTTGCTTATATATATATATAAGGTTGTTTACTTTCTTATATGATAATATATGGTCGTTTACGTGCTTATATTATAATATAAGGGAGTTTACTTGCTTATTATATAGAATAAGGAAACATCCGGTGAATTCGCGACACTCCAGTACCAATGGACGTACCGAAGCCAATCCTTCATCCAGTTCCTGAGCAAAGACCGCTCAAGGTAGTTTACTTGCTTACTTGTTAAGGAAGTCCCGGACTGGAAAGAATTCATCAGGAGCTACCTTTCAATCCGAAGGAAGGTTTCATCTCTTTAAGAAGGAAGGAGATAATGAAACCTCGAAGATAAGGAAGCGAAAGCTCACTCTGCCAAGCCACAATTCTAATGGATAGTCATTGTGACCCCGGGGCTTGGTGTACATAGCAAGAACCCGCTCAAAGTGACGAGATCTTGTATGACTGAGTTTGGCAAGGACCCTATAACCTCCACCACCTATCCTTACTAAGGTAGAGAACCTTCGTAATGAATGGATATTTTTTACATATAGCCATCAGACCATATATGGATGATGGTAAGCAAGCAAACAACGAGCAGACATGGCGATGGCGGATAAATCCACGCGTCCACCCTTGACGCAAAAACGCTTAGCAAACTCAAATGCACCAGTGTCATAAATCTTATATTTTTGAGTTGAAATTGGAACTCCTAATTGTATTGTTATTGTTGAAGAGACTTAAAATAAACTTCAGCAACTTGCGCATCAGCGATGACAACATCATCACCGAGCGCATTGATTGGGACACATCAACTAAAGTTGCTTTTGAACGAGACCTACCGGCTTAGGGGCAGTTTTTACTAAAATGGGTGTACCCGGAACGGGGTTCCGATCTCTAAAAAAATCTGCTATACCTACTCGATCTCGATCAAAAGGCTTTGGATCTGTCTCTACATCTGGAGTATCTGTAACAGGATATGGAACTCAATATCGATCTGAAAGAAGGGGTGCTCCATAGCTTCAACTGATACTGCTTCTAGCCAACATCGGCTATGGATCACGCCCATCATCATAAGGGCATCTTGGTATGGGGTTGGATCCTCGGTCCTGGTGATGGCTCCCCTTACTAGTAAAGGGAACTGGAAGGGATGCTATTGGTGCTATCGGTACTGCTCTCGTTATCATCGGCAGATATGCCTCTTTTTCTATTAGCGGGGGTCTTTCTCTACTGCTGTTGGTATCGGCTTCTGGATATGCTTTTGCTTCTACTGGTGCTTATGAATCACTTGCTGGATCGAACCCAAGAATAGGTTTGATCGGCCTGGCCTCGGGGGGTGGATCGAATAAACACTCAACTGCGTCATCACGGCATCTATCGCTGCCGTGCCTTTATATCTCTTCTTTCTTAATAAAGGCGAGGCGGGGATGGACTCAGAAATACTCCTCCGATCGGTTCCGACAGTCTTTTCTTCACCTTCTCGGCATGATCCAGGCGTTCAAGCTAGCAGATCAAATCATGGGTTCTCATCCCCAACGTTGGGAGAGGCTACTTTGTTGGTTGGTTGAAATGCGGCTATGCCGGGTGGACTAAAGTCAAGTGGGAGGTGGCATCGTCTAACGTATAATAAGAGCACGCTTGCTTTTATTGTTTCACTCTGCTTATTAGGCTTATTAGTTGAGGCACAGCTGCGCCTGCGTGTTCTCATCTAAGAAAGATGTACAGTGCTCGCGGAGCGCACTTGCGAAGGACCAACGACGAGCTAGATAGAGGATAAGAGTAGGAGGAGTCAGTCTTCTTTGAAGATCGAGGAATAAATCGGACAATTATGCCATTCGGAAGAAATCTTCTACAGAGGGAAAGCCTGTATCGAGTAAGTGGAGAGGAAAGATCTCCAGAGATTCTTATCTCATTCCATTCCAGTGGCTCGACCAGTAACCAATGGCGAAAACTAAAAAATCCATGGTTTCCCGGTAGAACCCCATTTCGCCCAAGTTGTTGCGGAACCGCAAAAAAGAAGCGGTTTTTCGCACAGCTTGCTCATAGTGCAGGTCCCACTTGTATATCGTATTTGGCCGAAGAAGCATCGGACAGGTTGGAGTTCTTACCTTCTTGGGACTCCATGGACCAAGATCTGCTTTCATTATATGGGCAATACCGATCTACTTTAGTAGATCATATGGATATAGAAAAAGCTTCTGATTTTGATGAATTGGAAACATCTCTTTTCAATTTCTATTTACCTAGTTCATATCTTTGTTTCGTGTGTTCCCAGGAGGAATTCGATCTCTTCAATCTCGGGATACCACCTAAATAACTGCGGCCTTAGAGTCAAATAGGTCGGGAAGAAAGAGTCTGAGGTTGGGTCGGACGACATACATCTTGGTTGGTTTCACCTCTTTGCAGGGTGATGACACCTGAAGCACAGATGACCATCTCTTCGAGCAGGGATATGGAGTTGGGCCCCTAGATCAAAGTCTAAAACAAAAAAAAGAGAAAGCAGGTTGAGGTGAGTATGGGAGGCAAGGCAGGATCTCATGAGTAAGTGACTCGCCGAGTTACCATGGTCCACCCGGGTCCCGATTCCGGACACCGAGCGAGCTTTAATTGAATGAAGTAGGGGCTGACGTCAGCGACACGGGGGAAAGCTAATGCGATTTTTAGAATCATGTTGCAAGGAACGGAATGCGACTATCAGTTTCCTTTGCCCAAAAGAAAAGAAAAGCCTTCTGACCGTCACGTGAGAAGATCTGCAGGGACCAAGAATACGCCAGGACAAAGTTGCGGTAGGGATAAAGATTGAAAAACGGATTCTATTGACAGAAGGGAAAAAGCGGATGAGATGGGACAGAAACAGAGTGCGGCGGAGAGAAGGGATTTATCGCAGTGAATGTCATAACGAGACAGTTGCAGAGCTTCGAAGATACCTACCCTCTTCCAGTGATCAGCCTTTGCTCTCTCTACACGATTCAGCCATGAAGTCCAACCATCAAACAGAGTAGGCCAATTCTTCAAGGGCTTCTTTTGCTAGAGTTTGAAGTGCCATAAGGCCTAGCTGTAAGTACTTCCCTGGTATCCAACAAAAAGTGAACTTTGGTTTCATTCCTTTTGCTCTAGCTCTAAGTATACACCTTGAAAGCCAGTGATTACGGACAAAGAAGTAGATGCTCAAGCCCGCAATAGAAAGAGTTTGGGGAGCCCCTGACGGAACGAAACTTTAAGAAGGGGATAGCTTATTCATGAGCTCGAGATGGGAGAATACGAAGATTCCATACCTATATAGAATATAATTGAGTATGGAAATCCATATGGTAGCCGTCAGGTGGGAGGTACCTGTGATCAAATGAACCGGTCGAGTAGAGCGAGTTGAGTGCGCTTTCCAGGCATCGTGAATGAAGTCGGTATGGAATCGGAAGAGTGGGACGCCTTCAATCCGCCCGCTCGTTATAAAGAAGTCCTTTTCTCTCTCTCTGTCTGAATCCGTCGGAGTAGCATTAGATATAGAATGATCAGCCCGGCGGAATCCAATAGCCAGTAACAAGATTCAATAGCGAGTAAGGCGAAGTGCCCCGGAAAGATTCGTTTCGTGGTAGATTGGGGTTTTTATAGAATTCCGTTCCGTCAGGGCCCATGAGTTTGTTCAACGAGAAGAACAGCGGATGAAATAGCATCTGTAAGAGTAAGACCGGCAACATCTATGGCAACAGTAAGAATGGTTTATTGAACACTAAGCCAATCTAGACTTAAGTACAAGCAAGGCAACTACATCATGAAAGAAGGTAAAGACGCTACCCATTCCTCTAAGCTAAGTAGGCCTATTACGGGTGCTAGTAAGACAGTTTATTACAGATCAATCCCCAGGTCTTTTCACTTTGACTTCGCTTTCGGGCGAGATCCTTACCGCTTGGCGGAACAGAGCGGCGTGGGGCAGATATAAAGGCAGCAACCTGGATTTTACCATAGCGTTGAGCTGGGCCAGCAACCCACAGTACATCGATATGCGTAATTCATTAATTATGTGAGGGCACTTGGGATATCATCAAGATAGTTCTATCCTGTCACTGGCCTCCCATAAGTGACATCGTTCCAGCAGGAGGAAATTGGCGGATGAACAAACATAGAGTGAGTAATATATGTTGTCCGATCTTTCAGACAGATACGACCCTCCAGAGGAGCCATCCCGAAGAGCCGAGGGATGGCATCCTCTTCAATCTCAATCCGCTTCTCTTTTCCTTTGTCCTTGGCTACTGGGGGTTGACGTTCGGGTAGTGTCTTCCCTTTTCTGAGTCTACGGAACTTTTCTTTGAGTGAACGAACGTAGCGATGCCGGGGTCGGTGAGCTAGTGAGGTAACACAAGACCGGTGCGGACTACTTCTTATTACTTCTTCTACGAAACCAGTTCCCACCAGGGTAACAAAGAAGGAGGGGCAATAGCCAGCGAAGCTACTTTTCTTTTATCTGAATCTCCTAACCCACACTTTTGCCCCTTCGATCAGGCCTCACTGACGTTATTTTTCTTCTATGGGATCCCGGTCCAAACTGAGCTCCCGACGTTAGGGCATTCCTTATAGCCTCAACATCGATTATATGGCCATTTCTTTGTAGAGGAAGAGCGCGTTTCAAGCCTCTACCGTCCCCGGGCTGGGTTCCACCTAATTAAGATGGATGGCTTTCACGAAATTACCCCAACTAACAATCCGACGATGAGGACTTGCTCCCTTTCCTATTGCACCCATGTGTGTGTCAAAGGTAATGCCTACTTCACTGAACTTCGATCGCTCGGTCCGCTGCATCTGATGAGGATGAAGCCGCCCTTCTCCTGCCTGAAAAAGAAGGTGAATGAATTCTGGTTGGCAAGGAATCCAGGGATGAGAGATTGAGAGCGGATAGACAGTATAGAAAGCATTTTCTGCCTTATTGATTTGGGGCGATCCCGCCACGCGGTCTTCCTTATAAGTTAAATCAACTATTATGTCTGAGTTACCTTCCCTAAGCTATATATTATCTGCTCTCTTAGTCCTGCTGCTAGCTGTTAGCGGTTAGCTCTTTGCTCTTAGCCACTTGCTCTTTGAGGGAGGAAGGTCTAACTAAGAGGTTAAAGGGTCCCCCTCCGAGATGACTATATAGATATAGGTTTCCAAGCTCTTCCTTTCCGCACTAAAGTACAGAAAGTCAATTAGAAAAAGACAAATAGTAAAAAAAGAAGTCTCTTTCCGAAATTATCTGACTTCTTACTCAATTGAGTGACTAAAGATAGATAGGAAAAGATAGCGGTTCAATCTTCAAAGTAGAACTAGTGCGTATAACTCCACTCACGTCAGACTTTCCTTATTCTGTCCAAATCCTTCCAAGTCAAAGACGCCATTTTTTCCTTGAATTCTTGTCTCAACTACTTCTCAAGAAAGTGAATGTCGGGATAGAGCAGCGAAGCGAATAGGCTTACTATATAAGGGGGCCTAAGCCCGCCTTCAAGTTCAAGAGAGAAAGAGAGGAAATCTCTTTTAGTAAGGCCATCTAAACGCTTAGGGCATAGAGAGAATAGTTGAGCATATCCTTACCCACCTGGAGAGCAAGCTTGAAAGCAAGGACAGATCAGAACCCAACTACGGTAACTAGCTAATCAATACCTAATCAATGGGATCTATTTCCTGAGGTAAGTAGCTAACTGAATCTGGATGCTAGGCGCAGAGCTGGGTAGAGAGATAGATCTTAGGGTAAGGCTGGTAGCTTAACTTCCCTTACTGCGCTGTTAGTTCTTTAAGGGAGTCTAACTTCTAGTTTGCCCTCGCTAGTATGAGTTTGCTTTCTTTCCTGAATAAGTCTAAGCAATGGCAGCTAGCGGGATAGATAGGGATAAGGAAGGACAAGGCCCTGGGCTTCCCTCTCCTGTCCGTCGGGGAGAAAGCGCTCTCCCCAGCTTAGCGATCAGGATCAAGTTCAAGCAAGGAATCCTATACATCCCTCAGGCTCGTTTAAATAAATTATGGAAGTAGTCAGTATGACATTCTGATGTAAAGCATTCGGTAGTCGTCAATCCATCCTTTTCTTCCCTTTTGATTTGACGTACCATTGCTCCTTCCTCTCTCCTTACGATATTTCACACTCACTACTAGCGGATCAAGCTCCAGTTCGAAGTATTGATTATTCATAAGTCGCTCGCCGGCATAGCTACAGCTTCGTAACGAGCCTTACCGATATTGCAGATTCATAAGTAGCGGCGAGTACTCCTTCCCCACCTGTCCTGTACTGTCTCGTAGCTGTCTATCCTACCTACCGGTCCGCCTACCAAGGGCATTCTAGCCCACGCACGCCCCCGCGAAGACTACTGAAGCGAAGACTGAACTCCCGTCTGTAAGACTTTATCTAGAACTACCCTTTCGTACAACCCTTCCCTCTACATCGGGTGCGCCCTTTGGTTGGATCTGTTGACACTGGAAGGCACGCAGGGGGCAGCCCAGATTATAAGCCAATCCGGAAGATCGCAGAGGCGAGAGAAGTGAGGCTGAAGGGAATCAAATTGAAGTATAAGTAGTTGGTTTTGTGCCCGTGGTTGTTCCATCCGAAGCAGCAGAAGAAACCGCATCAGCTATTTCGGTAGTTGGTTGGTCATCAATATTAGACCAGGTTGCTATTCGTTCCCCCGCCTAAGAATCTCCTAGCCAGCTCTCCTAGCCAGCCAGGTTCAGATATCCACTTGATGGCTGAGTGGAAGCATGGTCATGGCGAGCTACCTTCGGTGAAATGAGTGCGGCGGACCGATAGCAAGAGGTAAGGAGTCAGTCAGCACCGGTAACAGAGGAAGGGGAGTGATGGTTTCTAACAGAGGAAGGGGAGAGATTTATGGTTTCAACGCGGAGTGGAAGAGCTTATAGCGATCGAACTAACCAGTGACGACCACCCACCAATGCTCTTATAGCCTTGAGAGTTTGACTGTGCCGACTTTGGAGCCGGAGCAGAGCCTGTGCGAAAGCAACCCCATTTGCTAATTAATTTCCCATTTAGCTTGAAGTTCGTCGAGGCGGTCTTCACTTACTGTTTCAAAACCTAAATCAGACAGGTGGATAAGATAATTAGTCCGAGAGTCGCTCCGCCGACTGGAAAGGACACCAAAGCCCTCTTACCCATGATTGGTCCCCTCAATCGACGGGGAGGCGTCGTTCTCAATAGGCCCTGGCTTGCAGTTTGGTTCCGGAGGGTTCATGAGTGAGGCTCGTTTACGAGTGATAATCTTCACTTACAGTTGCAAAACTCCGCGTAAAGTCTTCAATGATTTATACCGAAAGGACGGGTAAGCCACTACTAGGTCAAATGGGCATTTTGAATCTAACGAAAGTGTGGGAGGCTTCAGAATCAATAGTTCAAGTTGGTGGTTTTGTGCCCGTTACAGTTCCACCAGTATGAGTTGTTTTCTCAGCTGTCCCCGAAACAGTTGTTTAATCAGCTGTGCCATCTTCCAGTTGCAGTTCTGCCGATCAAGACCGATCGATCAGGAGCGTAAACCCGTCGGTAAGGGAAATAATCCGCTCAAAGGTAAGTGCCAACAAGGGCAGGCGATCGGAGTGCGAATCAGAACGGAGAGCTGGGGTGGGAAGCCTAAAATACCGGAAAGTATGCCAAAAATCCCGAGAAAACGAAAAAAATGTCACATTTCGATGTCTCGTAGGAAAGGAAATCCGATCTATGCCAAAATTCCCGGGAAAATGAAAGTGTCGATTTAACATTTCACTTATCACCTCGAATGGTATTGATGGCATTCATAGGCTTGTTTGAAGGGCAAATCCCACAGACGGAAGAGAAAAACCAGTCTTAGCAATAACCGTTGTTAGAGTTATATCATCAACCCTAGCTATTTCATCAGGCACACGAATCTCACTCTAGAAATTGAATTTCTTTCTCATAGACATCTAATATTCATTTGAAAACTAATGGCACATCTTCCTCAACTCAATAGGAACTTCACTTCGACTTGCCTCCTGGTCTGGACTGCATTGTCTTACTCTTTTGCTTTTGTCGGGAAAATTATGTTATGCTATTTTGTTGATAAAATCACCCCTTCACTCTTATCTAACGAGAAAGAGAAATATCCTGTTAACAGTTAAAAATCCCTCTGACTCTTATAGGATTATCACTTCATTCGTGTTGAAGGCGAAAGCAAGCAAGGAAGCTAGCCTATTAGCTATTCTAGCCGTTGGCGGGAAAGTTCAAACGACGTCCAAGCACGGTTCCGAGGACGTAACTACAGTGAATGACCCACACAGCAGCGATTTCGGACATCATTCTACGGAATTTTCAGATCTTAAGATCAATGCTTGCATCCGGAAATAGATGGGCGAGAGATGGACGAAAGCCCTTGAAAGTGGAACTTATTCTTATCTGGTTGTTCAAAGCCTACTTTTGATGACATGAGATTTAAGTTAAAGTAAAGGCAACTGATCCCGATTTCCTTGATCCTTCATCTGGCTGGACTGTCGATAGAGTAAGCTGGATGTGCTATTCGATCTTGTAACCCACGAAAGCTCGAGAAAGAGAATGTCCTCTCAAGGCGGATCTTTCAATCGTCTCCTTGAAAGCCGACGCCTGGATCGCCTTCCTCAGTTGTTGGTACACTAACCGTTCTCCCAGCAGTTAGCTTGCCATACTTACCTTACCGTTGCCGCCCTGCGATTCTACTTTCCTCAATAACTTGAATCTTGAATAAGGGCAACGACAGAAGTAATAATGTTGTGGACCAAACAATATATAACATAATTCAATCTCTTACTATTAAAGAGAAAGGTTAGACTTTCTCTTTTTTTGCATAGCGTTCCTTACTTTCAGGAGTTATAACATTTGAATTTCTCTTACATTCCACGTTCCCGAAACGGATCCTATCAAATATTTCACATTTTCTATGATTATCTCTATTTTAGGTATTCGGGGAATCCTCCTTAATAGACGAAATATTCCTATTATGTCAATGTCAATTGAATCAATGTTATTAGCTGTGAATTCGAACTTTTTGGTATTTTCAGTTTCTTCGGATGATATGATGGGTCAATCATTTGCTTCATTGGTTCCAACGGTGGCAGCTGCGGAATCTGCTATTGGGTTAGCCATTTTCGTTATTACTTTCCGAGTCCGAGGGACTATTGCTGTAGAATTTATTAATAGCATTCAAGGTTAAACATGACTCCTAGAGAATTACCAAAATACGAAGTTCCTTACTCTAACAAGTAAGCAAGTAAACTACCATTCGTTCTCTTCTTTCTTTTTGATTTTGACTTGGTTGGCAGGGTCAGGGCCTTTCTCGCTGGGCGAGCGCATCCGATTCAAAAGTCCTTTCCTAAACCACTTCCCGTTCAGTTGCTGAAAGATAGAGATATTCTAAATGAGATTGAGTTCCACGAATATGCAGGCTAGAAAGATGTTATTTGCTGCTATTTCATCTATTTGTGCATTAAGTTCGAAGAAGATCTCAATCTATAATGAAGAAATGATAGTAGCTCGTTGTTTTATAGGCTTTATCATATTCAGTCGGAAGAGTTTAGGTAATACTTTCAAAGCGACTCTCGACGGGAGAATCCAGGCTATTCAGGAAGAATCGCAGCAATTCCCCAATCCTAACGAAGTAGTTCCTCCGGAATCCAATGAACAACAACGATTACTTAGGATCAGCTTGCGAATTTGTGGCACCGTAGTAGAATCATTACCAATGGCACGCTGTGCGCCTAAGTGCGAAAAGACAGTGCAAGCTTTGTTATGCCGAAACCTAAATGTTAAGTCAGCAACACTTCCAAATGCCACTTCTTCCCGTCGCATCCGTCTTCAGGACGATCTAGTCACAAGGTTTCACTTTTTAGTGCGTGCAAGATTTTCCCCCACGTGTATATTGAAAGCAGAAATAGTAGAACTCATTCGAGAGGGCTTGGTGGTCTTAAGAATGGTTCGGGTGGGGGGTTCTCTTAAGAATAAAGAAGACGAATAGAATCTAATTCATGTTCATGCTAACAGAAGAGCGGATCCAATACCAAGACGACTTCTTTCTCAGGAAGTGCAGCAAGTACTTGTACTTGAGGATTTTTGGGATATCATGCCCCACGAGTGAGTTGCCAAGTGCCTCCTAGGAGGGCTGTCTACCACAAGATCGAGTTGGAGCCTGGAGCCAAACCCCTTCTATTTAGACTGGGGCTGGGTCGGCCTACTCCTAGTACTCGGTGTACGATTTTGATACGGGGAGGTAGGCTGATATCCAACAGGTAAAGATCTCGTCTAGTAGGGGCTCGACATGAATCAATATTGTGTGATAGATGGCATTTATCCGCTTCTATCCTCCCGGTGCCATCCTTTGTTCTTCTAGAAGATTCACTTGTGCCTTCATCCTATGTGAGTCAAATCCAAATAGTAATTATCAAACACCGCTTGAAACACCTTGTTTTTGGCATGTTGGAGATCGTTTTGACTGGAATTCAATCGTGCAAGTTGAATGAAACACCGTATTGGCTGTTAGACTCCGATGTGATTCTATAACTTGCTCAAGTCTAATGACAGACAGAGAGGCGAGACAGGTAGAAAGATAGGGGATAGGTTTGAAATTGGCTTGATAGTTCGATTTCTAGGAAGCGAAGCAACTAGTTTACGGAGCAAACCAGTAGCGGAAGAAAGCAGTCCACTTATAAGTCAGGACTGAGACTTCCTATTGAGCCAATTACCTTACTTGATAGTGATCTAGCCCGTGCTCGCTTTGATTTGATAGGAATTTCTCTGACCTAAACAACGGAATGGATCTTCCCCATGCGCCTATTTGTTCATGTCTCGCCTCGCCTCTTCTCAAAAAATAGGGATTGGGAATGCCAGGTCGTCTTTCGAAAGGCCGGATTGGCTACTCTGTCCCATCCTTGTAGCTAGCGAACCCATTGATCGACGGTGCGTGCCATCGAGCTAGACCAGTGAGCTATTACGCTTTCAAGGTTTCTTTCCCCGAATCCCGGCAAGAGTGAGACCCCTTTAGGAAATATCCTTGGGTTTTTGCTCAACACGTAAGAAGAGGTCGTCCTATAACCCAACCCATCTTCATCGCAAGAAAGAAGATACAGAACTAGAAGAGCAAGAAAGAAGGCACATCCATAATAAAATACATAATTCGAAAGGGGGGTGAAAAGGAATGAGAGATGTTAGGCAGGGCGGGATGAAGCAAGCAGATATGGAGGGACAGGCCCGGATCGGATCTCAGACGAACAGAAAAGCAAGCCAGTAGAGGTGCAAGTTCTTGCTCCAGTAGTGGGATAGGGGTGGGAGGCTGATAATCCAATAAATCCAATTGCTTCAAAAGGGATCTTATAGCTTATAGAAAGATTGATCATGAGCGGATGGTTCAGAAGACGAAGATGAAAATATCCCTTCGGATCCTTGGTTTGGTTGTATTCTTTCTCCCTCGGACCCTTGGTTTGGTTGTTATGATCGCTGCCTTCGCTTTTGGCGTTCTACGAAGTAGGGGTGAGGAAGGCGGCTTGATGCCCAATCCGGGAGTACAGGGACTCGGCTGTTGCAACCAGCAGCGCCTTCTGCTTTCGAGAAGAGAATGTTGTTAGCACGACTCCAATGCCCGGGGAGGAGCAAGACTGGTATTCGCTTAGTTTGCGCAGTTGAATCCGTATTCGGATTTGCCTTGCTTACTCTTCCATTGATTAGTGAAGTGGACTACGGGGCATTCAGTTCAGGTTTCTAGATTCGTTTAGTCAAGCCTGTCCCTCACTACTACTATTTCAGCTTTGTTGCACTACCATCGCGCGAACGGGATTCGGGACTGGAACTAACAATGGAACTACGCCTGGACTATCTCTTTTTCTCCAACTGTGACTCGATTGACGCGCGGGCACGGTCTCGTAAACTCGCTCTCTGTCTTGATCAGATGCTGACTAAGCAATAGAAACTTGAACAGTTGCTACTAGGTCAACTGAGTCAATCCATTCAGTCAACTAAGTCAAATGCAATTGCTCCAGTTCCCTCTGCTTACACCTGGTCAATTCGTTGATCGCCTCTCTCGTCTCTGCTGACGAAGCTTTTCTCTCTGTCTCTGCTATCCTCGCACCTGCTGATCAAATCGGATCGACTGACACAGGAGATGGGTGGAGACTACCTCAACAACAGGATCCGCAATTTGATCTTCCCTCTGCTTCCATTTGTGATGAAACTGTGGTCGACTAGTTCTGGATCTAGAGACTTCTTCAACCGGTGCCCAGATGCTTGCTACTTACCCCGCTTCTGATGATGGGTGATCCACGGCCTATGCACAGGTGCTATCTAGGCTTCTATGGGGCTTCCAAAACCTGAGTCGGTAGCTAGAGAGGCAGGTCAGGCTGCTTGTCCTAGTGTCTTTTCCGAGTCTCGTTAAGAAAGGGAAGGGGAGCATCGACAGTCCCAAGAGGGAGTGAGAAGCTCTATGATGTTGTGGGCGTCAGGCGGGGAAGGCTATATCATGAGTAAGGGGGTTCAATGGGGGATGCCACGAGGGACAGTATCGACCCAAACGAACAAACCTGCTCGTGGAGTAGGAAAGGTATTCCTATGATAGGCAGTAACGTAACCTAGTATTCCCATTCATAGCCCATTCATAGAAATGAGTGGTGCCCCCCAGGCATACCCAGATCAAAAGATGCCGTTGCGCGCTAGTAGTAACCTTTCCGGGACTGAAGACCCAGCCTTTGATTTGTCTGGTTCAAGGTCGTAAGCGGAGGAATCATTCGACTGACTAGGAGGCCAGCTCGTTCATGTGTCTCCTAACCATTAAAACGCGTATCTAACTAAACAAAAATAACAAAGGAGCTCTCCTTCATTCCTTGGTACAAGCGGAATGCCCGATCAAAGAGAGGATGCGGCTACCTACTAAGAGTCAGAGTTAGAGTAAGGGTTCCAACCCACGTACATACACATGCCATAAAGGGGACACCGGCCGGCCCAGCCCTGCTGGTTGGTTGTATCGCCCCGTACACCTCTTTTAACTAACTAAAAGCTTGGGCTTCTTCTGCGTTAAAAAGCTTGCTTCTCCTTCCTTTTCTTGAAATATCTTTCTCGTAGAGTCAGGTCAGACATTCGCATCTTCTTCTACTAAATACCCAGAATCCTACCTCTATCCATAAGAATTGAAAGGTTTTCTAGTCGTACCTCTATTGATACGAGGGGCTGCTCCACTCTTCTATTGGTTTAGTGCGAAGGGCTGCCCTACATTCCTATTGGCACGAGGCAGTAGCCGCCGTTACCCGTTTTGGCCGATAAGTCTTTGAAGATATCCCATAAGCAACTGAACTACCCTACAAGCAGCCAAAACAAAAAAAAGACTGCTAACAGCCTCTCGCCGGGAACTTTTGTGAAAGAGAAGAACGAAGCAAACAAGAAAATCCGAGCTAGGTGGTTATAACGAAGTACGTTGGGAAACGGATTGCCATAATAGACAGTTGGTACGGAATCATTGAAATGAGGAGACACGTAGACTGCTCGAAGTGAGGGAAGTGCCTTTATTTACTAATCTAATTTAGGCCCGCAAGGGTAAGGGTACGACCAATCTATCTGCATCTGCTCCTTCTCTTCCATTCGTTGATCGAACTGCCGGAGCGAAGAAACTCATTTTCATGCTCATGTGGTGGTTACAATTCAACCTACCCTTTTATCTTAATATCGAAAAATCCCTCCACTTTCCCTCGTTATAGTATGATGAAAAAGCTCTCAAGCCGTACCCCTACGGGAAACAAAAAAAACTCTCTCAAGCCACAGCCATTAAAGAAGTAAGTTACTCCCTCCTATTAATTTAGTACGGAAGAGGACTACCCTACATCCCTTTGGCGCAAAGTGGTTGCCGCTGTCTGCTCCAGTCGAAATCTCTTTTGGGCTCATGAATAGAGGAAAGAGGATATCTCCCGTAAAACCAATAAAGAATAGCTGGGATTGCCCGTTTTCTCTTCTAGTAAATAGTAAATAACCTTCGGAAAGAAAGCATTCCTACCTCTCGCCTGCATCTGAGGGACTGGGCTCTAACCCAATAACTGAGCCTGCGTCAAGCTAGTGAAATCTTTAGAGGGGCGCTTTTGCCTAATAATGGGCCTACATTCTAGAAAGCAGGCACCGCTGCAACAGAAGAAAAGAAGGATCAACCAAAGCCCCACCGACCGGTGAATGGAAGCGAGGGACGAAGCAACTACTCAATAAGCAACGAAATCTGGGGAAGTTCTCTGTTGACCAGGGTGGTCGTAGATCAGGGGGAAATCTTCTTCGTCAAAACTCAGAGGCTGGTTTTGAGGCTTGTATTACTAAAATATTGGCACGACAATTTCTTTTCCACCAACTAATCCCTGTCCCCCACGTTCGGTCTCGCAACATTCAGTCCATGCAGAGATACATTATCCTTGACGAGGAGAGCCATGAAGATGTTGAGAGAGAGAGACTGGCAAGCTTTGAGATGGTTCGCCCGCCAATGGACCCTTCTTCAAGCGAGGCTTTTTCAGTCCCATTATGAGCATATAATTCTAAGCAGCCTGCCCGCAACTTTTGAACATCTTCTGCCCCCAGCGAGACCAAATCTAACCCCTGCTTCTGCCTCATCATCAAGATCAGTTCAACGGGTCCATCAGGTGACGGAAGGCCCTGAAGATTCTACCCCTACTCCTTCTCACAGGCCTGGTAAGGAACCGGCCTCTTCAAATAAAGGAAAGAGAAAGCTAGAGGAAATGAGTTCCTCTAGAAGAGTTACGAGATCTGCTGCCGTGAGGGCGGCACTCAAACGACTCTCCCACCAGTGGTTTTTAGGGAGCCTATTGCGATTCCGGCTGATTCGGACAGTTCCAGTGAGTCTGAAGATAATGCCGTGGCTGACCCTATTGAATTTGCTAGTCCGCCTACCCTTGCACTACCTCCTCCTGCTGAAGTGACTCCCACTCCAGCCCCTTTGCCTGAAGAACAAATTGCTGGTGAGTCTGCTGGGCCAGTATCTGGTAGTCCGTCTGACTCCCCTCCGTTGAGAGAACAATTGGCTGAACTGCTCCGCCTGGATATGGATCAACTCCTTTCGCCTTACAATACCAGGAAGATCCAAACCATAGCTGCCATTTTGCTTTCCTTTCGGACTCTTCCTTACAAGTAAGCAAGTAAACTACCTTGCCTTCGTTTGAGAGGTCTGTACTTGAATGCATCAAGAAGCTCCCTGCTGAGGTGTTGTACTACCGCCAGCTTTTGAGGGACAAAGAAGGGAGACCCTTAAGAGGCGAGAGAGGCTGAAGACTCTTACTGCCAATGCTCTGAAAACGTCTGCTGCGGTGAGTGGCTTTTCCAGGGATATAGAGGAGCAAAGAAAAGAGATCAAAGGAAGAGAGCGGACATGATCAATAGTAGTCAATAGTAGTAAAGAACTATATAAGAAAGGGCTTCTTTTCTTATTGAGTAGCGTCTGTGTAAACCACGGCTAGAAGCCAGGTTTCATAATCAGGTCATGAAGTAGTGATCCATGGTATAATCAGAATTAGCAGCGAGAAACCCTCTTTCAAGTAGGGCAGGCGGAGCAACCTTCTGGTATAAATGCGTCGAACCAAATTATCTTTATCTGTACAACCGGGCAATGAATAGCCGGCCCCAGCTTCGAAAGAACTCGAGAGCAATGAAGGGGGAAGACTCGGATCGGAGCATCTTACTGTACGAATTCAAGATTCATTAGTGGGAATTGCGTTTTAAGGCTCGTTCCGAACTCCACTGGGGTAATAGCTATGGTAGCCTCAAATCTCAATACGGAAAAACTTCCTTCTCTGAAGAGGAATTCCCGGCCACCACTGGGAAATTCTTTCATAATTCATATCCCCTACTCATCAAGAGTTTTCTTCTTACCGAGGAAGTCTCAGCACATCGTTCTGGATGAAACAATCAAATCAATTCAAAATCAAAAAGAAAGTCTACAACGAAAGCACTAACTCCAGAGCTTGGGCAAAGTGGGGACTCTGCGTGCCCTGATTGACAAGGTCTAAATAGATCGCGTTTAGACCTTGAATGCTCTCGTTGTGAAAAAAACAACGTGCGGAGACTTCTTGGAGATTGACTCCTGTTGGTACGTTCACACCCTCAGTAGTGTCCCTATAGACTCTCAATAGAATTTCTAGTTGGGACACGGTTTGTTCTTGAAGCGCACTTCTAGCTAAACCATCGACCTTTTCCTCGAGATTGAGGGTAAAGGTTGAATTAAGAATTCCAGGTGGTCCAGTGGATGGATTAAGCCATTGATCATGGGTCAAGGACGGAACGAAGAACGAACGAAAGTATACTTTAATAAGGGTTCTTTAGCTTTGTTTCGGCGAGTCTTCAATCCTGGTCCCAGCTTATGAACAAGCAAGGCGGGGATTTCTTCCAGCTTCTCCGTTGAGGCAGGGCAATGCCCCGGTTCTCCCGATCCGGGTAACTATGAAAAGATTAAACCCTGGGCTGGTGACTCTTAGCTCGATAAGGGAGGAATCAAAACCTTCCCTGGAGACTGGGCTAATCTAAGGCATCTTACTTATAGTAAGTAGAAGGGGACATCTTATTGCACAACCGATTCTATTACCAAATCCGTTGGTTTACCCTACTTGGGATAAAAACCTGCGCACTATCTGCTATATAGGCATTCATTGGTGGATCTCCTCTGTATTCCCTACCCTCAGGGGAACTCAGGACAAGGCCTTTTTTTCCTTCTATCGTGCTGGACTTCGAACAATTCAATTCGTTCGAGAGGGTGCCTATCTATCAATTATTAAGTACTTTCCTAGCCCCCCGGCTATCCCGATCGGGTTGATAAAAGGTTTCTTCTTAATTCAAGTCAGGAAAGAATAAACCCGAGGTAAATAGTCAATTCATAGTCACCTTAGCGAGGTAACCCCCGGTCACTCCTACAGCAAAGGCCTTCAAGCCAACCAAGGCCGACACCATTCAACCGCCATTCAACGAGGGAACCCCGGATATCCCGACATTGAGGTAAGCCCGATTGTCTTACTGATTCTGTTGCCGAACAAGAATCAATTTCTTTCACTAAATAGGTTGTATTTGGTCCCCTGAAGGCTCTACCTCCGAGGGAAATAGGTCCCAGTAGCAAGCGATCTTCATCAGCCTTCTCCTTCTCTTTGATCTTTCCTGAAGGATACCTACTTCTTGGATGTTGGATGTGGGATACGCGCAATTGGGGCTTTGGCTTGAAACTACCAGCGCCTTGTTGTTCACTTTTGTGTTATAGCACGATAGGCTAGATTAGAATGTCTTATATCTGGTATCCCGTCGATGAGCTTTTTCTATAGATAGGGATTCACGATAAGCAACTCCTTATGCTGCTTTCGAGAGATAAGACCCTTCCCTTTCCCTTTTTAGGTACATAAGTGTTAGCCAGCCTATACTGGATATGACTCACTTTGGATATGGATCCTCCGCCTCTTCCGGATGAACTGGAAGGCTCACAGGTTGAGTACTATAAGGGGTTGGCAATTTCTAGTATCTGATATATCCATAGCTACTGCTGCTTCTGAT
>Ga0153989_1000147_pt1 | contig 17606 bp, 18 predicted proteins | sample TSNC073MetaG_FD_104701 | JGI IMG/M metagenome (GOLD analysis project Ga0153989, IMG submission 104701) | Attine ant fungus gardens microbial communities from North Carolina, USA - TSNC073 MetaG | ecosystem: Host-associated > Fungi > Mycelium > Unclassified | place: USA: North Carolina, Jones... | reverse complement strand
TAATATCACCCATCCACTTTATTTCTCATTGCCCTTTGGAACAGCATGTTTATGCATTTATTTATACATTGGGGACATAACTACCACAGTATGTTCCCTTTGCACCTGCTCTTCACTGAGGCTGGAAGAAGGCACTATCTGGAGACTGAACTAATGGCTAGAGGGAATCCACTCTTGAAAAGAATCCTATGAACACTTTGTCACTGAACGATACCCATATGGAAGAGCTCCCTATAGTTTACCACAAATACATGTGTTCCTCTACAAAATCCAGGCATCACCTTTGGGAAGTATATTAGGGCATAGTAGGTACAAAGACAAACTGATTCAAGCTCTCTCTCAGGGTGGGATACCCCTGGGAGAGTCATTGGTACTCTTGAAAAGGGGTTTGACCAGAGCACTCATCTTGGTGTCTGTCACCTGATCCCAATGGGATTGTTCCATGACAATCAAGTTCTATGGCAGGGGCTAAAGGCTAGGGTAGGGCAGTGGATATTACAAATGGAAGAGGTGGGGAGATCTTTAGGTGGATAAATGTTTTTGGAAGGCAGACATTTGGTAGTAAAGAGTCTGTCATTTAATGTAGTTTTCTCATTCTTCACTGCCTAGGCTACTAACTACATAGTTGGTACTTGGAAGGCATGCTTACAACATATACCACAGGGTCTGCCACTGTGCCCCTGATTGCCTCCTGCTCATTTGTATTTGAAGTAGTTGGCTTTATAATTAATGATTTTTAAAAAAAAAAAAAAATCCTTGGATGATTCAACAAGGTATCAAAATGTTCATCAACCTAAAATACCCTATTCAACAAACAATGATCATCAACCAAACAATGTCCCTGATCAACAAAACAAAGTAAGAACAAAGTGTTGAGGATCAAACAAAGTATTCTTGACATTTGCATTTTTTGCCTTTGTTCCATCTGTGTTCAAATGGCCACTCAATCCTGTTGTGCTGCAAAGGCATTGGAATTACGAGCATGGAACACGATCATCAGGACTAGATAAACATGTGTCATTTTCTGTTGATTAAAATATTTCAAGTGACAGCTCGGACAAATTATTCTTTTGTTTTTTATTGTACTAATACAATGAACATTGTAGTTATTGTACTGTAATTACTATATATACAGTACCGAATTGGTACATGGTTGGTGTGCATTTGCTGCGGTCTAGGTGGTCTAGTTCTGTCTCAGCTATATCCAACATCTTCCATCAAGCTCTGATCAGCACTATCACTGATTATGAGCAAAGTATGAACAATTTTTGACACACAAAACTAAATTATCCATGATTGAATGAGAACAAACAAAGCACGAATCAAGGTATCATTGATGAAAGCATCAACAATGAGCTAAACAAGTACCACCAATGTTTCAATGAAGAAATTATCTCTTCGTTCAAATTGGAAGTGTTTCTTTTCTCAGTTCATGGCTTCAACTGCCTCTGAGCTGCAATGGAGCCCAAGCCATTCAATAACACTGATCTTTTCTCACAGGAGGACTCATTCTATATTTGCGATTATGACCCTAAAGACATGATCATGTTTCCTAATCTGCTGTCTTGTAGATATAAACCACGCTGGTTAGATGGAACAGAGGTGACCAATGATGTTCAGTGACTCTTGTGCAAAAAATCTGAATGCTGGATGTACCTCTCAGAATGGAAGTGTTGCTAATTTGATGGTAATTAGTAGCTCAAGATAGGTTATTGAATAGCATGGTTAGAGGATAAATAATTTTCCAGGTATTGCACAATAAACCTTTGCTTTATTTTATATCCATGATCAGGGCCTGACCACTAATAACAATTCTCACATCTTGAAGAAAGACTTCCAAGGCTCCCCCTATTGTCAACTACTGGACATCAATCACATGTTATCATGATTCACACAGTCCTCTACTTGCTTATATGTCTACCATCGTGTCCATGCTCATTAACAACTCTTGTGTCGACTATCGACAACCAACATAGCTGAGCTTGCCAACCACCTCGTATGAACAATGGCAGTTGGGGTAAGATGGAGCGTTTGAGGATCGAATTGTCATCTAAAAGATGTTAACCAAAAAGAATTCGAGGATCATTCTATGTGTTCAAACTGTATATCTGTGCACGCACAGCAATCTTGTTACAGAACTCCAGGAGCATAACTATATTTGTTTCGTAAACGTCTTCTACATGCTAAGTAGGAGAAGAAAGCGTCGCTCAAAAGTGAAAGTGGGAAAATACATTCATGGCTGACACAGAATACCACGAACACACACTAGATACAGTGACTGGATGAACCGTTGGATGGATCTATGCTACTGGTTCACCGACAAAATTTGTTCAACACATAGTGAAGTACTTAAAAGTTGGACTACCGTTACCCTTTCGTCCTCACTGCTATGGTACTCTTGTTTTGTACACTTTACTTAAGGACAACACTGGAATTATTTCTCCCTCAGTCGTCCACGAGACACCATAGCACCTGAGGTGAGACATTCTATTATCATCTATAACTAGCTGGTATATCAATCTATACAGCTCGTATTCTATTAGTCGGACAAGAAAATGTCAAAGACGCTACGGCAGATAAAAATTAAAAAATAACAAAGGGATGATACATAAATGCGGGCCAGTTTATCATCGAAGATGAATAAACGATAGCCTGCTTCCCTCTTTACTCCTCATTGATTTGTTTGTGGAGGACACCAGTTTATCAAATTTTTTCGTTGCCAGCACACTCAAATACGAAGTGGGATAATGTTGCGGCAGTTGCCCAATTGCCGAATTCCAGCCACATCCTGTGCGCCATCAGATATTTACAATGATCAGTATCTGCCAGTCGCTGCAAAATGTCAAATGGAAAATCGACAAAAACGCAAGTCATTACAAATGTTCTCAGCTTGATATAGGAGTCGACAAACTCGGTTCCGTGCGGCCAAGACAGTGATGCAGAGGAGATTAGTGATACCCAGTGCCAATACAACCTCTGGAATAACAAGCAAGTTCAGGGGCAGATATGAGAGGTGAAATACATACTGGAACCCTCAATAGCATAACTTGATGCATAATGATGGTGATTTTGGATCAAGTGTTCAAGGAATCTGCAATAAAAGGCAGGAGTATTGATACAGAAGGCACCAGAACGAGTGGGGTCGCAGAGGAATCGTAGAAAGATTTGTGGTAGAAACGCGAATTACCATGAATGCCCAAAACATGGTTTATGATCGACTTGTCTGGATAAAACCATTGACGTTGGCCAGAATACGGCAATGAGAGGTTGATACGAGGGTCGATTGAGCTGAGAGGTTCGAAAGATACCTAGTAGCAAAGCACGGCATGTAGATGGTGACAGATTTCTATGAACGTATACTAGGGGATCTTAAACATGCAGCATAGTATGAACAAGTGTTGGCATTCCAGGACAAAAGATAGGAAAGAAGGAGGTGTGCGACCAGGATAATATTCTCTGGGACCTGTTTAATGATGTGGACATGGAGAGCATCGAGTTGCGAAAATGGTGATGTAGATACCTATTTTCCTGCATGGAAGAGATTATTAAGAATAGACTGGAATCTCTCATGGAATTACGAGTCTGGTGGATAGGCCACATGGTGCAGCGCAGCAGCAGGGTGTGCAGATAAGCCATCTGCTGCATCAACAAGGATCTCGATATCGTTGTCACTTGGTCATGAGGACAGCAGTTGCGGGAAACCTGAGTATGTTCTTGAATTCACTTCGGAGATACAATTCGATCTTGCTATCTGCCTCGCGAGAGACGGGGCATTCAATCAAATGAGTGATTGAAGCAACACTCTCCTGTTTGAATGTGGATACTATGAGAGGTTCTGTGCGGCTGGAGACTGCCCAATGGAACGGAGTGGATCCTTCCCTGATCGAGGATGCGATTATCTTGATAATTTTGTTACGATCCTAGTTCCGGTGTTCGAGATGCTCTATAACCAGGTCAAAGGGGACTAACCACGTATATACGGACTATAAGCTACGGTCACGCGTCGTACATCAGAGAGAATTCGTTACAAATAGTGGTAATATGCCCTTCAATTGGGTTGTCGGAGGAAGGAGGGTTTGGGCTCGATGATTGATTAGTACCAGAGGCTCTGAGGGGCGATGGAGGCATACATCCAATCATAAAAACTAACGGTATCGTTGCCAGGATTATACGCGTATCGCATATCAAACACGCGACTATTAAGCACATTACAAAATAGGCACTCTTGATGGAAAATATCAGCTGGGGAGATTCTAAAGCACCTTCTCAGACTGGTCACAAGCCCAACAAGTAGAATAGTCACGGACCGGTATACAGAAGGAATTCTGCTTGTCTTTTGTCGGAGTAGTCGCCCAATGATGGTCGATCTCGCTGTGTTGAAAGTGAAATACAGAACGGAATACTTGTGGCAGTGTCGTGTATGCCAAGCAAGTTCATGTGGACAAGTTTGGAATCCAGGCCATCCAATTACATGTACTGCGTCGAGGAGAGCGTCCTTCGTCGGTTCCTGATGAAACATGCTCAGACTAAATCGACTAGCAGTCGCACAAGTACACCTAAGGGGGACGTCACTGTCCAGAATCTCCTCAAGTGCACTGGCAGCGAGAGAACTTGAGGAAGGTAAGACCGTTTAGCTGCAAGCGAGAGGCAAACGGATTTTCTAACACTAACCGACGCATGCAGGCTCCGACAACACCCAGCGCCCGACAAATATTCTGATCATGATCACGTTTGTTGAATCAAACACTGCATCCTCCGCGTAATTTCAACAGGACTCGGGCTTTGAAAGTCTCTCCAACATCGTGTCACTGCTCACACTGTGGCTGCTGGGTCTTGCTGGTGACGTCATCCGAGTTCAACCAATATCAACAACTTGACCTTGAATGCTTCAGCGCCGGTGCCGTGCCCTCAACGTAGGTTGGACAATTGACTGCATTTACCACCTCTAGTTCCAAATGGCTCTGGAGGAGAGTAGGCCAAGTTTGAGTTCACGAGGACCTATATCAAAATTCAACTGTCTTTTGTCCCTCTATCAGATTTTGACAGTAATGACTTTTGACACGTGATTTTGGTTGCACATAGTCAGTTATGGTATTGTCGAAAAACCAGGTCCTGTGTATAAGATCGGCAAGAGTGAATAAACAAGCAAGTTTTCGAACAATATTGTTGTATAAGCAATGCGTGACATCACATCCTGTCGGGCGCTTTGACCCTTCTCTTCACATCTTCATACAATGGACTTTGTACAATACAAAGACTGTTTTCTACGACACCCTCATGCCGTAATCCTTGAAGCTTTTTGGCTGGACAGTAGTATCCTTTCTCCCGCATCATTTGCAATTTTGGAAAATGGACTTGTCGTAGTGCAAGATGGGGCAGTGTCATGGAAAGATAGTTTGCATTCTCACATTGGCATGGGCTCAACAGCCTTTTAGTCTCATTCTTTCCACCACTATGTCTATAGTTCCTGGTACCAGAGACTTTACCATAAGGGATAGCAATTTTACGCAAGCAAGCAACTATGGACGATCTGGTGAGTGGACTCACTTTACATGTCAATGGATTATCATTTAACCAAGCAATAGAAATCGATGTCCTTTGTGATTCCTCTAGTCCAGAAGCAGCCTTAGATTCATCAGACCACGATGATTTGGTGCTTCCCTGGCACTCGGGAGTAATATATCGCTGACATCACAAATGGGGTTACTGAGTCTATCAACACGCCCTCGTCCATGTACTAGATGAGAGGACCTGCCGGTGTCGGCAAGTCAGCCATCGCTCAAACATGCGCCGATAAACTAGCAGAAAATTGGCACCTCGGAGCTGCATTCTTTTTTACTGTCAAAGAGCATAACAATCCCTCCCGGTTGTTTACTACCATAGCCTACCAACTCACAACTACGCTTCCTAACCCTAACCATCTTAATCCAAATCGCTGATTGTTGAACTACTGCAGGAGCTAGAGAAGCGGGGAAGAGAGCCAACCAAAAGCAGTTCCTATCGATGGATCGGACGAGTGTGCTGATGGAGACGCTCAAGCAGGAATTATCAAGATAATCGCATCCTCCATGAGGCAAGGATCCACACCATTCTATTGAGCTATGCTCAGCCGCGCCAAACTTCGCATAGTAAGCAGGACAACATCGTTTCTGCCACTCAATCTGTTGAACTACCAATCTCTCACAAGGTAGACGGTGAGATTGAAATATACCTTCGTGGTGAATTCAAGAACATCTTGAACAACGAGATTTCCCACAGCTGTTGCCATCATGGCCAGCTGAAAACGATATCCGGATGCTTATTGATGCAGCACATGGCCTTTTTGTGCACCCCGCTGCTGTGTTGCGTCATGTGGCCTATCCATCCGACTCGCAATTCTGTGAAAGACTGCAATCTGTCCTAGACTCCCTCTCAGATACAAAACAACGGGGATCTACATCACCCTTTTCGTAACTAGATGCTCTCCATGTCCATATTATGAAGCAGATTCAGACATTCTCCCGTTTTCAAAATTCCATCTGTTCTATCTTTTCTCCTGGAATGTTGGCACTAATTCGTATGCTTCCATGCTTTGCTACATGTTTGGGATCTCCGAGTATACCTTGAAGGACATCTGTCACCATCTACATGTCGTGATTTCCTACGAGGTGTCTTATGATCTTCTCGGCTCAATCGACCCTCGCATAGACCTCGCACAGCCGCGTTATGACCAAGATCAATGGCTTCATCCAGATAAGTTGATCATAAACCATATTTTGGGTGTTCATGGCACATGTTTATCACAAATCCTTCTACGATTTCCTCCGCGATCCCATTCGCTCTGGTGTCTTCTGTGTCAACACTCCTGCCTTTTATTGTATATTCCTCGATCATATGATTCCAGATCACCATCATTATGCATCAAGCTATGTTGTTGACGGCTCAAGCACGTATTTCACACTTGATAGCTGTCCCTGAACTTACTTGCTATTCCAGAGCTTATATTGGCACCGGGTATTGTCAGTTCCTCCGTATCACTCTCTTGGACACATGGGACCGAGTTAGTTGACTCCTGTCTCAAGCTCGGGATCTTTGCCCTCCCGTCATTCTGGTTATCCCATGATGACTCGCGCTTTCTAGTCGATTTTTCGATGATATTCCGTTCCGTATCTTGCAATCACTGGCAGATTATCGCAAGTCTGATAGCGGACTGGATGTTGTGGGAACTCAGTGGTTTGTCAAATGGTATTGTTTTTGGCGACCTCCCGAACGTTGTCCCACACTATATTTGAGCACATTTTCCCCCCCCCCCCGGTGAATTTATGGTCTGGTGCCTGCATTTATCTCGGTACGTTTCAACTATGATCACCTGCAGTGGATAAATTCACCTATTGTCAGATGATCAATAAATTATAGAAAGTAAGGGTCAGCCGGCCGTATGTTCCTCTCTTTGGACCGAGTCGTGTTTAAGTCCTTCGTATTCCTATGATTGATGAATAATTAACCAGGTGCCAACAATGATGATTGCATTGCACAGGCTTGGATGAAATTTAAAATCCAATACTACCCATACTTAACAACCATTTCCTTGTCTTACATTGTAAAAGGTATTTAGTCATCAATCTACAGAATGTTAACCAACGAGTCTTAATCTGTAAAAAGATGGGTATTTCGGGATATGGCGGTGGAAGTGTTGTGAGTTTGATGGTAGATACTGGGGGTAGAAACTCAAGAAAAGCTGTTAAATAACATGGGTACAGGATAAATTTGCCATCTCATTGCACAATAAGTCAGTCATCACATCCCCTACCCATGGTGATTTTGTATACCCAGTGGAACCATCTTGAAAAACATAACCAGAAACACTCGGGGATCATAGAGGACCCGTTCCACATGTACCTAACTATGTAGGTGCACATTTTGACATATCGGAGGGTATTGTGTCCTGCATGTTAAGTAGAAGAAGGAAAAGTCCAAAAATGAAAGCGGGAATATATTCATGGATGGTGCACTCGGAGAATACCAAGAACACATAGTCAAGGTGGTCACTTGGATGGAATACGTATCTTTTCCAGATGCGGGCAGGAACAGAAGAAAAGAAATAAATCTATTACAGGTGTTTGCTCTGTAAACCGACGACACATGAGACTGGTTCAATGAATATATACCACTGAAAAGAACAAGAATCCAGAAAAAGAAAAAGAGTGGAGATTGTTCAGTGTCTAAGATGAATGAGCGATATCTTGAATCTTTTTTTGCTCCCCATTGTCCTGCCCATCGTCATTGTCTTTGGAATCGCCATTTCCATCCCAAACATTCCGGCCGTCATCCTGGCCTTGGACATCGGTCTCAGCCTCATGTTTATGAGAATCTCCCTCTCCCTCACCGTCTTGTTTGTTGCCTTCTGCATCACCTTCTACCATTTTGTCCCACATAGTGAACTTGTTCACTTTGTAGAAATCTACTGCCGCTGCATACTCAACAGTTTTGAACTGATGGAAATACCGCTTGTCCATATCAAACTCCCAATACCATATAACCGACTTTTCTCCGTGCCCAACTTTATAAAGCCCACTGTTCCTTCTCATCGATTTTTTGCGGGAGAAACTGTGAAGAAGGGCTGAGGCACGGCTCGATCCAAAGAGTGGAGCATATGGCCGGATGACCTTTGCTTTCTCCAATTTATTGACAACCTGGCAGCATGTGGATAAATTAATTTGGGGTAATTATATTTGAAACATACCAGAAGGAATTGAGCAGGAGCCATTTTATCAAAGTACTCGGTGCGAATACACTCAAATACGGTGTGGGACAATGTTTTGGCAGTTGCAAAAACAAAACGAAAACTATTTGATAAGTCCCTGAGTTCCAACGATATCCGGTCCGCTATCAGAGACTTGTAGTAATCAACATCCACCAGTCGCTGCAACATAGCGAATGGAACATCCTCAAAGAAGTGGCACAAGTATGGGTCATCACAGGATAACCAGGATGAGAGGCCAGAAAAAGAAAAGGCTGTCAACTTAAGATAGGAGTCAACAAACTCAGTTCCATGTGGCCAAGACAGTGCGGAAGAGGAGTCAATGACACCTGGTGCCAACACAAGGTCTGGAATAACAAGTAAGCTCAGGGACAAATACAAGGGGGGAAATACATGCTTGAACCATTGATAACATAGCTTGATGCAGAATGATGGTGATTTTGAATTAAACGATCAAGGAATTTGCAATAAATGGCGGGGGTGGTGACACAGAAGGAACTAGAGCGAGTGGGATCGCAGAGGAAATCATAGAAGGATTTGTGGTAGAAGCGAAATGTTCCATGAACACCGAAAACGTGGTTTATGATTGACTTATCTGGATGGAACCATTGGCCTTGGTCATAATATGGCCGTGTGAGGTCAATGCGAGGGTCAATTGGACGGAGAGGATCAAAAGATACCTCGTATGAAATCACAGCATGTAGACAGTGATAGATGTCTCTGAATGTACATTCGGAGATCCTAAACATACAACAATGCCCGGAAACAGGCCAGCGACCGCCGGCATTTGGGTCACCCAAAGAATGGGAAAGAAGGTATTGTGCAGGCAGGAGAATGCTCTCTGGAATTTGCATCATGATGTGGACATAGAGAGCATCAAGTTGCGAGAAGGGTAATGTGGCCACCTGTTGTCCCAAATCAGAGAGGGAGTCTAGGACAGATTGCAGTCTTTCACGAAATCGCGAGTCGGTCGGATAGACCACATGACGCAACACAGCAGCAGGGTGAGCAAATAGGCCATGTGCTGCATCAACAAGCATCCGGATATCGTTGTCAGCTGGCCATGAGGACAGCAGTTGCGGGAAATTTCGTTGCTCAAGTATGTTCTTGAATTCTCCTCGAAGGTACATTTCAATCTCACCATCGGCCTCGCGAGAGATAGGCAGTTCAACAGAATGAGTGACAAAAGCGATGTTGTCCTGCTTGAATGTCGACACGATGCGAGGTTCGGCGCGGCTGAAGATGGCCCAATGGAATGGTGTGGATCCTTCCCTGATGGAGGATGCAATTATCTTGATAATTTCCACCTGAGCATCATCACCGTCACACTCGTCCAATCCATCAATGAAAATGGCTTTTGCTTGTACTCTTCTCCCCCGCTTCCCTAATTCCTGGAGCGGCTCAACAATCAGTGATCTGAACTGAGATGCTATTTTCTTCCCAATAAGACTCTTATCCTTAGAGATCCTCTCATCGACAGCGGCGCGATAATCAGGAAGCGCAGTGGTAAGTTGGTAAGCGATGGAAGTGAACAAGCGTAAGGGATTATCGTATTTCTTGACAGTGAAGAAGAATGCAGCACCAAGGTGTCCACTTTCTTTGAGTTTCTCGGCACATGTCTGAGCGATGGCTGATTTGCCAACACCTGCTGGTCCCCTCATCCAATACATCGATGAGGGTGAGTCGACAGATTCGGTTATCCAATTTGTGATGTCAGCGATATACTGTTCCCGAGTACCTGGGAAGCAGCGACGATCGTAATGGTCTTGAGAATCAAATGCAGCTCCTGGATCGGAGGCATCAAGGAGGATATCGATACCTAGTACTCGATTGGTTAACATTTCATCAACCGAAACGAAGCTGCTCACCAGATCGGCCGTATTGGTTCGTAATGCTGGTAATCGACTGCGCATTGAAGTTACTAATCATGAAGTCTCTGGCATCGGGAAATATGGACATGGTGGTAGTGAGATAGATGGACGATGAGAACAGAAGGCTGTTAAATTTATGTCAATGTGTGAACGCAGGTTACAAACTATCCTACCACGGCGAATTCTTCCCATGTTTGATCTTTCTCTTCCGGTTGATTCTCCTCCTGAATTTTGCACTGTGACAAGTCCATTATATGAAAAATGGGAATACTGAAGGACATGAAGGGATAGTGTCGAGCCAAGAAGGCTTCAACGATTACGGCATGAGAGTGTTACGTGAGGGTAGAAGCGGGACTTTGCATAAATAGATGAAAATACTACACTAATTTACCCAAGATTCCGCATGAGAATGCTGGTTGGATAGTGCTCGAGGATCGAGGAGGATTTGTTCCACATCCACCTATGGTCTGCGGATAGTTGACAGCTGTTTGTCTGTGCTTGTCTTGCTCCGTTTGATATCACAAGTTTATTGCCCCTGTCATCTTTCTATACCTCGAAATGCAATTCAATTTTGCTTACCCTGGTTCATTGTACAAGTGTTGCCATATGTATATTATATACATTCAAGAACCACTCTACGTTACTCCCATAACCACCGAGGTATGTTGCACCATAGCTTCCATGGGGCAAAGATCATCTGAACAAGTCTAGTAAACGCCTGAATGGCTGATCAAGGAACGCAGAATAACGAATCATTACATTACCAATCAACGTGGATGCCAATGTCACACCCGATGTCCAGCCCACTATTGGTCTCATTGGAATGGGTTATATGTACGCAGAGCTACTGAGCTGAGTTGGTTGGAAGAAGTCCGTGTATTTTCATTGTGTCTATCAGCGCTGACGATATGCTTACCTGCCTGCAAGCTTCTAGGATCTTGGTTTGTTACCTGCCAGAAAAGTATGAGAAACTCAAAATTGACTTTTCCAGTACGCTTCTATACTTACTCTCTTGTTCCAAGGCCCACTTTACGATGCTGTTCGTCAACAGATACACCATGAGTCCACCCTCAGAAGGATGGATTGTCAAAACAAGGTCGTCTGACTATATCATCTATTCCGTAGAAGCCGAGTTCATTCAACGCGTCGTTGCGCAATATGGTCCTTGTGAGTATTGGAGAAGACAAGATTCAAGTGTCAACTCACTTGAATGTTAGCCACGAAAGTGAATGCAATCGTTGCTGGCCAGGCATCTGTCAAGGCCACTGAGAAAGCTTTGAGACACATCTCCCAAAAGACGTCCACATTCTCTCTTGTCATTCGTTACTCAGGTCCTCATTCAACATAGGGCCAGCAAAGATGCCCTCACTCTCGTAGACAATATCCTGCGCTCATTTCGTTCTCGCTTTGTTTGACGAACACGGTTCTGTAACAGCCAACACTCAGACAGTTACCAATGCCGCCTTCCTCAGGTGAATAATCCATGATGCTTCTCACTACACTTTCTATGATTGACGGAACATCACTTTTCCATTCAGTCGCATCCTGTGATCAGTATGGGTACTGCTCAGGCTTCAACAGAAGCATATTCATGGAAACAGGGTCTCTATGTCGGTGGAATGGAGACTGCGAAAGTGAACCTCACACTTCAAATCTATTCGAACGCTTGGCATCTCTATGCAGGACTCGCCATCTTGAATCCCATCGTTCGTACCCAAATCAATCAAGTTGTTCAAATGAATGTTGAGTAGTGGCTCATTGGAAGATGAAAGAGCGCGTTCAATGGGCTAGACGGGTTGTGTTTGGGCGAGGAGGAACGATTATAGATGGCTGGGAACAACGACTTCCCCTTCGGATCCCTCGACATCCCTTTCACCGGAAACCAATTCTACTTTCAGTATTTATTCTTGACAAATTCAGTTTGGGCAAACACCAAAGTTCCAACATCACAGTTCCAGAATCTCTTACTGTTTTCCCAGAACCGTTTACGTTCTTGCCACAATCCAATTATCGCCCAGACTCTCATCTTTCTCTATTAGCTATGGTAGATTGTTCGGCATCTTGGGATCAATCCATACGTACACCTTGACACCCATATTTCGACTTTTCCTGGGTGTAACAGAGCACTTGTTCCAGTCACTCACGTTGCTAGAGAGAGCACTACACTCGGCGATTTACGATCATTGGCACAGAGCAGACGATCCAGAGTTCGTCATTTGCTGCGAGAGGATGGCGTCAATGTGTTCGTTTTTGAAGATTACAAAAGGAGATTTGAGGAAACGAGAGAGTTCTTTAAGCTGCGGTTCGAGGAGACTAGGAAACTTGGCAGCGAGATGATGAAGGCAGTGATGGAGACATGAGGAAAGAGGACGCTTGGGGCATTGAGCGATTGTAAGGTAACGATAACATTTCAAAATATGGTGTATGATTTTCTTGTTCAATATATGGCAACTGTTTCCATCAGATCTTGAATTTTGGTGATGAAATGCAGTATCATGTTTTGGGCGGTTCGCCATATGGTTGATGACACAATTCATAATCGACTCATCACTGGTGTTGCGACACTACATTACTATAAAAATCCATTACTACTCCCTGTGTGTGGAAGTTTACATAGGTACCCACTTATCGTGGTTGACATTGAAGGACAGGTTCATGAACCAGTCACATCTGAAATCCAGGAGCTCTTTTGTAGTCCCAGTGTAGCTTTCGAGCAAACTATTTCTCAGAGAGGAATTGTATACCGCAGAAACTCCACTCCTTCAGCATACACTGCATTTAACCCTTCAGAACTCATTTGCGTGATATTCCATACTCAGAGATATGTGAGATACAAAAAATATCTATTTTATTCAAATGACCCCAGGCCAGTCATAAGTCGGAATGTGAGACTACGCTACTTGAACGACAAACCAACCAACCTACATGTTCAAGCGAGAGACTGAAGCAAGAGGTATCGCACAGTAGTGACAAATCAAATTTCAATAGATAGCGATCGCAAAAGCTAGAGGGAACCAGATAGGAGCGATCAGGGACAGGGAAAAAGGATCATAGAATACAGTGGTGCCGTACAAAACGGTAATGTTGATTGACAGAAGCAGCACAAAGTCGAGCTTCTCAGGCGTAATCAACACTTCTCTCTCAACTCCCTCGTTCCGTTGCTCGAATTTTTTCTCATCATTGCTATCTCTAATGACCGACCTTGGCTCCGTCTCAGACTCTTTGAGGTAGTCGCATCAACTATTGGTTCTTCTTTCGTACATACGGGATATTTTCCTTTCGGTACGTTGGGAAAGAGGACGGTAGGTCTGCAAGCCATGGCAGGTGAATAATCTGGGTATTCAATGGGAAGGAAAAATGTGGGAAGAGGCGACCAGTTTTCCTTGTGGTTGTAAAGCGGATTCTGGTACTCGCGACGCGCACCATAGCTGAGAAAAATCAACAGAAGTCAAATTAATCCATATTTACAGGGAAGAGCTACAAAAATGTGTCATAGTAGGCTCCTCATAATGGGTGTTACCAGGTGTTGGAGGACTCATGCGGAGAAGGCGGAACTGGAGCCATATAGAAAGGGTTATCAGGATCTGGTTAATTGAAGCCTTTCGTGAGTCTGCCCGTGTCTTGTGTGATTGATGCAGGGCGTGGCAGTCGCAGAAATGCCAACAGGTGAAGTTGCCAGAGGCCGTAGTTGAGGTTTCCAATGGGACGATGGAGGAGATGTCAACCCACTACTAGCCTCTGAATGTGACTGCTTCACAGGTTGCGATACAACAAAGGAACAGCTGACGAAAGATCGACAACGTCAGCTCCCTCCTTGATATCCGAGAGATATTCTTGATCCAAATCCTTCTGACATTCTATCTCCGACTTTGGTCCCAAAATGCTTCTTTGTCATCGCCCTTTGAGAGACTTCGTCTCCGCTTTACAAGCAACTGTTGATATTGGGCATCTTCCTCATCTGTGCTTGAGAGTCTTGATCATTGCTTTCACAATCACCATGTGAGCATCCTCTCTTGCATCTCCTGTATGTCCTTGGTGGCATATGTAGCGAAGCCGTGAAGGCCAAGTGCTTCAGGGTATTTCGTTTGGCGAGGAAAAGATATCCATTTCAGATTCACGATTTTGAGAACGATCCAAGTTTAGAAAGAAGTCGACGGTGGGAGAGATGGTAGTCACACGGTGGACAAATAGTTGTCAACTGATCAGCCTTGCACGCCTGCATAAGTGCATGTGGAATGAATTCTCCTTGATCCTCGAGCGCTATCCAGTTGACTGTTGTCTCGATGCATCGGCTACTGCATTAACACAAGTCCATTGTCCGACCCAATGCAAGGCACTACACTGGCACTGTTCCCTCTCATCTCGACATCTACTCCAGTCTTGACTACCTGGTTCTCCTCAATTGTTAGAGATCACATCCGAGACTTCAAACCGTTGTAGCTACAAGAGGTTTGTGTCGACCTAACAGCTTGTACACTTGCCACTTCTAGTACAATAGATCACTTGAAGTTTCTCGGACATAGGACAAACTGGGTAACGGTCAAGTTAACACTTTGAAAGTGAAAGTTTTTCGGTCGCATGCAATCATCAACGCATTACTTGTACAGGCAGTCACAGTTAATTCGCTTTCTCATGCTTTCCTCAGCCCATTACTCTCATCACTGGCTGTGATTGTTTTCTGGGCCCATAACATGCTCGTCACATGCGCCCACCCAAGTTTCTTACCAACCCTTCTTTTCACATTTTCTACTACACATTATCTCTGCTCCTCATGTACTATTTTCATTTCAACTCCTTTTCCCACGCAGCATTTTCATGCGACATTCTGGATCAATGTGATATTTTCATCTGTACTATGCAAAGTCGTGCTTCTACCCTCACATAACACTCTCATGCCGCAATCGCTGAAGCCTTCTTGGTGGGAATCCGCTCGTGTTCTTCAGCATTCTCATTTTTCAGATAATGGGTCTGTCGTCACACAAGATTGAGTGGGACAATCATACGGAGGAGAAAGATTGAACATGGGAAGAATTCGCCGTGGTTGGATAGTTTGTGACCTGCGTTCACACGTTGACATGAATTTAACAGCCTTCTGCTCTCATCGTCTATCTTGTCACCACCATGTCCATATTTCCCGATGCCAAAGATTTCGTGATCAACGAGAGTAATTTCATACAGACTACCAACAACTATTACGGGCGATCTGGTGAGTAGCTTCGTATTCTGCCGATGAAATGTTAGTTAATTCAGTACTAGGTATCGATATCCTCCTTGATGCCTCTGATCCAGGAGCTGTATTTGATTCTCAAGACCACTACGATCGCCGCTGCTCCCCCGGTACTCGGGAGCAGTATATCGCTGACATTACAAATTGGATAACCGAATCTGCCGAGCCACCCTCGTCGATGTATTGGATGAGGGGACCAGCTGGTGTAGGGAAATCGGCCATCGCTCAGACATGCGCCGAGAAACTGGACATCTTGGTGCTGCATTCTTCTTCACTGTCAACAAACATTCTAATCCATCATGCCTATTCACTACTATCGCTTACCAACTTGCCACTGTGCTCCTTGACTATTGCACATCTATTGATGAGAGGATCTCAAAGGACAAGACTCTTGTTGAGAAGAAAATAGCACCTCAATTCAGATCACTGTTCGTTGAGCCGATTCAAGAGCTAGGGAAGCAGGGAAAGAGGGTACAACCAAAAGCCATCTTCATCGATGGGTTAGACGAGTGTGCCGGTGAAGACGCACAAGCAGAAATTATTGGGATAATTGCATCATCTGTCAGGGAAGGGTCCACTCCATTCCATTGGGTCATCTTCAGCCACGCCGAGCCTCGCATCGTATCCACATTCAAGCAGGACGCCATTGCTTATGTAACTCATTCTATTGAACTGCCTATCTCTCGCGAGGCAGACGATGAGATCGAACTGTACCTTCGGGGTGGATTCAAGAACATTCTTGAAAAACAGAATTTCCCGCAATTTCTGTCATCATGGCCAACTGACAACGATATCTGGTCCCTTGTCGAGGCAGTGGCTGGCCTTTTTGCACACCCTGCTGCTGTCTTGCGCCATGTGGCCTATCCACCCGACTCGCAATTCCGTCAACGACTGCAGTCTGTTCTTGATACCCTCTCCGATGTAGGGAAACAGGTGCCCACATCATCCTTTTCGCAACTTGATGCTCTTTATGTCCACATCATGAAGCAGATTCCAGAGCACAATCTCCTGTCTGCATAATTCCTTTTTTCCTATGATTTGGGAAATTGGAATGCCAACGCTCATTGGTATGTTTCCATGTATTGCTACATGTTTAGGATCTCCGAGTGTACGTTCAGAGACATCTGTCACCATCTACATGCTGTGATCTCATACGAGCCGTCTTTTGACCCTCTCAGCTCAATGGACCCTCGCATCGACCAAGAAAGGGACAAGCCTATTACCATCATAGCGAAAATCACGCGTGCGTCTTCACCAATCAGTGTCCATCAATCACGGGCAGTCGATCACTTGAATATCCCCAATATGTAGTACTTTTCTCAAGGCCTGACATGAAACTCATTGCGCGGCTAGCAAGGAGGCCATCCGGCTTCCCATGGAAAGAAGCTTAAAGCAGCCAAAGCACATCAACCACCAAACCTACTTCCTTTCTGATAGTCAGACTCGGTACCAGTCTCACTGCATCCCAGATTTCCTCAGACAGCAATTTCACGCGTGTGCTACATCCTCAGAATTTCACATTTCTGGGGGATATCACCTAGTGCAATCATGATCTCACTAAAGCAGCTGGAGGTCCCAGGCGACGAAAATTTAGCTAACCGTTGGAACAATGATGACATTAAACCTACAGAAAAGGCACGACAAAAATGGACATTTAATAATTACTGTTCGTGTAACAACACCTTGATGGCTTTGAATTGTTTTCAATTATTCTAATCGTGGGCTTCTCTTCTTCTAGGGCTCTTGGTCAACGTAAATATATCAGCAT